>Ga0182024_10006810_pt1 | contig 24903 bp, 15 predicted proteins | sample P32metaG_FD_120480 | JGI IMG/M metagenome (GOLD analysis project Ga0182024, IMG submission 120480) | Permafrost microbial communities from Stordalen Mire, Sweden - P3-2 metaG (Illumina Assembly) | ecosystem: Environmental > Terrestrial > Soil > Wetlands > Permafrost | place: Sweden: Stordalen...
CGTGCAATGTTCTCCTGGAATTGATCGAAATCCGGATCAACTACCGGATCGGGGCGGAACGTTGGAATGATGCGTCCCTTGAAGGACGACGCGCGAATGGCTTGGTGATGGGTCAGCGGATCAAGCGGTGAGTCCGTGGTTGCGAGCACCTCAATTCGAAAGCGCTCGAACAGAGCTCGAGGTCGAAATTCCGGTCTTTGGAGCCTCTCTAACATTGTGTCGTAATACTGGTCAGCATTTTCAGGCGAAAGCCGAGCGGTCAGACCAAAGAGTTCCTGAAACGCGAAATCGAGCCACAGCCTTGTGGGTGTGCCACGGAAAAGATAGTAGTGCTGTGCGAAAATTCTCCATACCCGCCGCGGATCGTTCAGCGACGTGCTTCCAACTCCCAACTCGTCGGGCGAAACTCCCTGGCTGTAGAGCATGCGGAAGACGTAATGATCAGGAGTGATGAACAGCCGGGCCGGATCAGAAAACGGCTCATCTTCGGCAAACCAACGTGCTTGTGTGTGGCCGTGCGGGCTGATAATTGGTAAATCACGAATGGCAGCATAGAGCCGTTTGGCGATCGGTCGTGTATGGGAATCCGCCGGAAAGAGCCGGTCGTCGTTGAGCATCCTGTTAGGCATTCCGTCGAGTATTCTAACTGAGTCGCGTCAGCGGAGGGATGTTGCCGTGAGTCGCAGCGGTACACGTCGATTCCTCATGCGGAATGTATCTCGCTGATACACTGTAGCCCTGCATCACGGTCGAGATCTGATTGTTTGATGGAGCGTTTCATGATCTATCTGCGGATTCTCATGGTTCTTATGGTTGGCTTGTCAGCGTCGGTGAGTTTGGTGCAGTGCTCCAACTCCGCCGGGCGGTCCGCCCCGGCCTGGATTGCCCGCAGCAATCAGAACGCAAAATTATTGCTGGAAGTCGTTGCACGTTACAGCCCTGAATCCGCCAGTGACTTTGGCCTGGAGGGCTACGACGACAAAGTCGTTGATTTCCAACCGAATTTCCAGACACGTTTCAAACAATCCGTACAGGACGTTATGGACCAACTGGAGGCCCGTCGGGCGAGCGAGAGCGATCCGCTGGTAAAGCAGGATCTGGAAATCTTGATCAAGGCCGGCCATGATGAGATCCGCGAAACCGAACTCAGCGACAAATATGACTTGCCGTATTTCAATGTCGGCGAACTCGTGTTCTCCGGTCTGCGGACTTTACTTGATGAACGGGTAACGACGGAGCGGCGCAAGATCGCACTCATTCGGTTGAAGCGTTATGCCGGTCTGGATCCGGGATACAGCGCGGTGACGCAACTTGCGGAGGATCGCACGCGCGAACGCCTCAATCAATCCGGCCTGATGGGGCCGATAAAGGCTGAAGTCGAGAAAGACCTGAGCAATAGCGACTTCTTCATTGCTGGCATTGGCAAATTGTTCCAGCAATTCCAGATTGCAGGTTACGAAGAGCCTTACAGCAAATTAAAGCAGGAGATGACTGACTACAACGAGTTTGTCAGGAAGGAAATCCTTCCCCGCTCCCGCAGCGATTTCCGCCTGCCCCATGAGTTATATGCCTTCCGGCTGGAGCAGATTGGCGTAGACATTCCGGCCCCCGAGCTGGTCGCCATGGCACACGCCGCTTTCGATGACATCCAGAAGCAGATGCAAGAACTGGCTCCCGCAGTCGCAAAGCAACACGGGTACAAGGTGACCGACTACCGCGACGTAATTCATGCGCTCAAGCAGGACCAATGGACTGGCCAGTCGATCATGCCCAACTATAAGGACCGTATCGCGCAGATTGAGGAAATCATTCGCCGCGAACACTTAGTGACGCTGCCGCAGCGGCCCATGCGGATCCGGCTCGCGAGTGAAGCCGAAAGCGCCAGCGTCCCGTCTCCCTACATGAGCCCGCCCCGACTGATTGGGAACACGGGTGAACCCGGGGAATTTGTGCTGCCACTGAGCATTCCCCCCGCCCCTGGCGCGAAGGGCCGAGCCATGCAACGATTCGATGACTTCACCTATGCGGCTGCATCCTGGACGCTCATTGCGCACGAAGGTCGCCCCGGCCATGAATTGCAGTTCGATTCCATGGTCGAACACGGGGTGTCACAGGCGCGCGCGATTTTTGCCTTCAACAGCACCAATGTTGAGGGATGGGGTTTGTACTCGGAGGCGATTCTGCTGCCTTACATGCCTCCCGATGGCCAGCTCATTTCTCTTCAGCTCCGGCTGCAGCGTGCCGCCCGCGCTTTTCTGGATCCCGAGCTGCAGATGGGAAAAATTACGCCAGAACAGGCACACAAAGTTATAACCGACGACGTCGTTTTGTCAGACGCCATGGCCAATTCCGAAGTTGAGCGATATACCTTCCGTTCTCCCGGCCAGGCGACTTCCTATTTCTATGGCTACACGCGATTGATGCAATTGCGAAAAGACACCGAGAAGACCCTCGGGCAACGTTTCGATCAGCAGAAGTTTCATGATTTCATCCTGTCGCAAGGCCTGTTGCCGCCGGCTCTTCTGCGTAAAGCCGTAGTCGACGACTTCATCCCGCAATCTCAGGAACCGCCGGCAAAAGCGGGCGCGGCCACGGCCAAACCGGAAGGTTTATGACGTCTATCGAACCTTATTGCAAGAAAGGCTCATCACCAGACGGTTCAGTGCGAGAGGTAAGGCACGAAACCCTGGGTTTTCATTTTCAGGACATACACGGCGGTGGTCGCCGTGAAGTACAGGGTTTGGTAGTCCTTAATCTTTCCAAGTCAGGTTTGCCGATTGTTCCGGCAATATGATCGTGCCCGGGTGATGACCCTGAGGGTCCCACACCCAAACCCCCTGACTCCAGTTTTCTGGATCGGTTGTTCGAGCGGCAGCCTGCGGAAGCTTCCCGGATGTGTGATGGGCAGGCCGATGTACTCATCCAGATGAAAGACCTCAACTTTTCCCCAATCGATGTCTGGTTGCTTGGTGAGCGCATCGAGAAATTCCAACTGCGATGTGGCAGTGGCAGCAATGATCCGCGCGCGTCCATTGCTGGATATGGCACGTCGAATGGCAGAGGCTGCCTGCCCGGCAGCGGCTTTGCCCAGAACATTCTTATCGTTAAAGATTTTCAACACAACGTCAGCCCCTCGACGGCGCTCGCGAAGAATGCAGGCAATTGTACAAGACGTGAAATCTGTGAGCTGTGAACCGTAAGTCATTTTCATTGCATGAAAGTTGGACAGAAGTATTGCCCTGCCCAAACTCAGCCCTTAAACTGAATTGCGATCAAGACTTCATTCACGAATTCTTACGGCAGGAGGACGCCAATGCACAAGTGGCTAGGTGTGGTTCTTGGGTTATTGCCGATGGCCGCGGTTCTGCCCGTTTTCGCACAGAACCCGCCACAGCGCGAAATCGTCATCACGATCGATGACCTTCCTGCTGGGAACGCAAACGTCATGACCGGCCAGGAAATCGTCGAAATGACAACGAAACTATTGGGGACTTTGCGCGATCAGAAAGTCCCTGCGGTCGGCTTCGTCAACGAAAAAAAGCTTTACAAGTTCGGCGAAGTGGATGATCGCATTAAGGCACTCAGCATGTGGGTGGATTCCGGATTCGAGCTCGGCAACCACACCTTCAGTCATGCGTCACTGAATCGAGTTGGCCTAAAGGATTGGGAAGAGGAAGTCATCCGCGGCGAGACGGTAACGAGCCTCCTGCTGGCCCAGCATAATATGCAATTACGTTATTTCCGCCATCCTTATCTCGATACCGGCCGGGACCTGCACACCCGCCGCGAAGCGGAAGCTTTCCTTGTGGCCCGAGGTTATCGCATTGCACCGGTCACCATGGACGCACGGGACTGGATGTATGCCGGCGTTTATGAAGATGCTCGCAAGTGTGGGGACACCGCACTCGAGCGGCAATTGGCAACTTCCTATCTTTCCTACACGGGCGCGGTGTTCGACTATTACGAAAAGTTTTCCAAGAATCTGATCGGCTATGAGCCCAAACAGATTCTGCTACTGCATGGGAACTGGCTGGAGGCCGACCACATCAGCGAACTTCTGAATATGCTTCGAAAACGAGGCTATCGTTTTATCACGCTCCAGGATGCGCTTGGTGATCCGGCCTATAGCATGCCAGATGAGTATGTCGGCGAGGAAGGAACAAATTGGCTGGACCACTGGGCCATCACGCGTGGCCAGCCGCCCAAGAATACTCCGGTGTTTCCGCAATGGGTGATTGATCGCTCTAATGCTCTGCGGCATCCGCCCAATCAGCCATAGGGCTGTCCACCAAAGCAACGCCCAACGCGTATGCTGAATTCACATTGCAAGGACAGCTGTCATCGTCTCACTTGTGAAAGGTTCGCCAACATGCCCCGCGCCTGTTCTGAGCCCGCTGTGTTTAACTCTGCAGACTGCTTCAGGTAACTTTCTGCCGCCGCGAGATCTCTCGATTTTAGGGCGATCTCTCCGGCGTGGCGAAAGAGTTTTGCATCACGAATACCAACCACTAGGGCGACCTCAATCTGTTTGCGTGCTTCCACTTCCTGCCCACTGACGTGCAATGCCCACGCGTAAGCGTCGAGCGTGTATACGTCATGACGCCACGCGTACTCCTGTTGTGCAATTTTCAGGGCCTTGGCTGGTTGTTGAACGTGATCGGCATAGTAGAAAACCAGGTCGCGGTTGGCATTGTTCTTCTTGCTTGATTCGAGCAGCGCCTTCGCTTCAAACTCCGCAAATGCTTTCGTCGCTTCTTGATTACGCCCTGCCAGTTGTAGGGCTTCTGCTAGATCGTAGAGATTCTCGGCATGCGGTGCGTCTTGATTGCGTTGTTGCAGAAGGACAACAGCCTCTTCATAACGCTTCTGTGCGATCCGAAGCTGGGCGAAATTTCCTAGCGCGAAGTAATAGCCTGGAAAAGCAGCAAGCGCCTGTTGAAAAAGGTTCTCTGACGCGTCGATGTTGCCAGAAGCAAACCGAAGATGGCCCATCTGCGTGAGGATCCAGGCACGTTCTTCGGTTTCGGTGGACGGCGTTGAGTGGTACGCCATCTCCAGCAGTTCGTAGGAACCGTCCGCATCCCCGAACAACTCGCGCAGATTGGCGGCGTGGGTCAGGGCAGGCAGATTGCCGGGGCGAAGATTAAGCATCCACTGGGTTGACGCCTCCGCATCTTTATAGTTGCCGAGGTCCACGTTCGCGTCAGTCAGCTGGCCATAAACCATCACGTCATCCGGGACTTTCTTATTCAGTGCTTTGGCAGCATCGAGTGCCGCAGGAAATTCATGTTCGCCCAGCAGGATCGAAACTCGAACTTTTTGGGTGTCGAAATTGTTCGGAGCCAGCTCCAACGATTTCTTTACCGCGTCCTCGGCTTGGGTGTAATAGCCAGGGTCGGAAGTTTCTCTAGCGCGTCGTACCAGCGCCATCGCAAGAAGGTTATAGCCCGCATATCGCGCGGGCTTCTCACTGATCGCCTTTCGGGCGTCCGCAATGCTTTGCGCCGCAGGTGAAGGATCCACACTTCTCGCGTTAGTTGTGCTTTGCGCGGCGCCGAAGGTGGCAGCCATCATAAACAATGCTGAAAGAATTCGTTTCATGACGAGCCTCATTTTCTAAGGAGACAATCGTGGCCGCCGCTCCGAGCACGACGGCCACAAAGGTTGATTACTGCACTGGGCAGATTCCGCCCGGTTGTCCCGAGCAGCCTGCCTGTCCAGGTCCAGTGTGGGCGCTGTTGCGTCCACTGTTGGCTGGCATGACATAGGGGAACGAATTATTGAAGCCTTCTGTCTTGGTTTGGACTCCATCTCCGAGCGGAGTTCCATATTTGACTGGATCCACCAGAATGCCGGCTACGGCGCGGGCCGAGATGTCAAACACATCGTCAATGGGCCTGCGTCCGTTGGGAAAGCCAGCGATGTCACCCGCCAGAAAGCCAAGCCGCTTCTGCTGGCCAACAGGAGTCGGTGGAATGCCAGTGTTGAGCCGCAGCAGATCAGCCACGGGCCCAGCGTCACTCGCTCCGCATCCGGGACAGATGGGCGCTTGGTATTGCACCAGAAGCAACAAATCTGTGCGCGGTGCTGGCGGTACTGGTACTCCCAGGGAGCTGAAAACGCTCGCCAGCACAGGGTTAAGGACGAAGGCGGCGAACTGCGAATCGTTGATAGGATCATCCATGCTGAAACGGTCCTTTGATCCCGTGCCGATCACGACTTCATTGATTAACGGGTTCCCTTCGCGGTTCACTTGCTGGTAAGCGCCATGGGATAGTTCCGGATTGGGCGAGCGACGCACCGTGATTTGGTGGCGCGCCGTGCTCCCATAAGTTCCGATGACGGCTTGCTTATCGCTGGCAGGGTGAATTTTGCCGTCCATTGTGAGCAGGGAAATAGGAACTTCCAACACAATGGAGTTCACGTTGTAGCCACCCACTGCATCGGGAGCGTAGTTGTGGGTATCGTCCGCATCGATCGCGGGAGACAGAACGGGGCCAACTCCCGAGCGGAAGTTGAGGGAGTCGAATGCCGCTCCCAGGTCAATAAAGAACGGATCGTCCGCAGTTCCAGCCCATACGCTCACGCCCTTCTCCACCTTGTAGATTCCCTGGTTGAACAGCGACTGGTAGTTGGGCATGGTCAGCGGGCCTACGTTGGAAGGTACCGCAAACAGGGTATTTGAACCGTTGAGGCGGACAGCTTTGCCATTCTTTACCATGTTTACGCTGTAGGTCTGGCGCAGGCTCAAACCTTCCGAGCCGGGCCCATCCAGCGCAGTAATTTGCGGAATTCCGGCGATGCCGCCAACGAATCCCGTGAACAGGCTGGGCTGGCGAATCTCGGTGTTAAAACGAAATTGGAAGGTAACGTCATCCACGCCGTCCTGGTTGTTGTCCACGTGCATCTCATAGAGCACGTTGGGATCGAAAGGGAAATAGTTAGGCCCGTTGGCGGGCTCAAGCAATGGGTCAACATTCAGGATAAATGTGACGTTGTTGGGATTGTCGTAACTGACAAAGGCGTACCAATCGGTGACATCCGCGGTACGGTCCAATGCCGTGATCGGCGCTTCGCGATGGCTGGACGCGAACAGGCTGGCGGGCGCCAGCATGAACAGCGACAGCGCGAGGGCCATGATGGACTTCATTGTTTTCATGGTCGTTCCTCTCAGGGGTGATTCGTAGACGTCGTGCACTAGACCGGCGCTGCTCGTCTACGTGACATAGTTACGGTTGTAATCGCGCTTGCGGATTTGTTAGAGCAGGATTTATTTCGGAATTTGTTTTCAGATGCGAGAAATGTTTTCACAGTTTTGCGCGCTAGACCTTCACTACCGCATTCCCGATCGCCGGAAATCAGATGAATGAGTGCTGCAGAAATTGATGTTATGTTGCAAAGCTTTCTGAATCTACTGCGGGATCCAGCGCATTTGTGAAGTAAACAATCCGTCAATAAAACCGATGTGGTACACGAGAAACACTCCGAACGCCACGCTTGCCAAACCCGAAATCGCGCTCAAATGGCGGTTGAGTTTGAAGAATTTCTTCCCCGTATAAACCAGAGGCACTGAAATTGCGGTGGTCATGAGCATCATTCCCACCATTGTGCCCAGACCAAAAACCAGCAGGTAAGCCGTTGACCACAGGGGACTCTTGATGGTGGAAAGGACCAATAGAGCGACCGCAGCCGAACCAGCCAAGCCATGCACCAGGCCGATCACCAAAGGTCGCATGGTCTGATAGAGGCCGAGCTTTCCGATCGTCCTATCGAGCAAGCCTTCCATGCGTCCCTTGGCGCGATTCACAAATGCCGTCGGTCGCAATGCTGCGGGCTGTTTCATCGGCATCAGGCGCTCGGTAATCCAACGCATTACGCCGGTGAGATTCAATACGCCCAGTAGAACAAGCATCAAGGCAACACAGAACTCCATGGACAGCCCGACTCGAGGCGGTATCACGACTCCGAAAATAATAATTGCGGACCCTACGAGAAAAATAGTCAGAGTGTGCCCCAATCCCCATAGCAACCCAATGGTCGCCGAACTCTTGATGGATCCTTGACGGCTTACAATAGTCGATACCGCGACCACGTGGTCAGGGTCCGTGGAATGGCGCATCCCCAAAAACAATCCCAGCAACACTACGGTCACGAATGGAACCAGTTTGTCTTTGATGATAAGGCCATGCCCCATGGGAACTGCCGCGATTGCAGACGCCGATATTCCCACGCCCAGCATCACCATAAACGCGGATGACAGGAACGGAAGGTAGCGCACGGCAGCGCTGCCGGCCCGCACGCGCGATGACATCACACGTTTGGCATAGACCATAGTTAGGCCAACCGTCACCAACACTGCTGCTAAGCCCAAACTGAACGCGGTGATCAAGAACAGCCCGAAGCCTATCCGGTGAAGCGAGAAGGCGCTCAAAAGCACGACCAGCGCCGCCGGACAAGGCACGATCCCTCCAGTGATCCCCAACATGCAGAGCTCCCGCAACGGCAGGGCGCGCTCCATCGGTTTCGAATCGGCGCTGGTCGCAACGCGGTTCGCTGCTTCTTTGGTTGTGGCTTGCTTGAGTGTTGCTTGCTTAAACATGGAAAGAAACCAGTGCGAATGCTGCTCACCCGGAGCATGCGAATGCTCTCCGGTTTCTCCGGTCCAACGCCTCAGAAAAATGAAAACGCCGAGTCCGGCAACACTCAGACCAGAAATCGCTCCCAGCCATGGATAAAGCTGCTCGGGAACAATGTACCGTGAAGCGTAGAGAGTCACTCCACCTAACATGTATACGCCCGCTGTGTGCGCCGTGGTAACGACAATTCCCAGCAACACCGCGTGTCTAGCCGTACCGCGCGAACCTACGAGGTATGCAGCAACGATGGTCTTGCCGTGCCCCGGCTCCAACGCATGAAGCGCGCCCAGCCCTGCAGCAATCAGCGCAGCCGAAAACAGCACCCAAAAGCTCAACTTACCCTGGGTCGATATTAGTTCGGTGAAACGACTGCGTGGCGTATTCTGAGCTCGGACCACGCTTAGCGACGAGGCGACGGTCGACGAAACGACGCTGCTGGAAGATGGTTGCCTCCCATTCACGTCAGCCGAAGCAATAGAATCTCGCGATCCGCGCCGTATTTGAAGAGCGGCAACCAGAGGTCTTCGAGCTCGATGTGCCATGTTCGTCTTGTGAGGGAGCGTCTGGCTTGAAGGGGTTCCGGCTACGGCCGCTGAAGCACTTCTTTCCGGTTCCGAGAATGAAGTCTTGTAATTGACCAGCGCTGATAGTTGCTGCGGTGGGCTGTTCAACGCATCGCTCGAGTAGGTGGTCAGTTCCCTACTGCGGTCCGTGCTTGGAGCGGAACTTTCCAGAATCGCAGCTTCGTCGCTGAGAACTACAATTTCCTTCCATCCGGTCCGTCCGGGAAAATTGTTATCGACGTAGGAGAGTTTGTGAGTACCGCCAGTGACTTCAAGCTTGCCCTGGAACACGAAGCCGATTTTCATCGTTGGCAGCCCACCTGCGCCCTCGGCAAATGCTACCTGGCGAGACACCGTATCGAGCCACACAAATCGGCCATCGCTCTCCAAGGAGAGTCCCTCTTTTAATGCTTTCCCCTGTCGGTCGAGGTAGCGAGCGGCGCTGGGATCATTCTCTTTGGGAGTAATACCGAACCGCCGCATCTCCTGATACGTGGGGATTTCAGCCATATCAACCAGATAGAGGATCTCAACCGACTTTTCGCCCACTTTGATCTTTGAATAGTGATTGACGCTAAAATTTCCCATCGGATGGGCATAGGATGTACGGCAGCTTAAAATAAGAAAACCCAGCAGCAAAACCAACAAGAGCCGGCGATGGTGACTTTTATCGTGCGGCATTGCTTGACCTCAAGGCCCGATTCTGCAAAGCATGGTTCTGCAAATCTTTGCTCTGCAAACCCTGACTCTGCACATTAATGTTCCGCGATCTCGAAATCGCTTCCAGAGTTCGGCTCGCTTCTTCAGCGTGGAAGATCTGGAAGTGCGGGTTTATTTTCAACGCACGGCTCAGAAAGTCTTTTGCGTCGGAATACTTGGCCATGCCGTGGTAAATCATGCCGGCATGAAACAGGATTAACGAATCATTGGTATTCAGGCGCAGGGCTTTATTGATCGCTTCGGCTGCTTCCGGGAGCCGGCCATTCTTGTATAGGACCCACGCCAGAGCGTCGCATGTGTAAATGTCGTGGCGAACTTTAAGTTCCTTCCGCGCCAGATCAAGAGCTTCTTGCAGCTTGGTCCCTTGGTCTGCATAGAACAAAGCCAATTCTCGGTTCGCCAACACTTGATTTAATTTGCTCAGGTGTGCGATGTACTCGACCAGGTCATACTGCTGCTGCGCCTCGTTGAGCTTTCCGCTTTTCTTGTAGACGTCTCCCAACTCTTCGACATAAACAGGAAATGGAATGATGGCTATCGAGCGTTCATAGAGCTGGATGGACTCGTCAAGTTTCCCCTGCGCCGCGCGAACCTTTGCCAGACCGGCCAGCGAGCGATAGTGATCGGGATCGACTGTGATGCCTGACTGATACGACAATTCAGCATTCTCCAAATCACCGCTTTGGAAGTAGCGCTCGCCCAATTCGAAATACAGCCATGCAAGATTTTCTCGAGAAACATTGATTTGAAGCGCGGCTGCGATCGCACTTTTCATCAACCGGACGGACTCCCCGGAATCACCGCGCAAGTAAGCAAGATATGCCATGCGACTGTCGCTCATGCAAGCCAGCGTCAATGGCGATGTGGTCTCCCGACCAAGAGTCTGCACGGCGTTGTAGGCCGCTGCTGCCTCGTCGTAGTCTCCCATATCGGTGTAAGCGTCGCCTTCAATGGCAAATGCCGTCAGATTTCCGGACCCTAAGCCGATCGCTTTTTGTGCAGAGGCAAGAGCATCCGAAAAGCGATGCTCGCCCATGTCCACCAATGCCATGTGAACCAGAGGATCGGCCGCCCGGAAGTCCTGCGGCGCCAGATCGAGGGCCTTCTTCAGCGTTTGCTCGGCCAAGTTGTAATAAGTAATGTCGCCGGTTTCTCTGGCCTTTTGAAAGAAGGCCGATCCCAACCCGTCATATCCTGCATAATCGTCCGGCGTTTTCTTCACGTGATCTTGCAAGCTCTGAATCTGCTGATCGGTCGCTGAAGTAGGACCTAGGCGTCTCGACCCCACGGATTCAAAAGGTACACTCTGAGGCCGTGCTGCCACGGTACAAGAAATCAGAAGAAACAGTAGCCATTTGGCCATTCCAGCCTCACTGGGTTGCAATTCGAGACGATTGATCGCTTACGTTATGTAGTACGGGCACGCGCCCAGATCGGATTTCGGCCTTTGCTATATTTTCAACGCCTTGCCGATGTTGTAGCTTTATCATCGCAGGGCCGTGTAGAGTGATTCGGCGGTGCTCGTCACTAAAATGTGCATCGGACTACAGGACGCTGCGACTAAATCGTGTTCCATGAGGACAACATCGCGTTATCTAGTTACGATTGCTTTTCTGGCTGTCTCAACCGGAAGCTGGGCTGCGCCGGCTGACCCGCCAGCCGCAGGTCCTGTGCCCACCGTGGTCTTCATGACAGACTTCGGGACCGTGGATGATTCCGTAAGCATCTGCAAAGGCGTAATGTATTCGATCGCTCCCGAACTACGAATTGTGGACATTACCCATCAGGTCACTCCATTTTCGATTCTTGACGGTGCCCGTTTTCTCTACGGTGCATCTCCCTACTATCCAGAGGGGGCGGTCTTTGTGGTGGTCATCGATCCGACCGTGGGTAGCACTCGCAAGGCAGTGGTTGTGAAATCCAAACGCGGACAGTATTTCGTGCTTCCCGACAACGGCCTGATCACACTGGTGCAGGACCGCGACGGCATCGAAGCCGTCCGTGACATTACGAATCGCGATTGGATGATCGGTGCGGCCCTGTCCTCAACATTTCATGGCAGAGATATCTTTTCACCCGTGGGAGCACACCTGGCTCACGGCCAGGATTGGACCCAGGTTGGCCCCGAGTTGGAGATCGACAAATTGGTGCGGTTAAATTTGACGCCGTCCAAACTCGACGACCGAGGCTTGAGCGGAGAAGTCCTGGCCGAGGACGGGCCGTTCGGGAATTTGGTAACAAACATCAGTGAAGATGATTTTCTGAAACTCGGTTATCAGCGAGGCCAGACTGTTCACGTCACCATCGGAACAAGCGCACTCGATCTTCCGTTCGTGCAGACGTTCAGCGATGTGCCTGTCAAGAAGCCGCTGTTGTATGTCAATTCCCGAGGAAACTTGGGGTTGGCGGTAAATCAAGGCAGTTTCGCTGCGACTTATCGAATTAAGCCGCCTGCGCCCATCTTCATCCAGCTCGCAAAGCATTAGAGAGACTCTGATCTAGTTTCAGACACTCTCTGAAGCAGCCGTTTTCGGAACCTAACTTCTACTCGACGGGCACGCAGGTTTGACGCTGTTTAACCAGGTTGTTATGATGAGTTCGCGGGGTGGAGCAGTCTGGTAGCTCGTTGGGCTCATAACCCAAAGGTCGGTGGTTCAAATCCACCCCCCGCAACCAACGCAATCATAAGGTTACGGGCAATTGGGCGTTTGTAGCGACTGTCCAAAACTGTCCAATAAGGGGAACTGTCTCACAGTTCCCCTTATTTATTGAATGGAGATCTGCTGAGTGGCAGACCTTCGCAAGAGGCGTTGCACGATAGGGCGATTGGCTTTGCGCTTGGCCAAGGCCGAGGCATTGCCGTACTGGTCCATTGTTGTGGAAACATGCGCGTGTCGCATGAGTTTTTGTTGCACTCCCACGGGTGCTCCGGTCTCGTCCAGCCACGCGCGATATGTGTGCCGGCTACTCCGGCTCCGGAATAGTCGACACTATTCCGACTTCCGGACTATCCCGGGTGAGACGGGAATACGCTCGCCCATTGATGTGACGACCTAGATTCGCCCGGCATAGTTGGTGTAGTCATTAAATATTGCGTTAGCGACGTTTCTCCGAGCGCCGCGGAATAGCCGTCGCCGATTAAGGAAGTACAACTACTGTCCCTTTCATGCCGAGCCCGTCATGCAACGCACACTTGTAGTGATAGATGCCGAACTTGGTGAAGGTTACCTTAAAGCGAGTTGTGCCAAGCGGTGCTTGCGCAAGTCCAATTCGGTCCTGCGGGGCGGTTTGGATAAATCCTGAGTGGACGTTGTCGGAGATCGAATTGATGATGGCGTGACGCGCACCGTCAGAGTCAACGGTTACGTTGGCTGACGGATCTACTACGTCCTCCGGTTCAGTTCCAAAGGTAATGGTGTGGGGCGTAATGGAATCACCAATCGTCCATTCCACCGTGTCGCCTGCATGGATCGTGACTTTATGCTGCATGAACCGCATGATTGAAAGCGTCCGTGTGCCGCCACCGGTCGCGATGACTTCGCCCAAACCGGCACTCACTTTGTTACCGGTCGAGACCGGTACCTGATGTAAGTCATCATGCATATCGGTCAGCATGGCGACACGATCCGCGTTGGCCTGATTGTCATAAAAAGCCTGATCGTGTGGAAGCGGTTGGGATAAGTCGAGAACATGAACTGCACCAGACATGTTTTCATGAAATAAACAGGCAATTTTAAAATTCCCCGTAGCCGGGAATACCACCGTGAACGTTTGGCCGCCCGCAAGGGGAGGACTGCTCACGCAGGTCGAGCCGTCGACCGTCGCTGGACTACTTGAGTAGCCGGGGCAGCCGACCGAGAATGGATTCCGCATCTGGTTCGCCGTGAGGAACGTAACTGTGTGGGGTTCGTTCGTAACAACGGTCAAAGTAATATTGTCGCCCGCGTGAATCCACATCTCGTTTGGCAGAAAGGCGAGTGCTTGTCTTGCCTGGTCTGGACTCTGAGCTCCGACGACAGCGGTCCATTGAGCACGTAGTTGTGGAACGCACGACAAGAAGACGGCCAATAGGGTGTATTTCTTCAGCGAGTGAATCAATTGGAGGGTGCGCATATTTTCTCCTCACGGTGAGTGATCGGAACGTTGTTAGGTTTTTATTTCGAAACGGTTTGCGCCTGGTTCGGGCGCTGAGTCTTTGCCCACCGCCTCTAAGGCGCCGTCCTTTTCTTGAAAACAGACGAGAAAGTAGCCGCGTACAAACTGTTCGGAGAGCCGGGGGCTAAAACGAAACCGGACACGTTCAAATCGGGCAGCCCCGGGTTGATCGCATACCACGTCTCCCCGGCGTCGTTACTCCGGAATATTCCGGCACCCTGAGTTCCGACGTATATGACCTTAGGGTTTTCCGGGTTGACCTGGACCGAGCCCGTGCGCGGAGATTGTATTCCCGGCAGTCCAACGTTCTTGGGGACGAATGATGCGCCTCCATCCATGCTCTTGAGCACGCCGGTCGCGTCAGAAGCGCCCACATAGACGATGTTTGAGTCGGTGGGATCCACGGTTATGCTGAATGCGCCGGTTGCATCGACGTTGTACCAGGTTGCACCCGCGTCCTGGGAGCGCCATGTGCCGCCCGTGCGGTCGGCAAAATACACGGTTCCATGGCGGTGCGGGTCGACTGTAATCCCGCGACCGCTCAAATCCAGAAACTGATCCGGTGGCGCGTTAGGAGCACGGTCAATGCGGTTGAAGGTTTCGCCAAAGTCGGTGCTCTTCCAGATACCGTTTGTCGGGATACCAAGGTTACCTATGGTTGCGACATAGATCGAGTGGTCAAACGGGTCGACTGACACCCCAGTCGTATAGTTTGTGCTCCATCCAAATCGTCGACGCCGCCAGTGCCTGCCGTGATCCACTGACTTAAAGAAGCCTCCCCCGGCTGATCCTGCATACACACGTCGCGTGTCTTGCGGGTCGAAAGCTACTCCGCGGGGAGCACGCGCGACGAAGCCTCTCGTGCCACCGTCTTTCCAAGTCGTGCCACCATCTTCGGTCACCAGAATGCCGCCGTCGTTGGTTGTGAAAAATACATGATTGGAGTCGGCCGGATCCACTGCCAGCGCGTGGCCCTGTTGACAGGCGCAAGTCTTAAGCTGCTCCCACGCAAGCCGATGCCACTTCGCCTCTTTGTGAGCCGGAAGTACAAACGCTCCGTGAAAGTTCGTTCCTGCGTAAACCGAGCCTTCGCTATCGACGCTGAGCATCAGAGCCATGCTCCTGGGGACGCCGGCATTTCTCCATGTAACACCGCTGTCGTCGCTTACAGAGACTCCGCCGCCGGCGGTACCGGCATAGAGCTTGCTGCCGCTCTTAACGATTGATAAAACCACGCCTACTGTCGGTGACCCTATGCGCGCGAAGGAATTACCGCCATCGGTGCTTTTGTACACTCCAGCGCCATTGGATCCCGCATAAACAATGTTGCCATCGTCAGGATCGACCAGCAGCCCGTAAACCGTCGAGTCGATAGAGACGGGGGTCCAAGTGTTGCCGCCGTCGGCAGATTTGAAAGCGCCGTCACCCGTGCTGCCGGCGAAGATTACATTAGGGTTGAAAGGGTTGATGGCGAGAGAGAATATTTGAGTCTGCCCCAAACCGTTAGACGCATCTTGCCAGGTCACGCCGCCGTCGACTGTCTTGCTAACCCCAGTGAATGACGAATAGATGATGTTGGAGTTGGTGGGATCCATCACCATGGCAAAGCCTCCGCCGTCTGACTGCGCGACCCAGGTTGCTCCACCATCGGTTGTCTTGAATCCGCCGGCGTAGACGACATTTGGATTGCCGGGATCCATGACCATCGACATCACTTCATTGGTAGGGAGACTGCTGAGCGCATTGAAGGTAGCGCCGCCGTTCGTGCTCTTGAGGAGGCCACCGCCTATGCTGCCGATATAGATTGTGTGCGAAGCCGCATGTGAAGCGATGGCCGCTGGAATTGCCGGAGGGCTCGGTCCAACCGAAGTCCATCGATAGCCAGTTTGACCGCCATTTGGAGGGTTGACTTTAGCAGAGCGGGAATCCATTCCGAACAGCGCTACCGACGCGACTGCGATGAACTGGGCGAATACGACTAACTTACTTGTTACGGTTTTCATAAAGCTCCTTTTTTCGTCTAGCTCTGCATTGCCGGCGAAGGGCGCAACTTAAAGTCTCCCGCGAACGGATCCGGGAGAAGTGATCGCTGGGCGACACTCGCACAATTCGCGCGTTTGGGCCATGCATAGCGTTTAAATTCGACTTCAACTCTTCTTCAACTTTTGTTCACTAGATAAGTCGTTTGAACTAAGCTGGTTGTTGGGGATCGCTACGTGTGCTTATGTGTGCTTATGTTTGACGCGCCTCGTGCGCCCTGCTACTCTCGACGCCGCTGGCTGAGTAGTGTGTAATGCCCACTTCTGTTTCTACGCGACGTCGCCTCCGTTTTGGCCCTTACGAAGCAGACTTGCATTCGAGAGAGTTGCGAAAGGAGGGGACACGGCTCCGTTTGCAGGCGCAACCGTTCCAACTACTCGCAATGCTTTTGGAACGACCGGGCGAGCTGGTCACGCGGGAGGAGATTTGCCAGGAACTGTGGTCGACCGACACCTTTGTTGACTTCGATCACAGTCTTGGAACTGCCATCAACAAGATTCGAGAGGTTCTTAATGATTCCGCCGGCGAACCTTGTTATGTCGAAACGCTGCCCCGCCGAGGCTATCGTTTCATTGCGCAGGTCACTTCGGTCGACCCGGAACCAGCGCCCGAATCTCCTGAACCAGCGCCGCTGGAACCTGCTGAACCGTTGGCGACCTTGGCACCGAGAGCTCGGCTTTTCTATTCAGCTGTCGGCGTCTGTTTTGCCGTCGCTGTTCTTCTCGCCCTCATAGGTGCGAATTTCCGTGGCTGGCGGCCCAGGTTGACCTCCACAGAGAATGGAGCGCCGCCCACGGTCAAATCAATCGCGGTTCTTCCTCTGCTGAATCTCTCGAACGATTCGGAGCAACAGTTCTTTGCAGATGGTATGACCGACGAACTCATCACAAACCTGGCCCGGATAAGTTCATTGCGAGTCATCTCGCGAACTTCTGCCATGGCCTATCTTGGAACTCGCAAGCCGGCGGCTCAGATTGCGCGTGAGCTAGGAGTGGACGCCCTTGTTGAAGGATCGGTAGTCCGAGCGGGGAGTAAGGTGCGCATTACGGCCCAACTGATTCATGCGGCCTCAGATCGGCACTTGTGGGCGCAAAGCTATGAACGGGAATTGAGCGACGCGCTGACCGTGCAAGGCGAAGTAGCGCGCGACATCGCCGAGCGGATCTCGGCTCGCCTAACGCCGCAAGAACAAGCCGAGCTCGCTCGGGAGCATCCGGTCAACCCGGAAGTCGCTATCCTCTACTTTAAAGGATCTTATTTCCTGAGTCAGCTTGATGCTGCTCGCGCCCGCGATACGTTTACGCAGGCCATTCATTTGGACCCGAACAATGCCGAGTTATGGGCGGGGCTCGCCGATGCATTGCACACAATGGCGGTGGACGGTGACTTCGAGATTTTTCCAGCGGCTAGAGATGCGGCAAACAAGGCGTTGGAAATTGACGAGTCCCAAGCGCAAGCTCTCATGGTGCTCGGCGTTGTTTCCTTTCTTTACGACTGGAATCCGCCGCAGTCAGAGGCATACTTCCGGCGTTCGATCGAGGCTCGTCCTGGCTATGGGATGTCCCACGCGTTATTCGCTTCCACGCTCGCCCACCATGGCAAGTCTCAAGAAGCCATCGAGCAAATCAGGCTGGCAAATGCCCTGGACCCGATGTCAGTGTTGACAAACTCATTCGCTTGGCATGTCTACTTCAGCTCCCGCCAGTACGATGACGCGTTGCGAAGCGTCCTCGGGACCACTGAGGTTAATCCTGCTTTTGCTCCAGCGTCCTGGCGACTCTCATTGAGTTGGGAGCAAAAAGGTGAGTACGAGAAGGCGATTGCTGCTGGCGATGAGGGAGCTCCAGAACTCAGACGCGCCTTAGCCTCGGGGGGAGTGCGAGCTTACTGGCAGCGCAAGCTGGAAATCTTGTTGCAGGAAAAGTACGGTTTCACCGCGATTGCCCGGTGTTACATGCACTTGGGAATGCGGGAAGAAGCGCTTAAAGCGTTGGAAAAAGGATACCGAATGCGGGATCCTTACCTCATTTTCTGGCTCCCTATTTACGAAGAATTCGACCCGCTGCGCTCCGAGCCCCGTTTTCAAAAAATGCTGCACGGTGTTGGCTTCTTGTGAGAAAAGCCTTGATCGTCATGGCTGTTGTTTGCTTGCTGTCTTCGCCGCCTGCAATTTCGCAAGTTCAGAATGGGCAAATAACAGGTGTAGTCACAGACCAGAGCGGCGCGATCGTAGCTCATGCAAGCGTGCATGTCAGCAATTTGGCTACGGGATACGAGGCTGATTTTGAGAGCAACGACGCTGGAATTTACACGGCCTCGGAGTTGCTTGTGGGCTCATACCTGATCCGAGTCGAGATGACGGGATTTAAAACAGAGCTCGCGACGAATCTGGTTTTGAACGGCGGCACCGTCTTGCGGTTCGACTTCAAACTCGTCGTAGGAAAGCGCTCTGAAACGATTGAAGTGAGTGACGCCGCCCGGCTCGTGAACACAGAAAATTCCCGGCTCTCCTACACGGAGAATTCCATTCAAATCTCGAACCTGCCGCTAAACGGCCGCAATGTATACGACCTGATTCAATATCAGCCCGGTGCCACTAACGTGCGTGGCGTCATGTTTGAAAATGGCGCCAATACCGTCGTAAACGGCGTAAGAGAGAGCTTCAACGGATTTCTGATCAATGGGATCGGCAATAAAGGACTGAGTGGCGGACCCGTCAATCAACCCATTCTCGATACCGTCGAAGAATTCCAGGTCTTGACGTTGAACAATGCAGCGGAGTTCGGAAGCAGCGCAGGTGCAGTTACAAACCTGATCACTAAGTCAGGTACAAATCGTTTCCATGGCAGCGGATGGGAGTTTCTCCGTAATGACTTGCTAGATGCCAATCCCTTTTTTGCCAACCACGATCCGGATCCCACCAATCGCAAGAGATCGCCGCTGCGCCTCAATCAATTTGGGATGGCACTTAGTGGCCCCTTGAAGAAGGACAAACTTTTTTTTCTGGCTGCCTATCAGGGAGAGAGATTTCTTACCTCTTCTCCGGGCCCCGTTCTTACAGAGTCCGCGCAATTCCGGTCAGCTACGATCTCGGCGTTTCCGAACTCGGTATCTGCTCTCTTATATTCGCATTTTCCGCCAACGGGTCGCGGTACTCCTTTCGCAACCTTGCGCCAATACATCGGCACTTCGTTCGGCAGCCGATTTCAAACCTTTGCGGACTATCTTTGCCCCGCGAACACGGATGCTGCGACTGCGACGCCGGGCGCCATCTCAAGAAAGTTTGCTGCCCTCGTTGGGGTAGAACAAGCGGACATCGATCAGATGAATTCTCCCGTAGCATCGGGCGGATGCCCGGGCGGTTCCCCTTACGGCCTCCCGACCCAAGGCGCATTCAACCGCGATGGTGAATTTGGGGACATCACGATCAGTCCGAATGAGTCTCAGACCGATGGGAATCTCTTCGATGGCAATGAAATATCATTCCGACTGGACTACAACTTGAACTCGAATAACCGTTTCTTCAGCCAATTCAATTGGGCGCGGTCCGGGGACAAGTACAGTAACTTCAACGGCCTTCGTGGCTTTACAAGCCCATCGACTCTGACTACCCCCAATTTCCAGATCAGCTTCATCCATACCTTCTCTCCATACTTGTTAAACGAATTTCGGGCGGGATATGCGCAGAACGACAGCCTGATTGCAGTTCCATTGCCAGGCGTACCCGGCGTCGTCTTTGATGATGGCACTCTGGGGTTCGGGCCCGATGTTGGTAATCCACAGAGCACCCGGGAAAATATCTACAGTTACAACGACGTGCTCTCCATTGCCCATGGGAAGCACAACCTGAAGGTCGGTAGCGAACTGCGGCGCAATCTCGAAAATAGCGAGATGGATGCCGGGCTTCCGACCTACTCTTTTTTTGATCCTCTTTTTTTCGCCATCGACGCGCCTTATTCTGAGGACGCTGGAGTCGATCCAGGATTCGCCACCGGAAAGCAGGCCCAACTCGCGACCAGCATTCGCCATTGGCGAAACTGGGACATCGGAGTTTTTCTCCAGGACGACTGGAAAATATCCCGGCGGCTTACTTTAAACCTCGGCATTCGTTACGACCTACACACGCGTAGCACTGAACTAAACAACCTGGCGACGACATTTATAAGAGGCCCAGGCAGCAACATCATCGACAACATCACAACCGGAGCAGGCCAGATTAAGGACGCCAGCGCTCCGTGCCCGGGAGATCCAAAGGCCACGTTAGCAGGCGAGTGCGGGCCAGGAGGCTTTGCCGCCGCCAAAAATTTAGGCCCGGCAGATCACGATGATTTAGGACCGCGACTTGGTTTCGCCTGGGATATATTCGGCAACGGCAAGACGTCGTTGCGGGGTGGGTTCGGAATGTCTTACGAGGGCAACCTCCAGAAGCGCTTGTCTCTTACGCGCTGGAATCCTCCTTATTACTCGCTCAACCAGATCTCTAACTTTTTGGACGGCAACCCACAGGCCGACTTGATCTATGGCCCAGTGGATAGCTCACATCCTACTTTTATTGGCCCGGCACCATCTGCGCAGCACTCCGGTACCGGGGCCCAGGCGACAGGCAACATCTCGGGATGGGACCCGGCCAACCCACAGACCTCGGGCTTCACGGCGATCGTGTTTCCTCGAGGCCTTAACGACCCTTATGTAGAAAACTGGTTTGTCGGCCTGCAACGCGAACTGCGTCCGAAGGTGACGGTAGAATTTAATTACGTGGGCACGGCGGGACGGAATCTCTTTCGCTCCGAGAATGTGAATCGGATTCCGGGAGGACTTCTACCCGAGGGAACCTGCGCGATCGACAACTTTGGCCGTAAGTTGTGCAGCCAGGTGAACACGAGCAAAGCGAACAATGGAGAGCCGATCAATCCAACAGGACAGTTAAATCCGAATTATGGACGTCTGCGGGTTTGGGAGAATACAGCATCATCGATTTACAACAGCATGCAGGCCTCGGTAAGAAAACAACTCTCTCGCGGCTTACAGTTTGGAGGAAACTACACCTACAGCCACTCCATCGATGATGGTTCGTCGTGGCAAAGCGGTTTTACGAGCGTAAATGGTTCTGCCGCCGGAGACGGGATAACAACAGACCAGACTCAGCCCGGTCTTGATCGCGGTAATTCAGTCTTCGATATTCGCCATCGCCTCACGTTTAATTACGTTTGGGAATTACCTTTCTTCCGAAACGGCGACGGTATGAGTGCGGCGATGCTGGGCGGTTGGCAGTGGAATGGCCTATGGTCTTTCCAGAGCGGAGCACACTGGTCTCCGTTCGATTTGCGAGCATCTCGGCTCCTACCCAACGATGGATTTCCGAACGCCTGCAGCGCTGCCATGTTCGACTCACTAAATTGCGTGAATGTCGGTGGCGATTACAATCTTGATGGCGAAAAAAATGACCGACCGAATGCGATGGCAAATCACATTCACACGACACACGCGCAGTGGGCCAATGGCTTCAATCTGCCTGACAACTTCTTCTCTGCGCCGTGTTTGGGCTGTGTGGGCAATCTTGGCAGGAATACATTTATCGGACCAAGTTACTGGTCGGCTGACATCTCGCTTTCTAAAACCTTCGCATTTTCTGACAGATTTCACCTGCAGTTCAGGACGGAAGCCTTCAACGTCTTTAATCACACAAACTTCTTAATCGGAAATAACAGCAACTTGCACAGTCCGCTCTTCGGAATGGCAGGGGGCACCCAGTCCCCACGGAACCTGCAATTTGGTCTAAAGCTTAGTTTTTAAAGATGGGGCTGAAGATGGACTATGCGTCTTTCCTCCAAACGAATCCACAATTTCGGTGTGTCAAATTTGATTCTGAACATATGAATCGAAGCCGGGACGGTTTTTCGCCTGTCGGCCTCGGGGAATGTGAAGATTATCTATAGCTTTGACTCAATCCACGGTGCGCTCCGCAACTTTTGCGAATGGCTTCTTTTCCTGCTAAAGGTGATAAGATTGGTGTGCGCTTTTTGTGCTCGAACTAGAGTCAAAAGCAAGCAAAACGGGGCACTTAGAGAAGCCGCTGTACTATGATTTCGTTGCGGTTAGTTGGCTGGAGTGGTACGACTTTGCTGGCTGATTTTCACTCATAACCCAAAGGTCGTAGGTTCAAATCCTACCCCCGCAACCAAAACCTTCCAAGGACCATCGACCCAAGTCCTTTTCTGATTTGAAGTTGCGAGTTGAGCCGATATTTTCCATTTCCTTAGTTCAGTGCTGCGCTACTGTTCTTGTTCCTAATTTGTGGAACAGTTTGGAACAGATTGCCGTAGATCGCCTGTTCTAGGGCGCGCGCTGCACTCCTTTCTGCTTCTGCAGAGGTGTGCGTATACACGTCAGCCCTCTCCAAGACTCGCGACCACGAGAACCGCAGATACTTGCCAAGTCTGTACGCACCCAATCCCTCGGCGTGTGCGTAAACCCAACTTACCTTGACCCGCAGTCGTGGTGCCAATTCCTTTGCTTTCAGGAAATTATTCATTGCTGAGGACTCGTTCACATTTTCCTCCAGTTCGTTGGTAACTTCGGGGATCTCGACAGGCCTTGGGCTAACTGTCGTTCGGTAAGAAGTTCTTTCGAACTTCTCGGCCGTTCTTCGGAATCGGAAACTTTGCCTTCAGATCGGTCATGCGTCGTCGGCGAACTCGTCCCAGGTGTCGCGGCTCATGCGCTAATCCAGGTCAGCGTAGTCTTCCCGGGCGGCCGTCCGCGTTCCGCCGCAGTCGCGTTCCAGAATCCCGGTTGCCATAGAGAACAATCCTTGCGCGGTGTCGTCGCGCAAAGCGGCTTGATCCAGAGCGTCACAGATGAGATACACGCGGTCGTCATCATCTCTATCAGGAATCAGTGCCCAGAGAGAACGCAAGGCCGCTCGATCCCGCTTCACATTGCGCCACTCAATATCCGTGAGTTCTTTGCGGACGTGCTGCAGGATACGCTCCCAACATTCAGGAGGGATCGACTGGCGACTGCTGCGGACAGGATTTGCTTTCGACTTTCGTGCGGATGGTATTTCTACTACTCTGGAAGGACTGCTATTGCTCCCTCTCTCACTTGAAGAAGAAGTCAATGGCACCGTCACGCTAGTGACGCCATGTTTTCCGTTTTCATTCTCGTTAAATCCGTCTAGTTCAACTTCTTCTAGTTCATACGCAGAATTTGAAGGGGAGGGTGCAGAAATTGAAGGGGCCCGTTCAAGGGGTTCTAGCCTTATTTTTGGAGTCTGAAGTGCTTTTGTGTTTGATTCCACCGACCGGGAGTAGGGTGTATACGTTGTGCTCGCGTCCGGCTCTGCCGGTTTGCTTTACCGCGATCAATCCACACTTCTTCAAAGAGCACACGCCCGCCCGAACGGTATTCGGAGAGCAACCGATCAGGCCAGCCATTCTTGCGACGCTTGGCCAAGCTTGCTGTGTTGAGTTCCGCGCAAACGAGCAGATGACGATGTACACAACCCATGCGGTAGGGTTGGCTTTGCAGAGATGCTTGACGACGGTACTTTCAATCCAGAAGAATGCTATCCGGCTGCCATCTTCCATCTTGATGCATCGCGGTATTACCTTGTTCGCCGTCACTGCGCCGGCTTCCGGTCAGAGATGAGACGGGCAGCCGACCGCGGCATTCCTCGATGTTTGCGGATTTGGAGATGGGCTTTTGGGTCAGCATCCGGTGTCCGAATGCGGCATGAACGCTTCTCTCGCGCCGCCCACCACCGGAAAATCTCTTGTCGACAGAAGTAGGTCCGGCTGCGCAGTCGGGCGGGAGTTAGCCATCCGAGTGCGACCTCGCGTTCGAAAATGCCGCGCCAAGGGCAAAAGGCCCCGGTAGGTTCTAGGATGTAAACAAGATCAGGAATCGTCGCGACTAGAAAGGATTCAACGAGGTTCCTAAGTGGTTCGAGTGCGGATTTAACCATGACGCCCCCAGAAAGGAAATTGCTTCCGTTTCCAGAGCCTCACAGCTCCAACTACCCCATTGCGCACGCCATCTTTGTGGCGGCCTCTAGGCGTACCCCAGCTGCAGCTCCGACGTTTCGACCCTTCGAAGACAGCCGCTTCTCAAGCACTGGGCGGTCGGCGACCCCTCAGCAGCGACTCAGGGTGCGATGGATTCGATGCGCACGAGACGTCATATCAGGTAGGAGGATATATGACAATCGCTGCACAAAACAGTTGTGGTGACCTTTGCGACAGCAGAGGTCGCTGGTTCGAGCCCCGTCGGTCCTTGCCATTCATCTCAAAGCACTTAACTGGGGGATGGGCGCAAGGTTTCCGACGGATAACAAAAAAATCCGCCAAGCACCGATGAGTTTTCGCCAGCACGCCGGTTTTACACAGTAGAGAGGCAAAATCGGGCAGGCCAAATGGCAGCCCCAAAAGGAGAACAGTATGAATATCGCCAACAAGACAGTCTTGATCACCGGCGCGAACCGCGGCATCGGCCGGGCGCTCGCCAATGAGGCGCTTCGGCGCGGAGCCAAGAGGGTCTATGCGGGAACACGCGGCACACTCACAATCGCCGATGAACGTGTAACCCCACTGACGCTCGATGTGACCAACGTTGAGCAGATCCAGCGGGCCGTCGACGAGGTCGACACCCTCGACGTCCTCATCAATAATGCCGGCATCGCTCTCTACGACGATCTGAGCAATTCAGGCGCCATCGAGCAGAGCCTGGCCGTCAACCTCTTCGGACCGTTCAACGTGACGCGCACTTTCCTGCCGCTGCTGCGGCGCTCC
>Ga0182024_10006811_pt1 | contig 24901 bp, 11 predicted proteins | sample P32metaG_FD_120480 | JGI IMG/M metagenome (GOLD analysis project Ga0182024, IMG submission 120480) | Permafrost microbial communities from Stordalen Mire, Sweden - P3-2 metaG (Illumina Assembly) | ecosystem: Environmental > Terrestrial > Soil > Wetlands > Permafrost | place: Sweden: Stordalen...
GGGCGACATGCTGGCAAACTGGGACCAGATCGCCAGAGGCTTAGCCGAAGCGCCTCGCAAACGCAAATCGCAGGAACAAAAATTCTCTCAAACAAGTTAGCGCTTATGCGGCTCTGCCGGAGGCTTTACGGTTGCTGGCCCCTCAAAGGGGCCTGATCGCAACCGGTGAAAAGCAAAAGCAACCGCAAAAACAGCAGGGTTGCTGAACGATGAGCTTCGGCGAAAACGAAAGCAACAGCGCGAGGTATACTCCCGGAATTCTCAAAGTTCTACTGCCACCCCGGCAGAGCCGGGGGATCTCCCTTTGGGAATAGCCTTCAGCCTTGTTCGTCTCATCGGGGATGGAGCCCTCGATGACCAGGATGAAGGGGTCCAGCTTTCCCTCCGCCGCCAGGTGAAAGCGGCGCAGGAATTCGTCGCCGTTTTCCGAGGACAGAAATGGATTATGGAAGTTGACTTTGGGAATCCAGGGGATGCCTCCCAGGACGATGTCTTCGATGCTGGGCTGGGTCGCCGCGGTCATGGCAATGGTGTCCCCGTCGCAACCAAGGCCCGCGGTGATCCATAGGACATCGATCTCCGGGATGGGCGCGGCATGCTGATCCCAGGTTGCCACAAACCTCCTTGACGCCACGTCCGGAAGGCGGAACGGACGCACCGAATATACTCTGCCGTAAATGGGAGTTCGGCAAGCGGATAATGAAGCGGCCGCAGCATTTCCAAATGGACGAATGAATGGTAGCCTAACTGTCGAGCGCGGGCTCCGGTGCGTTTGCCGCGGGTAATGCGGAGAGGTGCGGGGCCATCATCCTCTCCCAACCGGGTCCACGGCATTGGTGTCTAATGAGATGCACGCCCTAGGACGATTCTGGGCCGATCGGCACTCTGCCCCGGGCTTCGAGGTTCGAGCAGAAATCGGCTGTGTGAGCAGGTTCAAGGAGGAGCAATGGCACGGTCACAGGTGGGTCTCGCTGCAGTGCTTTTGGCCTTGCTGCTGGCGGCAGTTAGCCCGGTTCAAACACAGGCCGCTCCTTTCGTAGCGCAGAGCGGACAGGACGACTCCCTGGCAGCACAGCAGACACCGGTTTTTCAGCTGGATGTGCGCCGGGTTCCCGTAGACGTAGTGGTGACGGACAAAAAGGGAGACCCGGTGCGCGGGCTCACGAAAGCCGATTTCATCGTCAAGGAGGACAGCACGCCGCAGACGATCCTCTCCTTTGAATATCTGGATGGCTCTCATCCCAGCTTTATTCCTCCGAAGGTGCCTGCCTTGCCCGCCAATACATATGTCAACCTGCCGGACGCGCCGGAGCAGGGACCGCTCTATGTGCTGTATTACGACATGGTGAACACGCCCATGGAAGAACAGATGAGCGCGCACAAGCAGTTGCTGGACTTTGTGGACAATGCCGCGCCGGGAACCCGCTTTGCGCTGTTTGTGAACGCACGCGGAATGCACCTAGTGCAGGGATTCACCAGCGACCACGCGCTGCTGCATGCGGCGATCATCTCGAAAGGACCGGGTCCGCACCTGCCTCCGGTTTTCCTGTATGCCAGCACCTACGGAGCGCGCGATGCGGGTGCAGCGCTCTCGAACCTCAAGTTTCTCGCCGAGTATTTAGGCGGGATTCCGGGACGGAAGAATCTGCTGTGGATCTCCAGCATGTTTCCCATTCCGGTTGGCCCAACCCGTGCGGGCAACGGCCTGGTCACCGGAGCCATGGGGTCCCGTACCTCCGCGGGCCCGGAGTTCCTCGACTTGACCGAATTATTAAAGGAATCCATCCACAAGACCTACGCGGCCATGATGCGCAGCCAGATTGCCCTCTACCCGGTGGACCTGAAGGGGATCGCGAACGATGACGTCCCGGCGAACGCGATCATCGACCACCAGAACCTGGATGTGATTGCCTCGACCACGGGCGGCCATGCGTACTACGGCAACAACCGCCTGCAGGTGCTGATGGACGAGGCGGTGGAAAACGGCGAGAGCTATTACGCGCTCAGCTATGCGCCGTCCAACGCGAAGTTCGACGGTTCCGAGCGCCACATTGAGGTTACGATTGCGGATGCGACCAAGGGCGAGTATATGCTCACCTACCGCACCCTCTACTATGCCGAGCCGGACAACCCGGCGAAGCAGCCAACGCACAAGAACGAAGCGCTGCAAGCCCGGTTTGTGGCGGCCAAGGCGGCAGACACGCTGTATGCAAGCATCGAGCACGGCGCGCCCATGCTGCACGACCTATTATTCAGCGCGCACCTGTCGACTGACGGGAAGCCGGTGATGGCCACATCGAAACAGATGACGGAATTGGTAGACTCGCCGAACTACTTCCTCACGCGGCGCAAGGACCAGGTGCAAAAGCCGCTGACGCCGGTGAAGCTGCAGAAGTATGTGATCGATTATGGGGTCATCGACCCGCGATTGAAGTCGCTGGCAACGCAGAAGGGCGAGTCGGCGACGCTGGAGTTTGCCGCCGCTGCCTACGACCCCGACGGGAGGCTGCTGAACAGCATGCTGAACGAGGGCCAGGCGCCGACGGGCGTGAAGCCGGGCAGCAAGCCGGGGGCGCTTTTCCACGCCGAGCAGGAACTGGAAGTGCCGCCGGGAGCAGCGTGGATTCGGTTGGCGGTGCGGGACAAGCTGGACAATCGGACGGGAACCATGGAAGTTCAGCTGCCGCTGAAGGCGGAGATCCTGTCTGCTTCGCTGGTTAAGGCAAACTGACTCTTTGAGCCGGTGATCGGATCGAAGTTTCAGCGGCGAATGCGCCCCAGCGCTGCCAATCAGACGATTGATCCCAGCGAACAGCCGCGTTGTGGGCCGGCTCGAAACAATCGCTGCCGCAATGCCGAATTCAGCGAAAAAAGATGATGATCGAAGGCATACAATATAGATAGAATTCACTACGGAGAGCACAGCTGCTTCAGAAACCTCCCCAAGTAAATCGGTTTGGAGATGTTTTCAGGCAGAACCGATGTGGTGAGCGCTGCTATACCTGCCAGGAAAGAGATCGAGATTCCGCATGAATAAATGTGAAAGCTGTGACCCCCAACGGGGTTCGCTGGAAAAGACCGCCGGATGGTGGCATGCAGGGCTGCTCGTTGTCTTGTTTTCCCTTCCGGCTGTCTTGTTTTCCCTTCCGGCTCAAGGCCAAACGGCTCCCGCAACTGCACCCGCTGCCGCGCCCAATGAGCAGACGCCGACCATCAGCACCAATGTGGACGAGGTCTCGCTGGACCTGGTGGTCCACGACAAGCGGCACAGGCCGGTGCTCGATCTGAAGCCGGAGGACATCGTCATCACGGACGAGGGGACTGCGGTGAAGCTGAACGAATTTCGTCTGGTGCGGGGCGACGTAAACTCGGGGCATACGGTGACGCTGATCTTCGACCGTTTCGAGGGTCCGATGGCGAAGAGCGCCAGGATCATGGCGGAGAAGATCCTGAAGGCACTGCCCGTCAAGGGATATTCCTTTGCCGTAATGGATTTCGGCGGCCGTCTGCGGCTGCTGCAGGGCTTCACAGACGATCGGGCGACGATTGAGCGGGCCGTGACTGTGGCTACCGACAGCCGGGCCACGCATCTGGTTTCTACTCTCAGCCAGGGCGTCGACATCGTGCACGATCCAGCCGAAGTGACCAGGATAAAGACCGCATCGGAAGCCGAGAAGAACCTTATTGCCATTGCGCGGACCGGCGTCGACACGGCGGGTCGTCATGTGGATGTGAAAGAGCGGGCCATGGCGCAGATGCTGCTGAAGGCTCTGGAAGATGCGCAGTTGATTGTGCAGGACCAGCACGCCAACCGGTCGCTTGCCGGCCTGCTGGCACTGGTTCGATCGCAGCAGCAGATTACGGATCGAAAGGCCATTATCTATATCACGCAAAACATGCTGATGGATTCCGGTTCCAAGGAGATGCTGAAGACCATCGAGGGCGCGGCCACCAAGGCCGGAGTCACAATTTACACCGTAGATTTGGACGCGATGAACCTTGCGGGGCAGCGGTCGGTGGAGAACGCGATGCTGAACGGACAGCAGCCGTACAATCCTGCTCCGGTTGCAACCTCTCCATATACCACGACGATACCGGTGCAGCAGGAGTCAGGTACGCCACTCGGTGTTGCAACTCCCACAAATCCGATGCCCAATTGGGGCCCGGCTCAAGACATCGCCCAGATGACCGATTTCGCGCGGGGCAACAATGAGGACCCGAACCGGTATCTCGAAATCAAGAGCCCCATGTCGGATTTATCGAAGGACACGGGCGGCACATACATCGACGCGCAACTGAGCGTGCGGGGCCCGTTGCAACAGATGGTGCAGGACCTGTCGACCTACTACGAGGCCTCGTATATCCCGCCGGCGCAGGAGTACGACGGCAAGTTTCGGACCATTGCCGTCAAGCCATTGCGCGCGGGGCTCAAAATCCAGGCCAAGACGGGCTACTTTGCAGTGCCTCCGGGAGCGGCGGCTGGAATTCGCGCCTTTGAGACACCGCTGCTGAAGGCCCTGGGCCAGCCGCAGCTTCCCGCGGACTTCAAATTCGACGCTTCTATTCTTCGCTTCGGAAATCTGCCCGACGGCAACACAAACGCACTTGCAGTGGAGGTTCCCTTCTCCGGATTGAAAGTGAAGGAGGACACGCACACCAACCTCTACTCGGCGCGCGTGGCCATTGTGGCGCAGGTGAAAGACTCGGGCGGCGTTGTGATTGAGCACTTCGGCGAAGATATTGCGCGGCGCGGCGCTCTTGAATCGATGGATCGCGACAAGTCGCTGGCGGTGACCATGCAGCGGCACTTCATGGAAATCCCGGGGAAATACGTGCTTGAAGTGGCGGTGAAGGACCAGAACAGCGAAAAGATGAGCGCGCAACGCATTCCTTTCGAGATTCCTGCCGTTCCCAGCGGTCCCGCACTCAGCGATATGGTTCTTGTCGGCAAGATGGATACCTTCAACGAAGATGCGGACCCGCTGGAGCCGTTGCGCTATGACACCGGCAAGGTAACGCCGAATCTCTCCGGCATTGTGCCGCAGGCCGCGAAATCCGTTTCGCTGTTCATGATCCTGCATCCGGATCCAAAAGTCTCAGACCCAGCAACGCTGGAGATGCAGGTCATCCGCAATGGCAAGGCAGGGCGGCGGACTCCGATGCCGCTGCGCATGGGCGGCACGGACGCGGCGATGCCCTATTTGGCGTCCTTCCAAACCAAATCTCTGCCCCCCGGCGACTACAAAGTGAGAGCGACGATGAATCAGGGAGGAGATACAGCCATCCAGGAGATTGCGTTCACGGTGGAGGGCCAGCCAGGCGACGCCGGAGTTGCGGAGTCGACCGGACACGGAGGGAGCAGTGCGCCCACGGAAGACAGCTCGCTGACTCTCGAGGCTGCTTCCAGTCCTGCCGGCGAACTGGCCATCACCACGGCGACCAATCCACTTCCGCCACCCACGGCCGACGAAGCACGGGCTCTGATCGGCGACGCCAGGGAACGCGCGACCGGCTACAGGAGCGGCTTGCCGAATTTCATGTGCGTGGAAATCACCGATCGTTCGCTCGACCCCTCAGGACGCGGGAGCTGGAGGCACAGGGATACGATTACGGAACTGCTGCGGTATCGCGACAAGAACGAAGCGCGCACGGTGCTGGAAGTGGATGGCAAGCCGGCTGCCAGTGCCGATCCTGCCGCGATCAAGGGGCCTACGTCGACCGGGGAGTTCGGCGGCGTTCTCAGCGCGGTTTTCGATCCCTCGGCGAAGGCGGAGTTCAAATGGAAGGAGACCGACACGCTGGGAAGCGGAACCGTGCAAGTGTTCGACTATAAGGTTGCCAGGGAGAACTCCAACTACAGCGTGAGAGGATCGAATGGCCTGGAACCGACGGTGGCTTTCCACGGCAAAGTCTATATCGACTCCGCAACCCGCAGCATTCGCAGGGTCACTCTGATTGCGGACGGACTGCCCAAGGATTTTTCGACTCACGCCAGCGCCATCACGGTGGACTACGACTATGTGTCCATCAATGCACACGATTACCTGATGCCGATCAGCGCCGAGGTGAGCCTGCTGGAGGGCCGCCGCGAAGCAATCTTGAATACCATTCAGTTTCGCGACTACAAACGCTTCGGATCGAACGTGAAGATTCTCAACTTCAGGACCATGCAGGAGAAGCCGTAACGATTCATCGCATGAAATCTTGGCTGACTCTAGTTGCGCGCTCGCAGCGCAACTGCAATTCAGATGCCCATGGCCGCGACAGGAGGGGCTGTCCTATCCTGAACATCATGCGGTCCTTTTGCTTTCTGTTCTTTGCGCTGGGCATGCAGACGGCTGCGGGGCAGTCATCGAATTCAACTCCCGCGCCGAGCGTGGAAGCGCTGCTGAGCGCCGGGATTGCTGCACAGCAACGTCACGACTACAAGACCGCCATCGAGGACTACGGAAAGGTTCTTGCTGTTGCGCCCAAAGAGGGAGAGGCGCGAGCCAACCTGGGCGCAGCCCTTGCAGCCGTGGGACAGTTCGATGCGGCCATCGATGAGGACACGCGCGCGCTGGACACAGCTCCGGACAAAACAGCGGTCCGCTTGAACCTGGCGCTGGCCTATTACAAGAAAGGCGACATGGACCATGCGCACACGGAGTTCGAGCTGGTCCACGCGGCCAGGCCGGCAGACAGGAAGACAGCCGTGCTGCTGGGCTATACCGATATCAAGTTGAACAAGGACGCGGATGCCGCACAAATGCTCGCGCCGCTTGAGCCCGGACACGAATCCGATATGGATTTCGAGTACGTGCTGGGTCTGGCGATGATTGGCTCGGGCAAGGATACGGAAGGACTTCCGCGCATGGAGACGGTGGCACGCACAACCCGGTCTGTGGACGCCTACTTTATTGCCGGCTCTGCCCGTATGCACAGGATCGAGTTCCGCGAGGCGCGCGCGGATCTGGATGCGGCGCTCGAGATCAATCCATCGTTTCCGGGACTCTATACATTGGCTGGGCAGGCGCGCGATGCGCTGGGAGACACGGATGCGTCTGTCCCTGCATTTGAAGCCGCCCTGCGCGAAGACCCAAGGGACGCGACCGCGAACCTATACCTCGGAGTCACTCGGCTCAAGCAAAGGGATTTCGCCGGCGCCAGGCCGCTGCTTGAACTGGCCCTGGAGCTTCGGCCCGGGCATTCGCCGACCCGGCTGCAATTGGCCAAGCTGGACAGCATGACGGGAAAGTACGCTGAGGCTGCGGCGACACTTGAGGACCTGGAGAAGAATGACCCCGCGTGGCTGGATCCGCATGTGGAGCTGGCAACAATTTATTACAAGCTCCACCGTCCTGCGGATGGCGACAGAGAACGCGAGATTGTGCGACAGATCGAGGCCAAACAGCAGCAGGCGGGGCCGCCCAAGGATTAAAGAGTCGCGTTTCCAACTCGCTCTATTTTGCGGCAGCAGGTGCGCGAGCGGGCTCTCGAACCTTGACGATCCGGTCTGCCGCAACGTTTTCGAGCGTCTGCACGATACCGCTGGGCCAGGTGATTTCTACCGTGTTCGCCCTGGTCTCCGCACCCAACCCAAAATGCACCGGTCCCAAGCTGGACGACGCATAACACACACTGGACGTCTGGTGGTTGTACTGTGTTCCGGCGTTGGTCACCACCTTGATGCGCGCGCCGATGCCGTCGCGATTGCTCTTGACGCCCTCGAGGGCAATGTCGAGCCAGTGCCCGGTGTGCGGGCTGCGGTTCATCCATAGTTCGGCATCCATGTCCAACCCCGTCGTCACCGCGTCGATGCGGCCGTCTCCGTCGAAATCGCCAAAGGCGCAACCGCGGTGCCGTCCGGTGGTTGCTTCAGTAAAGCCGGCCTGGACAGCGAGAGGCTGCCATTTGCCGCTGGCGCCAAGGTTGCGGAAGACAATGTTCGGCTCGCTGATGATGCTGCCCGGCGGACCGTGCCAGGCCACATGTCCACGGGTCACGAACAAGTCTTTCCAGCCATCGTTGTCGAAGTCGTAAAGCGCCGCTCCGAATCCCGATGAGTGTATGCTCCCCTCGCGCATGCCGCTGGGCGTGGTTACTTCCGCAAAATCGCCTTTGCCGGTGTTCAGATAGATGGGAAAAGTCTGCGCCTTCAGCGCGACATACACAATGTCCGGATAGCCGTCGTTATTGAAGTCTCGAAAATCCAGGCCCATTCCGGAGATAAACGCCGCATCCTCCGGGAGCGCGACACTAGCCTGAAAGGCGACTTCGTCGAACTTGTTTCCCAGGTTATGGAAGAGAAAATTGTATTCGGCGTCGTTGGTGACAAAGAGATCGGGCTTGCCGTCCAGGTCATAGTCGGCCATGCCCACGCCCATTCCTTTGCCGACGTGATCGCGGATTCCCCACTCCTTGGAGACGTCCTTGAACGTTCCGTCGCCCTGGTTAAGAAAGAGCTGGTTGGGGAGGCCTTTGTAAAAGCGGGGATGGCAATAATCCGCGATGCCCTGGGCGACACACTTGGGCTGATCGGAGTAACTCCATTGCAGATAATTGACGATGAACAGGTCCAGAAAGCCGTCGTTGTTGACGTCAACCCAGACGGCGGCTTCTGACCACAACGGACCGTACTCGGGATCGTTCCACTTGTCGAGGCCGGCCTTCTTGGTCACGTCGGTAAAGGTTCCGTCGCCGTTGTTGTGGTAGAGGGTGTTGCCGTGGACGCCGACGACGAAGAGATCGGGATGTCCGTCGTTGTCGTAGTCCCCTACGGCAGCGCCGATATCGAAACCGGTTCCAGTCAGACCGGCCTGCGCCGTAACGTCGGTGAATTTGCCGTTGCCGTCGTTGCGAAACAGGCGGTTGAAATACTTGGGAGAGGATTTCTTCAGGGACGCAATGTCGGCGCCGTTGGTGAAGAAAATGTCGGGACGGCCGTCGCCGTTGTAGTCGAAAACGGCGATGCCGCCGGCCATCGATTCCGGAGCATTCCTTGCCGGCGTCTCGTCGCTGTCAAGATGAAACGGGAGCTTGCTGAGTTCGAATTGAATGGGCGAGGCCGACGGCTGCTGGGCGGGCGACACGGTGCCCACCGAGACCAGAGCGACCAGCACACGCATAATTTGTAAGAAGGCCGGTGGGTTGCGCATACCAACAAAAAGGGGTGGCGGTAAGCCACCCCTCCTCGATTGTACTATTTCGAGGTTTCTCAGAAGTAGTACTTGCCAGCGAACTGCATCCAGCGGTAGCCCGTCTTGTCGAGCGGTGTACCGGTCGTGGATGCGTTTGTGTTGGTCGACAGCGCAGAGCCTGTGCTGATGCCGCTGAAGACCAGTTGTTGGTCGGAGTTGCCGGCTTCACCGAATTCCGCGTTTGGATGGTTAAGCCAGTTGGTCGCCGAGATGCGAACCTCGAAGCGTTGAGATTCAGTGACCTTGAAGGCCTTGAAGACCGCCAGATCGCTCCCGAAGTAGTGCGGGTTACGGATGTAGGGCCAAATGTACGGACCCTGTTGTCCATATACCCCAAGGGACGGCGGAAGCGGCACAGCAAAGCAGCCGGGGTTAAAGTACTGGCCCTTTTTTGTTCCCTTCCTTGGATCGCAGGTGAGAGCAAGAGGGAGTCCTTGGGCATACTGGTTGGAGCCGAAGTACGTCGACGTGCTTATGCTGCATGTTTGCTGTCCAGACGGCATGGTGAAGATCTGGCTGGCTGGACAGTTGCCATCCGCTGCCGGGTTGCCGGCCGGGACCGGGGGAGTGGTGAAGGACTCATTCATGGTCGGGTTATTGGCCTGGAAGGGATTTCCGTCTTCATAGGTGGTGTAGCCGGAAACCTGCCAGCCATTGATTGCCTCACCCACCAACAGGTGGTTGTGGATGGGGCTGGGGAGCTTGTAGCTGAACGACACGTTGAAGGTCTTGGTGTGGTCATACGCCAAGGGCCCGTAGTCGGCGGCGAGGTTGAACGGATCAAGCGTGTTACCGTTGCCGTTTCCGTTGGAAGTGCCACCGTCGCGGGTACCCAGGACCTTGCCGAAGGTAAAGTTGCTGAACAGGAACAGGTTGCCGGATTGCTTCTGCGCGGCCGCCTGCAGGGAGTTGTAGTTGGCCCATCCGCCATGCCCTAGCACCCAGACGTCGCCGTAGTTGACCAGGGGTCTATAGTCTTGGGCAGTCGAGCCCGTGCATCCATTGCAGAAGGGGGACGGGTTTTCCAAAACGCCGGTCTTGGGGTCCGGAAGGAAGAACGCGCCATAGGCAACGGGATTGGCGTCGTTGATGTGGCTGCCGCCGCCGCTGCCGTTCTCAAGTTGGTTATGGCTTCCGCTGCCCACATACGACACCTGGAAGACGGTATGGGATGGCCCCGCCTGCGCAATTCCAAAGCTCCAGGTATTGGCATAGGGCACCTTGTTGTCGTTGATCGCGTCAGCCGAGACGGTGGCTCCTGAGCCAGTCTGGTTGAGGCCCGAGGGCACTTTAAGCACGTAAGGCGCGGCTCCGGGGCCCTGGCTCAGGATCCCTCCCGCAATGCCGTAGCCGTAGAAGCCGTTGCTCTGTGAGTTGCTATTGAAGCTGTACGAGCCCAACGGTCCGTTCATGGCAGTCCCCGAGTCATTTTCGGAGACCTGATAGCGGTAGGTTCCGAAACCGCCGCGGATAACCGTTTTACCGGTTCCGAACACGTCGTATGCGATGCCAATGCGCGGATCAGGAAGGAACACCTGGCTCCCCCATCCGGAGGTGGGAATGCTGGAAAGAGTCTTGTGCCAAACCAGGCCGGTGTTGGCGGGAGGATTGGGCGAGTTGTCGTAGATAGCGGGATCCCAAACCTGGGCGCCGCCGAGCTTGTCGTACCACTGACCTTCGTGGTCAAGCCGGAGGCCCACATTGATGGTCATCTTCGGCGTGGCCTTCCAGGAGTCCTGAGCCCAGATGGACCATTGATGCCAGAGCACGTCCGGCACGGGAACCGTGCTCAACTCCGTGTACGCCTGGTTGCGGCCCATCAAACGGTCGAGGGTCATGTTGTAGGTGGAAGAGGAGCCCCAGTTTTCAACATCAAACAGACCTGAATAGGGGTTTGGCGGACCATCCGAGTTGGACTGGAGGTTCTCCGAGGTATCCCAATAGAACCCGGCCTTGATGGAGTGAGTTTTGACGATCTTGGTAAAGTTGTCGGTGATGGCCGGAGCCTTGGCCGTCTTGCCAACGGTGATCTTGCCGTAAATGCCGCGACCGAAGTTCTGCTCGCCGATCTCCGTGATGCCGGCGGCCCATCCGCCTGTGAAGCCGGGAATCTCATCCTGCGACTTGCCCGAAAAGAGGGTCTGGTTGGGTAAGCCCAGAGTCGCGGGATTGACCGCCCCGGGATCTGTCAATACGTTGGAATTGACAAATTCCGCGTACGAGAAGACGAACTCGTTGGTGGTGGAGGCGTTGAAGACGTGGGTGTAGTTCGCGAGGTAGACGTGGGCTGTCTCTGTCCCCAACGGCTTCCCAGGATAGGGAATGGACCATTCCGGAGCCCACCAGATCGACAACGGATGATTATCGGTCTCTTTCTGGATGGTGTAGGAGCCCCAGATCTTGTTGTTGTCGTTAAAGGCGTAGGTTACCTTGCCCGTGGCCTCCCAGCGATCCTGGGGAGTGCTGGGCGAATAGGTGTAATTGTTCCAGCCGTTGCCCGCGCTGGGCGTTTCGTTCGCGGCCGGGTTTATGCCGCTGACGATCGCGCCGTTCGGGTCGAAGTAAGGCTTCAGGTTCGGAGCAGTTCCTGGATTTCCGTATCCGCCCCACGGTGAATCTGCGGTGCCGCAACCCTGCCACCCGCCGCTGGTAGCGCAGGGTAATGTATAGGCAGGAGAATAAACGCCGGTGCCGGTGGCCGGGTTATAGATTGCGGGGTTGATCCCCGGATTGTTAAAGTTGCCGGCGATCTGGTCCGCGGTAGGAACGTTCATCTGCACCGCCGAGTTATACGGGTGCTGAATCATCTTCTCGTAGCCCGCCCAGAAGAACAATTTGTCCTTGTTCCGGTTGAAGCCCTTGAAGGAAATGGGGCCGCCAACGTTTCCGCCTACGTAGTAAAAGTACTGGGGAGTCAGCTTATTCAGCTGGCCGGCGATGACCTCCTGATTCTTGGCGAACCAGTCGTTGGCATAGCCGATCGAGGTATTGCGTGCATAGACGTAGGCTTCGCCATGGTACTTCTGGCCGCCGCTCTTGCTGAAGGCCTGCAGAATTGCCGGGCCCTTGGCATACTCCGCGCCGTAGGAGGCGGAGAGGAACTTGACGCTGTCGGTCATGTCCTGGTTGATGTTGGCGATCTGGGTACCGGCGTTTCCGGGATCGATCAGGTTGGCGCCGTCCAGGATGACCGCGGTTGAACCGTAAGGCTGAGTGCCGTTGGCGGAGAAGTTGCCAGCCGGGCCGTTATTGGTGCCGGTGGTCTGGCTGTTGTAGGCCGATCCTGCGTTGCCCGAGTTGTTGAAGGTAACGCCGGGCATCATCTTGATCAGTTCGGCCGCGTTGCGGCCGGTAAGCACGGCCGAATCGACCAGCTCATTGTTGAGTGTGGAGCTGATTTCGGCGGTATCCGTCGGGACTTCCGCATCGGCGCCGGAGATAACCGTGACGGCGTTGACGTCGGAGCTGATCTTAAGGTGAATATTGGGAATGGTACGGGAATCGCCCTGATTGAGAAGGACCCCGGTTTCCTTCCATTCGGCGAAGCCCTTGGCCGAGATGGTTACTGTGTATGTGCCTGGCGGCAAAGCGGTAACCGACCAGAACCCGGAGCTGTCCGCGGTGGAGTCGCGTTTGTCGCCAGTGGTGTCGCTTACAACCAAGATTGCTGCCCCGGGAATACGGGCGTCCGTCTGGTCAGTGGCGATACCGCTGAGCGTCGCAGTTAGTTGCTGCGCATTGGCGATCGAAAAGGACAAAACCAGGACTGGGATGAGCAGCCACGGTATCCTCTGATGCCAACTTGACTTCGAGAGTGAACTCGACGTCTTCCTATTGATTGAAACCATTGTGTGTTGCCTCCTGAATGCGTTCTTGTTGTGACCCAGCCAACGTGACTCTGTCCGATGTGATGTCCCTGTGATCGAGGCAAGGTACTCTCGTGCGCCGTTCCAGGCTAGTCGTGGCCGCAGAACTGGTTTTGTGAGTCCTGAAAGCGATATCACATGAAACATGCGCCGTGCAAGCGTTTTTTTAGCGGGACTTCGCTTTCGGTAAAACAATTTAGTAACTATTACTAAAACCGTTTAGTAAAACCATTCGGTAACTATTTATTCATTAGAAGTTTCGATGTTCCTGGGGGGCCGTAAAACCGTTTTGGACGGAGTGAAACTTCCGTGCTCCCAGGACCCCGATCTGCACTCATTTCTTGCGCTATTCAGTGGCCTCCCGCATAACAATTCGCTGCCACCCGAAGGAGCGATGGACGCTCTCAAACACGCGACGGATGGGCCAATCAATTGTCCGTACAGTCCGCCTTTTGCACCCCGCACTTCAAGGCTGGACCCGCTGTGCAGCCGGATCGTTGGCTATGCGATTGCTGAGCTCGCGGGCCTGGGGGTTGTCCGGGTCCAGGCGCAGGGCCATTTCCACCGCCTTGCGCGCCTCGGGAAAATGCGCTTCGACAGCCAACTCAGCGGCCAGATTGATCCAGGCGTCCACCCAGGCGGGAGCGGCCTGAACCGCCATCTGGAAATGCTCCACGGCCCCCGGGGCGTCGCCACCGCGCGCAAGCAGGTAGCCGAGCTCTTTTTGTGCGGCTGCGTACCGCGGATCAAGCTTGACGGCCGCCTCCAGCTCGGTCCGCTCGCTGTCCAGATCGGCCGTCTTATGCAGCGCCATTGCCAGCTTGTACTTGTAGGCGGCTTTGCCAGGGGCCTTATCGCAGGCCTGGCGATAATGCAGGATCGCGTCTGGCACTTTGCCGGCAGCCAATTCTCCGTCTGCCTGGGCAGCTTGCGATGCGGCTTCGAGGTCGTCCTCCTCGCCCTTCTTGAGATCCTGATACTGCTGGAGTTGCTGGGTCGCGCGATCGATCTCCCCGACGCCGTGCAGGGCCAGAGCCAGTTCGTAGTGCACCTTCGGATCGGTGTCTCCAAGATCAATCGCTTTCTGCAGATTTTCCTCGGCGTCCTTATATTCATGCAGGGCAACCAGCACCACGCCAAGATAGTAGCGGGAGTAGAAGAACTCCGGAGCCTGAGCCACGGACTCCTGCAGGTGTTCCTTGGCCTTGGGAAAATCGCCCACGGCATGGTCGAGGACTCCGTTCAAATAGAGGACTTCCCAGTCGTGGGGGGTCTGAGCTAGAAGCTTGAGGCCCAGGGGCCGGGCAAGATCGTTATGCTGGGTCATGACCAGGATGCGCAGATACTGCAGATCGGCGGCGCGGTTTTCAGGATGCCGCGCCGTCATATATCCCAATAGCTTGACCGCTTCGTTGTACGACCGCTTCTTGATCAGAACCACCGATTCCGCATTGGCCAGCGGCAGGGAGTCCGGAGCCAGTTTCATGGCTTCGAGCAGAACGTCGTTGGCGCCATCGACAAAATTCAGGGCTTCAAGAGCTTCGGCGAGATGAAGTGTGAGCGTCTCCGTGCGGGGCGCGTGCTGCAACAGGCCAATCACGCCGATGTAGTCTTTGCGAGCCAGCAGCTCGCTGCTCAGGCCGTCCAGCACGATATCCGAGTGGGGATCGATGGCGAGAGCCTTTTTCCACTCGGCATCGGCCAGGTCGGGATGGCCCGATTGCTCCTCGACCGTGGCCAGCAACAGGTGCGGCTTGAGGACGTCCGGCTGCAGCCGAATGGACTCCTGCAGAGCCGGAAGGGCTGCCTGGGGCTTGCCCGCACCAACCAGCGCAAGCGCTTCAAGATAGTTGAGCTGGGCGGAGTTGGGGTCTGCCTTGAGAGCGTTCTGGAAGGTCTCAACCGCGCATTGGAATTGGTTGTGGCTGGCGAACCAGCCGCCCAGTTGGATGGCATTGGCGGTGGTGGGATGGGCGCGCAGGGCAGCTGCCATGGCCTGCGGGCCGGTACATACGGCGTGAGCGGCGCCGAACCAGCCTGCCCAGACAATAAGCAGCATCAACCACGAACCCTGTCTGCGCAGGAAGCCCATCGAACTTGTCTCCTGGGAGCAAGAGTACAACAGCTGAGCCCGATCGGTCTGCCAGGTTGCGCGGTTGCGATTGGCCAATTCCCGCGCTGTTTCCCGGTCACGAAGCTCCTCCGGCAAATGGCTTCTGAGCGTGCATTCGCCGAGGTTGCGGGTTGGCACAAGCCTCCAGGGTCCTTCCCTTCCGCTGCCAGGCTTTAAGAGACAACCGGCAGCCTTCGAACCGCGTCCGGGGCGAAGGGTTTAGGATTTCATGTGAACGTTTTCGAGCTGTGCTCTCTCTCGAAAGTTCAGGGCTCGAAAGTTCAGGGCCGGCCTCTGGGGGTTTGAATGCATTTTCATAAGGGTTTCCTGCTGGGAACGATTCTGTTCGGGTCAACGGCTCCTGGCATTGTCTTTGGGCAGTTTCAGGCTCCGACCAAAGAAGAGTTGCAGATGACCTCGGACCCCCAGGCGCTCGGCGCGCCGGCGGTCTATCTCTACCGCGAAGAGCGGGAAGACGATCCGCATCACTTTCGCAGCGTTTACGCGCGCATCAAGGTGCTCACCGAAGCCGGCAAGGAAGCAGCCACGGTGCAAATCGTCTACCACAAGAACTTCATGTTCTATGCGGCCGGAGACAACTCGAGCAGATTGGCGAATGGCTTCTCCACCGGCTGGAACGCGCCGGACATCAGCCATGCCGGTGAGGACGCGCGGATCGACGCCAATGCCACGGCTGGGCATTTCGATGTTTCCGCTATCGAGGGGAGGGTCATTCATGCGGACGGAACGGTGATTCCGCTGACGGGCACACCGGCCGATCTCCTTAAGGAAAAGAGCGGCAACAGCCAGTTCAACGAGATGACGTTCAATCTGCCAAGTGTGGAGGTTGGAAGCATCATCGAATATCGCTACCAGGTGCGCTATGACCGTTTCCAGTCAGCGCCGCAGTGGCAGATTCAGCAGCCTTACTTCGTGCACAAGGCCCACTATATGTTCATGCCGGCCGACCAGTTCCTCCCCGCCCGCAATTTGGGCGGCAGTTCCAGCGGCGTGTCCAACAGTGCAATCCTGGGTGCGCATGGTGAAGTCATGACCGATATCCGGTCAGTGAATATCCTTCCGCCCGGGAACCAGATGAAGCAAGACGGGCAGGGCTACTATTTCGTTGACCTTTCAGACATCCCCGCCATCCCTCACGAAGCCTTTGCTCCGCCTTTGGGAGCGCAGATCTACCAGGTCGACTTCTTTTACACCGATACGCCGGACGCGAAGGATTTCTGGCAGAGGGAGATGACGCTCTGGACCAAGGACGTGAACCAGTACACAGCACCGACCGGGATGATCAAGAGCACCGCCGAAGAAGTGACCGCCGGCCTCGGCAGCCCGCTGGAAAAGGCGAAGAAACTGTACGCGCTGGTGGAGAAGTTCGGCAACCTCGACTTTCAAGGAAATGCACCCATGTTCATCGCTCCGAATGGGGTTCCGCGAGAAAGCGTGGAGAGCGTTCTGGAGCACAAGAGCGGCAACAGCGAGGAGTTGGCGCTGCTCTACCTGTCGCTGGCGAGAGCCGCGGGCCTGGACGCGAGGCCGGAGCGGATTGCCAGCCGCAATCGCCGCTCCTTCTCCGCGCCCCTGCAGGATACGAGCCAGCTGGACAGCGTGGTGATCGGGCTGAACATCGACGGCAAAGAGATCGTTGTCGATCCTGGGCAGAAGATGGCTCCCTTCCAGACACTTCATTGGTCCCACGCCGGAGCGGGCGGAGTGGCCATGGCCGCCAATGGCAAGGTTGAAATCATCATCACGCCGTTCCAGGACAACAAGGACAACACCATGGTGCGTGTGGGCACGCTTGCGGTCACGCCCCAGGGAACCGTCTCCGGCACGCTCAAGGTCGGATTCGTCGGGCAGGAAGCGCTTTTTCTGCGGCAAATGGCGATCCGTACCGATGCCAACGCCGTGAAGGAACAAATGGAAAGGATGATTGCCGCCGAGGTTCCTGACGGCATAGCGGCTCATATTGACCACATCGCGAGTCTTGACGATCCCGACAAACAACTGGTGGCCGTGATTCCAGTCACAGGCTCTCTAGCGGACCACGCGGGCAGCCACATGGTGTTGCCTCGCCTGTTCTTCGAGACCAAGGAGACTGATCCCTTCCCCACCGACCCGAACCGGATGCTTCCCGTCGACATGCACTATCCGGCGCAGGAGCAGGAGCAGATTACGTACAACCTGCCTGCAGGATTTGCTCTGGAAGGGACGCCGCAGGACGTCTCGCTAAAGTGGGAAGAAAATGCCGCCTATCAGCTGCGCACCAAGGCGGACGCCAACTCCATTTCTACCGGCCGCATCCTGGCGCGCGGCTTCACCCTGCTCGAACCGGCGGAGTATGGCAAGCTGCGCGACTTCTACGACAAGGTGGCAACCACCGACCGGCAACAGATCGTGCTGACCGCGGCGCAGACTTCGAGCAAGTAACCCGAAACCAAGGTTGACCTGACCGCATGGAGCCAATTTCCGTCTGGTTGGAGAAGATTGTCTCCTCCCGCGACTCCCGCTCCGCGTTGACTTCGATGCTGAATCCTGCCTTTCAATCCGTGCTAGCATTGCCAGTTTGAGGAGAGCCCATGCTGCGTACCCGTATCGCCCTGCTCGTGCTTGCCCCCGTTGCGTTGCTTGCCGGGCGCGCGCGTGCGCAGAATGCTGTGCAGCCGGACAGCAATTCCCCGGTGGCTACATTCAAGCTGAATGCACGCACCGTGCTGGTCGATGTGGTGGTAACGGACAAGAACGGACATGCGGTTCCGGGCCTGCAGAAGGGGGATTTTCAGGTCTTCGAAGATGGAAAGCCGCAGACCATTTCGTTCTTTGAGCCAAACTTTTCGGCTGCACTCGACGCGGCCAACGCGACACCCCCTCCGGCTCTTCCGCCCAACACGTTCACCAATGTCCCAACTGTAGTGCCGAACGACTCAGTCAGTGTGCTGTTGATGGATGCGCTGAACACCGCCGAGGGGGATCAGTCCTATGTTCATAAGGAGATGGTGCGCTATCTAGCAACCCTGCCTCCGCGGCTTCGCATCGCGGTGTTTCTGCTGAGCGAACGGCTGCGCATTATCCAGGGATTCACGCAGGATTCAACGGTGCTGCGCGCGGCCATCGCCCGGCTCGCCGCCAACCCCAGTTCGTCGGCGCTTCTGCCCACCATCGAATCGAACAACGCGCAGCAATCGGCGGTGAATATGATCGAGCAAGAGGCGGTGGCAGATGGCTTCGGCGGCGTGCCCAACGCTACGCTCGCGGCCACGGCGACTGCACTTCAGCAGTTTCAAGGCCAGGAGGCGGGATTTGAACGGAACCAGCGGGTTCTCATGACTCTGGAGGCCTTCCAGCAGATAGCCCGCTACCTTACCGGCGTTCCCGGAAGGAAAAACCTGATCTGGTTTGTCGGTTCCTTTCCGCACTGCCTGGCCGCCATGACCAGTGAGACGGGTCTCACCAACGCCGGTTGCCCTTACGATGTTCAGTTCAAGAAGACCGTGGACATGCTGGCCGACGCGCGGGTCTCGATTTATCCGGTGGATGCACGGGGCTTGACGAACCACTCGCTGTATACGGCGGAGAACCCCAAGCTGCAAGGAGACCCGACCAACTTTCAGGGCGTGATCCAGGCGCAGACCAACTCCCTGAACTCCGATTTGCGCGACAACGGTCTGAATATCGCGGACATGGACCAACTGGCGAAAGACACGGGCGGCAAGGCAACCTATGGCAGCAACGATCTGAAGGGCGCGCTGGCCGCGGACCTCGAGAACGGGTCTCGCTTTTACACGCTGGCTTACGTACCCACAAATCGCATTGAGGTGGGAAAGGAGCGGCAGATCGAGATCAAGGCCGTCTCCGGCAACTACAAGCTGTCTTACCGCCGCAACTACTATGAGGACACTCCCAAGCAACTGCAGGCCGCCGAGTCTGCCCCGGCAACGGACCCTCTGCGGCCGATGATGGATCGCGGCATGCCCGACTTCACTGAGCTTCGCTATCGCGTGAGAATTGTTCCGGACGCGAACCAGCCCGCCGCGAATGCCGCCCACGCCGGCGATAATTCCGAGCTGAAGGCCCCGTTTACGCGCTTTACTGTCGGCTTCGCTTTGTCGACAGACGGTCTGAGCCTGGTTACCGATGCCGATGGCGTTCGGCGCGGACATATCGAAATGGCGCTGGTTGCCTACAGCCAGGAGGGCAAGCCGCTGAACTGGGAGGCACGATCCGTCGGCATCGCCATCCGGCCCGAACAAAACGCGATTGCGCAGAGCTCGGGCATTCCGCTCCACCTGGAAATCGACGCGCCGCCAGGGGATGTCTACCTACGCACGGGAATCTACGATCTCTCATCAAACCGCGCAGGAACGCTGGAGATTCCGCTCGCTTCCATCGCGGTCGCACATCGCTGACCCGGTCGATGAGAGGCCGCTCTTCGAGGAGCCGGATGGTTGCCGAATTTCGCGGGCGCCCCAGGCGGCAGCGTGAATGTTTCGATGTGTACCTAAGAGAACCTTGAGCGCATCTCTGCTTGACAGTGGCGCCTGACAGTCGCATTTGATTGTTGAAAGCATCCTGTGGGGGTTGCAGGCTTCGATTCCCGCGCTTGCCGGGGCCTACAATTGAGAACGAGCATCCCATGAATTGCGTAGCCGGTTCATCGATCTGGATGGGCGCGGTTCATGGAGCGATTTGCCGTTCGACAGAAGTTCGATTGGACATTCTGGGAGCATTGATCGCGGCTCCTTGTTCGCGGCTCCTTGATCATGGCTCCTTGATCATGGCTCCATGGAGGAACAGTGTTACCAGATTTCAGACCCACGCAACAGACCCGGCGCAAAGCCCTGCTCTTCCTTGGGATCTTCGTTTTTGCTTTCGTCTCCATCGGTTTCTTTCCAATTCACATGCATACGCTGGGCATCGATGCGCTTACGGCGTCAGCCCAGGCGGCGCAGGATGGTTCGCGGACTTTGTCTCCTATCTCGATCGATTATCCCGAGAACGGTTCCATCTTTCCGCCGGGAATCACGCCTCCTACCTTTCTCTGGCGCGACGCCGCTGGAACATCCTGGAGCATCGACATCACCTTCACCGACAAGGCTGCGCCCATCCACGCCATCTCCAAGGGCGAGCGCATGCACCTTGGGGACATCGATCCGCAGTGCGTCGCCGATTCCAATTCGCCGCCCAAGTTGACTCTGCGGCAAGCCGCAACATGGACGTGGACTCCCGATGCGGCAACGTGGTCCGCGATTCAAGCGCACTCCGTCGCACAACCCGCGAGCCTCGTGATTACCGGCTATCGCGACGGACAGGTTGCCTTCTCGCAGTCCCGCGTTGGACTCACCACCTCGCAGGACCCTGTCGGCGCACCTATCTTTTATCGCGATGTTCCACTCATGCCCTCGGCGGGAGTGAACGGAGTGGTGTCGCCGCTGTCACCCACGGCGATCCATCTCATTCATTGGCGTCTGCGCGACATCACCAAGCCGGAGAGCCACACGGTTTTGAAAGACATGCCCACCTGCGGCAACTGCCATTCCTTCTCCGCGGACGGCAAGACGTTCGGCATGGATATCGACGGGCCGGCCAACGACAAGGGACTCTATGCCGTGGTTCCGGTGCAGAAGCACATGACCATCGCCGGCAAGGATATGGTGCATTGGAATCCGGCCGGCCAGATCGGCAAGGTAAGAGTCGGATTCATGTCGCAGGTTTCGCCCGATGGGCGCTATGTTGTGAGCACCTTTGCCGGTCCTGAACTGAAGCTACTCGATAGCTACTATGTTACTAACTTCCTGGACTACCGGTTTCTGCAGGTGTTCTATCCGACGCGCGGAATTCTTGCCTGGTATGACCGCACTACCGGCTTGCGAACTCCATTGCCTGGAGCCGACGACCCGAAGTATGTGCAGACCGATGGAGTCTGGAGTCCGAATGGCAAATACATCGTGTTTGCGCGGGCCGAGGCCCGCGATCCTTATCCTGCGGGACAGCCTCGCGCATTGCACGCGCTGGATCCGAACGAGGCGCAGATCAAGTACGACCTTTATCGCATTCCCTTCAATGACGGCAAGGGCGGTGTGCCGGAGCGGATCGCCGGCGCTTCGGAAAACGGCATGAGCAATAACTTTCCCAAGGTCTCGCCCGACGGGAAGTGGATTGTGTTTGTCCAATGCAAGAACGGCCAACTCATGCGCCCCGACAGCCAGTTATACATTGTTCCATTCGAGGGGGGCGTGACGCGGCGCATGAGGGCCAATACCAGCCTGATGAATTCATGGCACAGCTTTTCTCCCAATGGACGCTGGCTGGTGTTTTCGTCCAAGGCGCGGTCCCCTTACACGCAGATGTATCTGACGCATATCGACGCCAACGGCAACGACAGCCCGGCGATTCTCATCGATAACACCACCGCCGCCAACCGCGCCGTCAACATTCCGGAGTTCGCCAATATTGCCGGCGACGGAATCGAAGACATCCAGGTGCATGTAGCCGACCCACTTACTGCCGCCAATGATCGCAAGTAGGACCCGCAAGCCATGACCGTGCGCCCCTCAATGCTCCCGATCGCATTGCTGCTCGCGAGCGCCGCCGCCCTGATGGGGCAAGCGCCGTGCGCGCCGCCGGATGCGATGAAAGCGCAGTTGGAAAACAGTCCGACCGCTGGCGCATACACCGATCTCGGCGTCTGGTACGCGGACCAGAAACAATATAGCTGCGCCGCCAATGCGTTTGCCACGTCTCTGCAGATGGACCCCAATCAAAAGGGAGCCGGGCATGTGGCATTCATGTTCGGCGTCAGCCTCTATTTTTCCGGAGATACAAAGGAAGCCGTCACGGCGCTGCAGGAAGCCGAGCAGGTGGGTTACAACAGCCTGGAGCTTCATATGGTGTTGGCTGGAGCGCTGGATGCAGCGCACTCGGCCAAGGAAGCGGAGGAAGAGTGGCGGGCCGCGGTTGCGTTTGACCCGGAGTCGACCACCGCACTCGATGCGCTCTCGAACGACCTGATCCACGATAACGATTTCGCCGGAACGATTGCTCTGCTTGACGGCCCACGGCTGCTGGGGCAGCGCACGCCGCAACAAAGCCTGAACCTTGGAGAGGCATATGCTGCGACAGGCAAGCTGGACAAGGCGGCGAGCGTGCTCCGGGACGGGCTGAACACGACGCCCGATTCGCTTGCGCTTGCCAACCGGCTGGCGAGCACTCTGATTCGGCTCAATCGCAGGGACGAAGCTGCCGTGCTGCTTGAAGTGACAGTCGAAGAGCACCCCGATGACGCCGATGCTGCGGCTCTATATCTTGAGAATCTCGTTGCTACTCAGCCGGACAAAGCCGCCGAAACCTCGCACCAGCTTCTCCTTGCCTCTCCGCATAACGCGAAGATCCTATATCTCTGCGGCGTGGTGGCGATGAAGGGCGGCAAACTCCTTGAGGCACGTGCCGACCTGGAACAGTCTTTGAGCGTGCGGCCGGATGAAGCGCAGACCCACGAAGCGCTTGGCGTGGTGCTGGCGCAATTAAATGAGATAGCCGGGGCAAAGGAGCATTTTGAACGGGCAATCGCCCTGGGAGACAACACTCCGGAGGCGAAGGCAAACCTGGCGAAAGCGGTAGAGGCGCTTGGTTCGGGGAAGTAATTGCGGACGATCGAGGGGCGAATCATTCGATATTCTTTGACCAGACGCAGCGGGTTAGCCCCGCTTGCGCGAGGTTAGCGAGTCAGCGGTCGCTTTGGCCGGCAATGAATTCGTCGCGAAGCGAATCTGAAAAAGGGCTGGCCAGGGTCTTCGCTTGTGGCTTCGGGCTGTGGGAAACAGGCTCGAAATCTTTCTAAAGAAAACAATCTTCCGTGTGGATTCAGGCAATTCAAAATTAGCAGAGTTCCGGCCTGCCTTATCCACAAAAACGCCCTTGGACTCGGTTGACCCTGACCCCCTGGCTGCTTAGAGTCTGTAATCGGGTGGCAATATTTCTGGATACCCGGGCGGCTCGAAGAAGAGCCGCGCCGCTCGCTCGATCAACGCTGCACGCAGCCTCAAGAAACCGGAGTGACGATGCTGAAACTAAAGAAAATACATATCCTCGGCTTCAAGAGCTTTTGCGACCGGACGGAGTTGAGCGTGCCGGGAACGGGCATAGCCGTGGTGGTTGGGCCGAACGGATGCGGCAAGTCCAACATTCTGGACGGGGTGAGCTGGGTGCTGGGCGAACAGAGCGCCAAGTCGCTGCGCGGCACGCACATGCAGGATGTGATCTTTGCCGGAACACGCGACCGCAAGCCGCTGGGGATGGCCGAGGTAACGCTGACCATGGTCGATCCAGAGGCATACGAGGGGCCGGTGCCGGTGGAACCGGAAGTAACGTTTGAGCATGACGGACCCACCGACTGGAATGAGGACGAGGTGCGCCGCCAGCGGGCCGTGGAGGCGGAGGAGATTATTGCCGCGGAGCAGCCGGGGCAAGTGCTGGATGAGGATGCGCCTGAGCAACCAGCCGCGGCGCCTAACGCCGAAGTTGGCGGACCGCAGGCGGTGGTGCTCAAGATTCGCCGCCGCAAATTTCAGCGCGTGCCGCAGAAGGGTGAGATCGTAATTACGCGGCGGCTGTTTCGCACCGGCGAGAGCGAGTATTTGCTGAATGGGAAGTTGTGCCGGCTGCGCGACATTCAGGACATCTTCATGGGCACGGGCCTGGGGCCGGAGAGCTACGCCATCATCGGCCAGGAGCGAATTGGCCAACTGCTGAGTTCCAAGCCACACGACCGCCGGGCCATCATCGAGGAAGCGGCGGGGATCACGCGCTTCAAGACAAAGAAGCGGCTGGCTGAACTGCGTCTTGAAAGCGCCAAGCAGAATCTTGCCCGCGTGGACGACATTTTTGAAGAAGTCACGCGGCAGATGAACAGTCTTAAGAGGCAGGCGGCCAAGGCGGAGCGGTTTGCCGAGGTGCGCGACGAGTTGCGCGACCGGCTGCGCGTGGTGCTGGCCAGCCGCATGGCGCTGATGGACGCGGAGCAGGCGCGACTGGTGCAGGAGATCGGCGTCCTTTCCGAACGCATCAACGGTTCGGCGGCGGAGATTGCCGAACTCGAGACCAATCAGCACGGCCTGACGGAGCGCGGCTACGAGCTTGACCGCGAAGGACAGGAGGCACAGAACCGCGCCAGCGAGGCGGCTGTGGAACTGGAGCGCGCCACGGCCCGGGAGCGCGCCAACACCGAGCGGGTGAGCGATCTGGAAGGACGAATCGCAGCGGCCGTCGCGGAGCTCGAGGTTACTCGGAGCCAGTTGGGCGGGATTGCGGAAGAGCGGGCGCAGCAGCACGCGTTTCTTGAAACGGCGGCCGGTGAGGCGCGGGCCTTTCGCCAGAAGGTGGAGGCGAGCCAGCAGGAGGCGCGGACGGCTGCGGAAGAGGTCTATTCCGCGGAGCGTCAACTGGAGTCGACGCGGCGGCAGGTCATGCACCTGCTGACCCTGGCGGGAAACGCGCGCAACCACACCGCGCAAGCGGAGGAGAGCCTCGCGGCACTGGAGCGCGAGGCGGAGCGGCTGGACGCGGAGATGGGCCAGGCACGCAATGAGCAGGAGAGCCTGGGCGTTGAAAGCGGGCAGGTCAAACTGCGCTTCGAATCCGCGGCTGATGCGCTGAAGCGGCTGGAAAGCGAAATAGGAGCTCTGCGTGAATCGCTGCAGACAAAACGCGCCGCGGAAGACGCACAGCGCGCCCAC
>Ga0182024_10006812_pt1 | contig 24896 bp, 23 predicted proteins | sample P32metaG_FD_120480 | JGI IMG/M metagenome (GOLD analysis project Ga0182024, IMG submission 120480) | Permafrost microbial communities from Stordalen Mire, Sweden - P3-2 metaG (Illumina Assembly) | ecosystem: Environmental > Terrestrial > Soil > Wetlands > Permafrost | place: Sweden: Stordalen...
ATTGAAGCGCTGCGGCAGGAGTTTTCGCTGCCGGTGGAGATTTTCAATCCGTTCCAGAAGATCACGCCGCCGGTGGATGGACCGGGAGTGGAGTTGATCGAGAAGAACGCTGGCCAGCTGGCCGTTGCGGTGGGTTTGGCCCTAAGGAGTTTTGAAAACCTATGATCCGAATCAACTTGCTGGTAGCAGCAAAAGCGAAAAGCAAGCGGGGCGGCGGCGCATCTGCCATGTCCACCATGGAAATGGGGGATGTTGCCTCACCGAAACTGAAGGTCCTGGTGGTGCTGGTCCTGGCGGCTGGCCTCAACTACGGCTACTACTATCGTCTGGACAAGGCAGGTAAGAGCATCGCAACCCAGATGAAAGCCGCGGAACAAAAGAACCGGGAGCTGGCGGATGTGAAGGCCCAGTATCTGGAGCGGCAGCGTCAGGCCGACAGCTACAAGCGGCGGGTGGATGTAATCGACCAGTTGCGGGCTGGCCAGGGGGGGCCCGTCAACCTGATGAACACCATCGGGGACACGATCAATGGTACTGAGGCGGTCTGGTTGAGCACCATGAAAGACCAGGGCAATTCGGTGGCCATCGAGGGCATGGCGCTAAGCACGGATGCAGTCGCCACGCTGATTAAGAATCTGCAGAACACAGGCTACTTCAAGAACATTGAAATCAAAGAGACCTATCAGGACGATTCGTTCAAGGATATGCAGGCGTTTCAATTCACACTGACCTGTGAGAAGGCGAAGTCCTAAGAGGCAGGAGAATATGGCTAACTTCAGCGAAATATCGGGTCTCAAACAATGGGGCGCCCTGGTGGGTGGAGCGGTCCTGCTGACGGTCGCATTGTACTTCACGGTTTTCAAGAGCCAACGGGAAGCTAATGCGGCGGCACAGACGACCCTGCAGGCCAAGCTGCAAGAAAACCAGGAGTTGGAAGCCTATCGGCCGAAGCTTGCGGAAATCGAACGCCAATTAGCCAGCCTGAAACAGCAATTGGAGATCGAACGCCGCATTGTGCCGGACGAGAAGGAAGTGGATGGCTTCATGAAGATGATGGATGCCGAGGCCATGAAGTCCGGAATCGAACTCCGGCGTTACACGGCAAAGCCGGTCTCGACCAAGGACTTCTATACCGAAGTGCCGTTTGAAATGGAGCTGGACGGTCCTTACTACTCGATGCTGGACTTCTTTGATCGGGTAGGGAAACTGGAAAGAATTGTCAACGTTTCGGACTTGCTAGTGGCCAACACGAAAAAAGGGAGCGAGGCGAAAGCCAAGCACACTTACCAGTACGCACCGAATGAGAGCATCGTGGCCACTTGTACGGCAACGACAGTCTTCAGTCATGACGTGATGCCACCCGCGAGTGTGCCGGGCAAAGGTAGGGTCCAATGAAGCTGACGATCGGAATTCTTGTATTGGGGTTGGCGGTGGGAACTGCCTGGGGGCAGAACACCGACGCCATCGAGAACACGCGGAACACGATGAAGGCGCTGCAGCAGAAGCAGGTGATGGACCAGAATGCTGCGCTGGGCAGCTCGCAGGCGCGACCCGGGAACCCGGCACCGACGTCGAACGCCACGGTTGTCATTCAGAGGGTGCCGCGAGCCAATGCGGCGGCGGCGAGCAAGCCGAAAGTCGTGCCCACCGTCCAAGTGAAGGCGGCGCCTAAAGTTGTAGCCACGTCGGCCAGGAAAGCCGCAACGAAAGCCCAGATCAAAGCGGCGAGCAAGCCGGCAAAAGCCCCGCAGGCGGTCGCGGTGGAAGACAAGAAGAATCCGGTGGATGCCAAGAAAGAAGAACCCAACAAGAAGATCAATTTCACCGGGCGGCGGGACCCGTTCATCAGCCCAGTGGTCAATCGGAGCATGGTGGGTTCGGGCTGCAGCACCGGCAAACGTTGCCTGGCGATCGACCAGATTGCGCTTCGAGGTGTTGTGAAGTCGGACACGGGCATGATCGCAGTAGTGACCAATGCTCTCGACAAGGCCTATTTCCTGCATGAGAACGACCCGGTCTTCAACGGATACGTAGTCAAGATTACGGGGGACTCGATCGTTTTCAAGGAGTCGGTGCAGGACAAGATGGGCAAGCCATTTATGCGGGAAGTGACGAAGACGATTACCACCCCGGCGGTTTAGGCCAGGGAGCGGGCCGGTTCTTCCGGCTGGCAACGAATTTTAGAAAGAGATCACGAGGCGAGCAAAGGCAAGCCCGTGGGGAGAAGCGAAATGCGAAAGCAACTGCTGGGTGTTTGCCTACCGCTGCTATTAGTGGTCCTGATGGCCGCGGCTGAGACGCAGAGCACGGGCACGGAAACAACCAAACCTGCCACGCTGCAGAAGGTCAACGTGGTGCAGGGTGACGATGGAGTCACCGTGGAGATCACCGCCCGAGGGTCGGTGGTACCCAAGCTGAGCACGCTGAAATCACCAGCGCGCGTCGTGGTGGATCTGCCGAACACAGTGCTCGCCAATTCCATGGGCCGCATCGATGTGGCCCGCGATGGAGTGCAGGACGTGCGCATTGGCATGGATGGAAAAGCCAATCCGACCAGCCGCATCGTGATCGACCTACTGCATGCCTGCCAATATGAATTGGTGCCGAGCAGCGACAACAAAGTTGTTCTGAAGTTGCACTCTGGAGTCAGCTCGGCGAAGGTTGCCAAGCCGGCACCAGTGGCAACGGAGAAGACATCCGCTTCTGCGGCGCCGACTCCTGCTCCCGCTCCGCCCGCCCCAGTTGTCAGCCAACAGGTCCCACTGGCTGCTCCGGCGGTGGAGAACAAGCCGGTGCAGACAGCTTCCGCCGCCAGCAATTTCGTGGTGGTCGAACCGACCTACAAAGCCAAAGATGCGTCCGAGGCCACACCTGCTGTGAGTGGCCCGCCCGCCCGCGTGATCGAGGCTGCCTCTAAATTCGTGGAGAAGCCTGACACTAATCTATTGCCAGCGCCCAGCGCCGCCATGCAGCCCCAAGCTGCTCAAACGGCGGCCCCCGCTTTCCAGCCAGCCGTCAATATGGCCGCCGAGCAAAAGGCGCAGTTGCAGCAACAGCCAGCAACGATCGGTCCCAAGTACACGGGTGAACCAATTTCCGTGAACTTGAAAGATGTGGACTTGAAGGATTTCTTCTGCCTGATTCACGAGATCAGTGGATTAAACGTTGTGCTCGATCCCAACGTCAAGGGCTCACTGACCATCGTGCTGGATGACGTGCCGTGGGACCAGGCGCTGGACATCGTTCTGAAAAACAACGATCTGGATCGGCAACTTGAAGGCAACGTGTTGCGCATCGCTACTCTGGAAACGCTGCGCGCGGAAGCTGAATCGCGTCGTAAGGCGCAGGAAGCCGAGGCCCTGGCCGTCGATAAAGTCACGGTCACTCGTTTCCTGAGCTACGCACACTCTCACGATGTGGTGGCGACGATCAAGAAATTCCTCTCCCAGCGCGGAGATGTGATTTCTGACGACCGCACCAATGCCATCATCATCTCGGACATTCCGTCGGTGATGCCGGCAATCGACCGGTTACTCACCCAACTCGATCGCAAGACACAGGAAGTGGAGATTGAAGCGCGCGTGGTGGCTGCAACCCGCAGCTTCGCCCGTGATATCGGTACCCAGCTCGGCTTCGGCTTCGGCAACGGCGGCTCCGCAGTGGGCGGTTCTTCCAGCGTTGGAACGTCACCGATCACCTCGGGCATTACGACTCCGTCTTACATCACTGTTCCGGGCACCGGCACCACCGGCTCCTCAATTCCTCTTTTCTCGAATCTGGGAGCCACCAGTCCGACCAGCGGCCTAAGCTTTATTACCGCCAGTGGTACCGTACGGCTCGACGCCATCTTGACGATGGCGGAGTCTCGCGGCTTGCTCAAGATTCTGTCACGTCCGCGTGTGGTGACCCAGAACAATATCCAGGCGGTTGTGAAGCAAGGTACTCGCATACCCATCGTGACCCTGGCGCAGTTGGGCGGCCCACCGACCGTGACCTACGTGGACGCGTTCCTGCGGCTCACAGTGGTCCCGCAGATCACATCGGAAAAGACGATCTTCTTGAATGTAGACGTCGAGAACACAACACCGGATTTCGGTCACTCCGTTAACGGCAATCCAAGCTTGATCACCCAACAAGCGACCACGCAGGTATTGGTGACCGATGGCGGCACGGTGGTGATCGGCGGCGTCATCCAGACCAACAACTCAATCAGCATTGCGCAGGTTCCGTTGTTGGGCAATATTCCGTTCCTGGGCAACCTGTTCAAACACACCACGGTCAGCACCACCAATGCGGAGCTGATCTTCTTCATTACGCCACGTGTCATTGAGACGTAACAGCGAGACGAAGCAGCGCAAAGTAGAAGTAAAGACCGCAGCCGGTTTCTGAAGCAACTCTTCAGGGCCGGCTGTTTTTTATTGTCGGCGTGCTCTCGACCATTCGGAGTTGTTAAACTCTTTAAAGAATGGACCACCAGGGCCGTCGGACCAAAATACAAAGTGTACTGAGCCAGAATCGGCTGGACGCGCTACTGGTCAGCCATCTTCCCAACATTCATTATCTCTGTGGATTTACTGGCAGTGCCGGTGCGCTTCTCGTCACAGAAAACAATAGCTGGTTTTTTACGGATGGACGCTATACCTCCCAGGCCCACGATGAGGTCAAGGGATCGAAGGTGGTCATTGCGCAGCAGCCACCGTTGCTGGCGGCGGCGAAATGGGTCACCACGAACCGGAAGAGTCTCGGACGCAAGGGGGCCTGGAGGCTTGGGATTGAGGGCGAGCACCTGAGTGTGGCGGCCCGCAGCCGTCTGGCAGGTGCCCTCCCTTCGGGTTGTCAACTTCGTCAGGCACCGCAGTTGGTGGAACAGTTCCGCATGGTGAAGGACGCAGAGGAGATGGACTGCATTCGTGCCGCAGTTCGGTTGGGTGAGAGGCTTTTCGACCGGGCGCTGGAAACCATCCGTCCTGGCGTGAAGGAGGCCGAGGTGGCGGCGGAAATGGAATATGCTGCCCGTCACGCTGGTGCCAAGGAGATGTCGTTTCCTACCATTATTGCGGCCGGGAAGCGATCGGCCCTGCCCCATGGCAGGGCTTCGGAGGCCAGGATACCCGCCCGAGGGTTCGTAGTCTGCGACTTCGGTGTTATACTGACGGGCTATTGCTCCGACATGACCCGGACGGTGCATGTGGGTCGTCCCGCTGCCGAAGCGCAGCGGGTGTACCAAGCGGTAGGGCGGGCGCAGCAAGCCGCGATCGAGGCTGTGCGGCCCGGAATCAGCGTTGGCGAAGTTGACTTGGCAGGTCGTAAGTTGTTGCAAAGAGAAGGGCTAGCGCGGTATTTTACGCATTCCACCGGCCACGGCGTGGGCTTGGAAATTCACGAAGCTCCCCGAATTGCCGTCGGACAAACTGAGATCCTCCACCCAGGAATGGTGGTTACCATCGAACCCGGGGTCTACCTCCCCGGGCGATGGGGCGTGCGGATCGAGGACATGGTTGTGGTAACGGAACGTGGGTGCGCAGTCTTGGCATCTACCAGCAAAGAATTAATGACGCTTTGAACAGTTGGCTGGGCGTCCTGAACTGGGCCGTGGAATCGGGTACCATATCCGGCGGCCTCCTGTGCCGTTCGAGGGGCGCCTGAAAGAAAAGCAGTCCCACCGCACACAATGAACCAGAAAGAACTGAAAGAACTCATCGAGTTCCTGATCGAGAAGGACATTGCCGAGTTTGAACTGGAACGCGGCGATGTAAAGGTGCGCATCAAGCGCGCCGCAGAACCAGCTACGCCGTCTTCCGGGGAAGCGCGCTATTTTGCCGTGCATTCCGCACCGCCGCCGGCACCCGAGCTGGCCACCAAGCCTGCGGTGCCGTCCGCGCCGCCAGCCAAAGAGTCCACACCAGAACCAGAGGAAGGGCTGCACATGGTGCATTCACCCATCGTGGGAACGTTCTACGAGTGTCCTTCTCCGGGGTCCCCACCCTTTGTCAAAGTCGGGGATGCGGTAGAAGTCGGCCAGGTCTTGTGTATTGTCGAGGCCATGAAGCTGATGAATGAAATTGAATCGGACGTCGCCGGTGAGATTGTGACCAAGCTGATCACCAACGGCCAGCCCATCGAGTACGGGCAGGATTTGTTCGCCATCCGGCCGCGAAAATAGAAATCAAGCAAGTTCCCACACGAAACTTCGAATGTTCAAGAAAATCCTGATCGCCAATCGTGGAGAAATTGCACTGCGGGTGATTTGCGCCTGCAAGGAACTGGGCATCCGCACCGTTGCCATCTATAGCGAGGCGGACCGCAATTCGCTGCACGTCCGTTTTGCGGATGAGGCCATCTGTATTGGGCCGCCCCAGTTAGCCCAGAGTTATCTCAATATTCCGGCAGTGATCAGCGCGGCGGAAATCGCCAACGTGGATGCCATTCATCCCGGCTATGGCTTGCTCGCGGAAAACGCGAACTTTGCCGAGGTTGCCGAAACCTGCAACATCAAGTTTATCGGCCCGCCTCCGGAAATTACTCGGCTGATGGGTGAAAAGGAAAAAGCTCGCGCCGCAATGAAAAAAGCGGGTGTGCCGATTCTGCCCGGCTCCGAGGGGATCCTCGCCAGCGACGGCGAAGCCCTGGAATGGGCCCGCCAGGTTGGGTTCCCGGTGATTATCAAAGCCTCGGCGGGCGGCGGCGGGCGCGGCATGCGCATCGTACGCAGCGAAGAAGAGCTGCCGGGATTGTTTAAAGCGGCACAGTCGGAAGCGGCGGCGGCTTTCGGCAACGGCGATCTCTACATGGAAAAATTCGTGGAGCGGCCGCGGCACATCGAATTCCAGATTCTCGCCGACCAGTATGGCAACGTGGTAAGTCTGGGCGAACGCGAATGCAGCATTCAGCGGCGTCATCAGAAATTGCTGGAGGAGTCGCCCTCGACGCAAGTCACTCCGGAGTTGCGCGAACAGATCGGGCAGGTCCTGAGCAAAACGCTTTCAGAAATCGGTTATGTGAACGCAGGCACCATTGAATTCCTGATGGATGAAGACCGCAAGCTTTACTTCATCGAAATGAATACACGCATTCAGGTGGAGCATCCGGTCACCGAGATGGTGACGGATGTCGATCTGGTGAAGAGCCAGATTCTGTTGGCGGCCGGAGAGCGCCTGGAAAATGTGCTGCAGGGGCCGATCGTGCACCGTGGCCACGCCATTGAGTGCCGTATCAATGCGGAGAATCCGGATACGTTCGTTCCGTCCGCAGGGAAAATTACGGCGTTCCATCCGCCGGGCGGTACGGGCGTGCGCATTGACACAGCCGCCTATGCCGAAGGGGTCATCCCTCCCTACTACGATTCGTTGATCGCCAAGCTGATTGTGCGCGGCAAAGACCGGGCTGAGGCGATTTCCCGCATGTCACGTGCGCTCGAGATGTTCATCGTGCAAGGGATTTATACGACGATCCCGCTGCACCGGCGGATTCTGGCCGATCCGGATTTCCGGGCAGGGAAGATTGACACGACATTTATTGAGAGGTTCCTGGCGAAGAATGGGAAAGGGAAGCCGGCGGGGTAGAGTTTTGAGTCAGAAATCACACGTAAAATTTTGTCATCCCGACCGAATTGAGCGAAGTGGAGGGACCTGCTTTTACGGCAGCTCTATTTGTGCGGGGACGAGAAACAGGTCGACCAGCCGCGCTTTTTCGTTGCGCGAGAATTGACGTTCTTGACACAATTCATGGTCATGGAAGTCATTTATCAATTAACTCAGCGAGATTTCGTTGATTCACTAATCGCGCACCGCAACCGCTCCCCAATTAGGAAATGGTTTCTTCGGCTGATCGTTTCCATAGTTTTTGCGGCTGTTGCCGTAACTCTGTTCGGAGTAGCAATGCATCCCAACTCTCAAGCCATGTTAAACGCTACTCCGCTGTTGGTCTTGGGTGCCCTGTTGGTTGTCGTGATGTGGATCGCGCCGTGGCGGGCAGCTCGCAATCAATTCTCAAAGCAACCTGCAGCACAAGGCCGAGAACAATTTTACTGGATAAAGTGGGAGTTCACCGGCGATGGAACGGGGGATCATCCGACGTTGAGTGGGAAAACTTTGTTCGGTTTCTGGAGTCTAAGAACCAACTCCTGCGCTACTCGTTGCCGGTTTCCTTCACCATAGTGCCGAAACGTGGATTGACGCCCGAACAACTATCCGAGTTCCGCGCGCTCGTTGCGCAGAACATTTCGCCCAGTCGTTGAGATGGGGGACTAGGCCCAGCCTTTGCATGCGGCGCAACAACTGAGGTTGCCTCGTCCGTCGCGGTTTTCGATGGGCGGGTACTCCATACTGCACGAGCGAGCCCAAGATCCCAAACGTCTGTGGTTCCCACCCTTGCAAAGAACCCAAGGATGGGGCACCCTCAGTTGTGCCGGGATCTAGAAGTAAGGTTGGTCAGTCCCTTGACATCGCCCACAATCCTTCATGATCATGCTTCCCCGACTTTACGCCATCCTGGACTCTTCTCTGTTTCCCGACACTGAGACTCTGTGCGCATCCGCCAAGGAACTGGTCGCTGGTGGCGTAACTCTGCTGCAATATCGTAATAAGAACGGCAATGCGCGGCAGATGTTGGAACAGGCACGGGAACTGAAACGGAGTATCGGCGCGTCCGCCAAATTGATCATGAATGATCGAGCTGATCTTTGCCTGGCTGCGGGACTCGATGGCGCGCATGTGGGGCAAGAGGATCTCTCGCCCGAGGGCGCAAGAAAAGTGATTGGCGAGACGATGTGGCTCGGAGTCTCTACCCACAATCCCGAGCAGGTTGCCTTGGCGGATAAGACTTCGGCGGATTACATCGCGATCGGCCCGATATTTGCGACATCGAGCAAAGCAAACCCTGATCCCTTGATTGGACTCGAAGGAGTACGCCGGGCAAGGGCACTTACCAGCAAGTCGCTGGTCGCGATTGGGGGCATTACTCGGGCCAATTGCCGCTCGGTTCTGGACGCAGGGGCGGACTCGGTTGCGGTAATCTCCGACCTGTTACGCGACCCGCGTAATGCAGCCGAGGAATTTTTCCGCAGCTTTTCTCCCACAAGTTGAGGTAAAGTCATGGCGCTCGCTTTCGCAGCCTGAGGAGGTTCGTGAGCACCGAAACCGGTACATCCAATTCTGGGAATGACTGGGCGATCCATACCCAGCAAGATAAGGAACTGGTCAAAGGACTCGGCCTGACCAGCGCCACCATGCTGGTCATGGGATCCATGATCGGCTCGGGCATCTTTATTGTTTCCGCCGAAATCGCGCGCGAAACCGATTCTCCGGCGCTGCTCATCGCGGCCTGGATGGTTACGGGCTTCATGACCATCGTTGGCGCATTGTGCTACGGCGAACTGGCTGCCATGATGCCGCGCGCCGGCGGGCAGTATGTTTATTTGCGCGAAGCTCTGGGGCCGCTCTGGGGATTTCTTTACGGCTGGACGCTGTTTCTGGTGATCCAGACCGGCACGATCGCCGCGGTGGGCGTGGCGTTCGGCAAGTTCCTCGGCGTCTTCTTTCCTGCGGTTTCTTCCTCCCACTGGATCGTCTACTTTGGAAAAATTCCGCCGACTCACCTCGGGCCCATGGTTCTTGGCAATATGGATGTCGGGATAAGTACCCAGAACCTGGCAGCGATCCTCATGGTCATTGCGCTTTCGGTGATCAATATTTTCGGAGTGAAGACTGGCGCGCTCATTCAAAACGTATTTACTGCTGCCAAGGTCACGGCGTTGTTGGGACTTGTTTTCCTCGGCCTTTTTGTCGGAAGGAACGCGCAAGCCTTGTTGGCGAATTTCCATGGAAACTTCTGGCACAACGCAGGACTCGGTACGCAGCACGCCGTCCAGGTAGGAGTTGGCGGGCCGCTGGTTATGGTTGGGACTCTGACCATTCTCGCGGTCGCGCAGGTGGGATCTCTATTTTCCGCCGATGCCTGGAACAATGTGACATTTACAGCAGGCGAAGTGAAGAATCCCAGCCGCAATCTGCCGCTTTCGCTGGCGCTGGGCACGGGTGTGGTGATTGCGTTGTACGTCGGATGCAACATTATTTATCTGAACGTGCTGCCTCTCAATGGTGATCCGCACGGCGCGACCATTCTCGACCGGGGCATCAAGTATGCGACCGAAGACCGCGTGGCCACTGCCGTCCTGACGCAGATGTTTGGCACGATGGGCGGCTACATGATGGCAATTGCGATCATGCTTTCCAGCTTTGGCTGCAATAACGGCCTGATCCTGGCGGGCGCGCGAGTGTATTATGCGATGGCAAAAGATGGCCTGTTTTTCCGAAGCGTCGCCAAACTGCATTCTACGCACAAGACGCCTGCGGTTTCGCTGATGGTGCAGATGGTCTGGACCTGCATTCTTTGCGTCTCGGGAAGCTACGGACAATTGCTGGATTACATTATTTTTGCCGTGTTGGTGTTCTATATCTTGACCATTGTCGGGCTGTTCGTTTTGCGCTATACGCGTCCCAATGCCGAACGGCCGTATCGCGCCATCGGTTATCCAGTGTTGCCAGCGATTTATATTGTGATAGCTTTATTCATTGATGTCGTACTATTGCGCTACAAGCCGCAATTCACCTGGCCGGGATTGATTATCGTCCTGCTGGGAATTCCGGTGTATTTTCTGTGGTCGCGGCGTTCGCGCGAGGCAATCCCAGGTACGTCAGCATAACTGCGAAGGAGAAACCAAACGGATGGCAAATCTGCTGGCGGTAAAGCCACTGAAGATGATTCTAGGAGAATCGGAAGAACAGGGAGAGCACGCGCTGAAGCGCGCTCTGGGCGCCACCAATCTGATTACCCTTGGGATCGGCGCAATCATTGGAGCTGGAATTTTTGTGCTAACCGGAGCGGCAGCTGCGCAATATGCGGGCCCAGCGATTGTCTTCTCTTTCATTTTGGCGGGCATAGCCTGCGCCTTCGCAGGATTGTGCTACTCCGAATTTGCTTCTTTAATTCCCGTTGCCGGATCCGCTTACACTTACGGATACGCAACCTTAGGCGAAATCTTTGCCTGGATCATCGGCTGGGACCTGATTCTGGAATACGCCTTTGGTGCGGCCACTGTTGCCTCGGGTTGGAGCGGGTACGTGAATAGCTTTCTGCAGGACTTCGGTATACACCTTCCGCCATCGTTGACAGCTACTCCAGGTACGGTTTTGGTGAACTACAACGGGCGATGGGAGCGGCTGGCGACAGTTCTTCCTACATTGAAGGCGCACGGGGTTGATCCATCGACCCTGTTGCACGCGCAAGGTACGTTCAATCTAGTTGCGCTTCTCGGGATCGCTCTGGCCACGACGATCCTGGTGATCGGTATCAAGGAATCTGCAAACTTGACTTCGGCGATCGTGATCGTTAAGGTGGCCATCGTCCTTACGTTTATCTTCATAGCGACGGCGTTCGTGCTAAAGCACCCCGATCTTGCGCGCGCGAACTGGCATCCTTTCGTTCCGCCTAATACGGGCGAATTCGGACATTACGGCTGGTCGGGAGTGGCACGCGGCGCTGCTGTGATTTTCTTTGCGTACATCGGTTTCGATGCCGTATCCACGGCGGCGCAGGAGGCCAAGAATCCGCAGCGCGATATGCCGATCGGCATTCTTGGATCGCTGGTGATCTGCACCATCCTTTACATTGCGGTCTCTGGTTTATTGACGGGTATGGTCTCCTATACGGCCCTGAATGTGCCGGATCCTGTGGCCGTCGGAATCGACCAGACGGGCATTCGCTGGGGAAGTTTTCTTGTGAAGCTTGGCGCAGTGGCGGGTTTGGGCAGCGTGATGCTCGTCATGTTACTGGGGCAATCACGGGTATTCTTCTCCATGTCGCGCGATGGCCTATTGCCGAAGTGGGCGGGCGCGGTTCACCGTCGATTCCGCACACCCTGGATTTCCAGCATCGTGGTAGGAATCTTCGTGGCAATTTTCGCTTCGCTGATTCCGATTGGAATACTGGGCGAGCTGGTAAGCATTGGTACGCTGCTCGCTTTCGTCATCGTTTGCGCAGGAGTTTGGATTCTGCGAGTACGGCGTCCCGATTTGCCTCGGCCTTTTAAAACTCCCTGGGTACCGTTCGTGCCCATCATGGGTATTCTGATTTCGGGCCTGATGATGGCCAGCTTGCCGGGCGACACCTGGCTCCGCCTGATCATATGGCTGATTATCGGAATGGTTTTGTACTTCGGATACGGTGTGAAGCACAGCAAGGTGCAAGCTTTGGAGGGGAATTCCAAGCGCGCATAGCTGCCGGAGCGCTTCGCCAAGGCCTTTCGCGGAGACGCGGAAGGCTTTTTTGTTATAGTCGGTCGTTGGCCAAACCACCACCGGCCCAAAGTTGACGCAGACCAACGACGCACGACAACGACTGCCTTCATGAAAATCATTACTGCTTCTGAGATGCGCGAGATCGACCGCGTTACCAGCGAACGCTTCGGTGTTCCGTCGCTGACGCTTATGGAAAATGCGGGCACCGCGGTCGCGGAGTTTTTGGTGTCGCATTATCCGCAGGCGAAAGTTGTTGGCGTGATCTGTGGAAAAGGGAATAACGGCGGCGATGGATTTGTGGCGGCGCGTAAGTTGAAAGAAGCAGGGAAAAAGGTACGAGTACTGCTGCTGGCCGAGCCAGCGGAATTGTGCGGCGATGCGGCCAAGATGTTCAAGCGGCTCGCCATCAACCCGGTGATCGTGAATTCCAGCAAGGGGTTGAAGAGCGACAAAGTCCGGGCAGTGTTTGCATCCGATGTCCTGGTTGACGCGATACTGGGAACCGGTTTTCGTCCACCGGTCAGCGGACTTTATGGTGCAGCGATCGCGGCCACGAATGCGAGCCGCGCGCCGGCAGTTGCTGTGGACATTCCTTCGGGCGCCAGCGCCGATGTGATGGGTGAGCAGACCGGAGCAGTAGCACGTGCGGACGCGGTTGTGACCTTCACCGCGCCGCGTCCGGCGCACGTTTTCGGACTGCTGAGCAAGGGGCCAATTGTGATTTTCCCGATCGGTTCGCCCGAAGGACCCATAGTTTCTTCGTTGAATCTCAACGTGATCACCGCACAGGATATCGCGCCGCTGGTCGGACCGCGTCCGGCGGATTCGAACAAAGGGAGTTTTGGGCACGTTCTGGTGCTCGGCGGATCACTGGGGAAATCTGGATCGGTTGCGATGGCCGGTATGGCGGCGTTGCGGGCGGGGGCGGGGTTGTCGACGGTAGGCACGCCCAAGTCCGTTCTGGCGACGGTAGCTGGCTTTCATCCTGAGCTGATGACGGAGCCGCTTGAGGAAACGGAAGCCGGAAGCATTTCGCTGCTTGCCAAGGACCATGTCGACGAATTGGCCAGGAACAAAACAGTGCTTGCCATCGGCCCGGGGATTTCGCGTCATCCTGTGACCACGGAATTGGTGCGCGATCTAGTGAAGAGCCACACTCAGCCTATTGTTTTGGACGCGGACGGCCTCAACGCTTTCGAAGGCCGGGCAGAAGAATTGAACGGCAAAGGACGTTCGCTGGTCATTACACCCCATCCGGGGGAGATGGCAAGGCTGGTCGGTTGCACCATAGCCGAAGTGCAGAGAGATCGCATTACCGTGGCCCGCAAGTTTGCTCGCGAGCACGAATTAGTTGTCGTGCTCAAAGGTCATCGAACCCTGATCGCCCAGCCCAATGGAGAAGTGTGGGTGAACACGACCGGAAATCCAGGCATGGCGACGGGTGGTACAGGAGACATTCTTACGGGGATGGTTGCCGGCGTAATGGCACAGAATCCAAGCCGAATTTTTGAAGCGGTGATCGCCGCTGTCCACCTTCACGGCCTCGCCGGAGATGTAGCTTGTGAAGCCATGGGAGAGTATTCGCTGGTTGCCACCGACCTGATAAAAGCTTTGCCGGAAGCCTTCCGGCGGGCGCGTCAGTCCGCGCAAGAAGAGTCTGTGGAGATTGGTGGGCGGTCCTGATTCCGGTATTCAAGGAATTCCGCAATCCCTCTAGCAATCGACAGGCGGCGCGTTGAAACTTTTGGCATTGTGTCGGGGCTATCATATTGAAATGCTAAGGTCCAGGCGCATTGCGGCAATCCTAACAATCATTGCCGGCGTGCTGCTCTTCTGATTGCATGCACGCAGCGGCGCGGGTCTGGCCCATCGACCGAAGACTACGCGATCTACTCCGCATTTATCGATCCTATGCTGGCTTCGAAGCGTTTTTTCGGAGGAGATCGGACTGGTTCGTCTTTTACGCTGTTGATCTTTGATAAAACAGCAATGGTGAAGAATTATTCTGCCCCCATCCTTCCGCTAGATTTGCCGGCTGCGGCGCCGGAGGAAGCGGGCCGAGACTACTATCGGCAAAACGGGCAGTCCTGGTTGTTGGAACCTCGGTTTCGACTTCAACTCAACTATAAATTGGTTTCGGAAGATCGGGACAAGAGTCCTTCAGTGTCTCCAAGGGCGACTGGGTCGTCCGTTGAGGGTCGCCAGCCTGCATCGGGTCTCCTCAAATTGTCGCGGGTTGGATTTGACCGGAGCCACAGATTCGCGCTGTTCTCGTACATCTATGACGGTGGACTACTCTGTGGAGAGTCGGGGATTGTGACGCTCCAGGAGAATGGCACCAATTGGTCCGTAAAAGATTTAAGCAACACTCTGGAGTTCGGGGAGGGCGGACTGGGGAAGTACTCCAAACATCTACCGCCTCGACCCGGCCTGTTCTGTATCTGCTTGCTAGCACTGGAGTTATGGGTGGAGTAACTCAGTTACAACCGCTGGGCATTCGAATCCGGACAGCTGCTTCGGTAATCTGTTCGCGTGCTAAGGGCGGGTGGCATAGTGAAGTTGCCATGACACACTTCCCTCAGCCCCATCCGCAGCAGCGTGCTCCGCGTATTCAGTTCAACCGCATCATTTCAGCGCTCATCCAATCGGACGACGGACGCCGCGCCAAAGCCAGACTACAAACTGTTTCCATGACCGGGGGACTCCTCCGACTGGCAAAAGCGCTATCTAATGGCGACTTTGTCGAGGTGGCCTTCCAGACCAGTTCAGGCCCAGTGCACGGCATGGCCGAGATGCTGCCGCCCACGCGCCGGGCCACGGATGGGGTCCTACAACCGTTCCGCTTTATCGCATTGGGCGACGACGATCACCGCGTGCTGCGGATGGCGGTGGACTCGATTTCCGACCGCAGCTTTTTGGGACTTCGGTCCAGCCAATGGACGCTGCCCAAAGGGCAGTAAACTAACTCCCAGCACCCGCCTTTCGCCGGTCCATACCGACCCTCGCTATACTGGTCTCGCTTGAGCATGCGACCCGAATGAGCACGCGAGAATTCACCACCCATTCCGCAGAAGAAACGATCGCCCTGGGGCGCAGTCTCGCCAGCGCCCTGCTACCGCCCAAGATTGTGTTGCTGCGCGGCGATCTCGGCGCAGGCAAGACCACGCTGGTCAAGGGAATTGCAGAGGCCTTCCACGCCGCGTCCGCCGAAGACGTTACCAGTCCCACCTTCACGCTGGTGCATGAGTATCGCGGGCCCGAAGTGAATCTCTTTCACATTGATCTTTATCGCGTGGATACACCACGCCAGTTGGAAACGCTTGGTTTGGACGATCTGGTGGCGGAGAACAGTATTTTGCTGATTGAGTGGGGAGAGAAGTTTGCCCGCTTCGAGCGGGAGAGAGATGTTGAGATTGCGTTGGAGCGAGTAAGCGAGAACGAGCGGCGCATCTGTCTCAGCGCCGACAAAACGATGAAGGACGCGGAACCTTGAAAAACGCTTGCGCGCACGGGTCGCGAGGCCGTACTGAGGGATCAACTTCAAAAGATCAAAGAGGAGAGCTAGATGCAAAAAATCACCCCGTTCCTGTGGTTCGACGGCAAAGCCGAAGAGGCGATGAATTTCTATGTCGCTATTTTCAAGAATTCAAAGCTTGGGCGCGTTACGCGATATGGGGAAGCAGGGCCAGGGCCGAAGGGCGGTGATGTCCGCGACATTCCAACTCGATGGACAAGAATCTTTCGCACTCAACGGTGGCCCGTAATTTACCTTCACGCCGGCCATATCGTTCTTCGTGAACTGTGAGACCCAGCAGCAAGTAGACGAGCTATGGGAGAAGCTTTCTGCAGGCGGGGAAAAAGAAAGATGCGGCTGGCTAAGAGACAAATATGGTCTGTCATGGCAAATCGTTCCCTCTGTTTTAGGCAAACTGTTGCAAGACAAAGTTGCCGGGAAGGCAAAGAAGGTCATGCAGGCAATGCTCCAAATGGACAAAATTGATATAAACGGTTTACAGCAGGCATACGACCGGGGATAACTGCTTCAGAATCCCATGATGTTGTAGCCGCAATCCACGTAGATGACTTCGCCCGTGATGCCGGAGCTGGCGTCCGATGCGAGAAACACCCCGGTGGACCCGACCTCGTTCACGTCCACGTTCCGCTGCAGCGGGGCACGTTCGGCGTGGGCCTTGAGCATATCGCTGAAATCAGCGATCCCGCGCGCCGCAAGAGTTTTGATCGGGCCCGCGGAAATGGCGTTCACGCGGATTTTCTTTTTGCCCAGATCGTAGGCAAGATAACGAACGCTGCATTCGAGCGCCGCTTTGGCCACGCCCATCACGTTGTATCGGGGAACGACTCTTTCAGCGCCGTAGTAGGTCATGGTCATGATGCTGCCGCCATCTTCCATGAGCGGAGCGGCGGCGCGCGAGACGGCGATGAGCGAGTAGACGCTGACATCGTGAGCAATGCGAAAACCTTCCCGCGTAGTGCTGACGAATTCACCTTTGAGTTCGTCGGCGGGAGCAAAGGCCACGCTGTGCACCAAAACGTGCAGTTTGCCGTAGCGCTCTTTGAGTTGGGCGAAAAGGTTGTAGATCTCGGTGTCGCTCGAAACATCACACTGAAACGCTTCCGCGCCGGGCAGTGCCAGGATCATGTCCTTCGCTTCCAGTCCCAGGCGTTCGTTCTGGTAAGTGACGGCAAGCTTGGCACCGGCGTTGTGCAGTCCCTGCGCAATCGACCACGCAATACTGCGTTTATTGGCGACTCCGAAAACTACCGCCACTCTACCTTCAAGGCTGGAGGACATGCATGTCTCCTGATGGAATGTTGGAAGGGAAAGAATAACAGCCGTGGCTGCGAATTTACCACCTTCGACCTAGAGCCGCTCGATTTCGCTGGCCACGGCCCGGACGTCCTAATAAAGTTGGCCTCTCGACGAACGAGCGCGGCGTAGAGCCAGCGGATCAGGGATCAAGGTGAATCTGCAATGTTTTTTTAAAAATCAGAGCCACATTGGGCAAGGCCTTATGACAGGTAAAGTACTATTTGCGTTTTGGCTTCTCGTTGCCGTTTCGGCCTCTGGGCAGACTTCGGGCGATCTCGCAGTCAAGGATCTTGCGGTCTCAGGCCACGAAATACATCCGGGCGTCCTTATGACGGCGGAGTACGCTGAAGACGGGCAGGTTTGCGAAATGACCGTTGAAAAACGGCACACGACGGAAACGAAAATCGACCTTAGTTCGTCCATTCCCGCCGAATTGGTACAAAGCACCTGTAGATGAGAGGGGAAAACGCACGAACCAACACGTTCTTGAGTCAGAGATTTGGGGCAACCTGGAAATTACGACTCGTCAGAAGAAATCGTGGGTGGATTCCGGCACTGGCAGCTTGCCAAGTGAGTGATAGAGTGCAAGTTCGAGGACTCGGTAGGTGCGGAAGCCGTACGATTTTCTCATAGCGACTTTGGCCTTGTTGTTTAGGCCCTCCACCACACCGCTGGAAATCAGTTTCTGCGCCCGGAAATAGTTGAGGATGAGCTCTCGGTGCTGACGGAGGGAGCGTGCAATCTTCTTCATGGGCTCGAGGCGGGACCGCATGGTCTGGCGACACCATTCATCGAGGAACTTGCCGGCCCAAGTGGGCGAGTTGTACTCCCAGAGTTGCTGAAAAGCTTCCTTCAGAAGGTAAGCGCGCACGGTTCTCAGGTTGTAGCGGAGGAGGTCGCGGAGCCGGAAGTGCTGCTCCTCGCCGAGATTCTGACTGCGTTTGAGGAGCAGCCAGCGGGACTTCTTTAAGACCGGGTCGCGCCCTTCATGCTTCATGCGGCGCGTTTCCTCGGCGCGGATCTCGTCGAGCGCCTTGTTCATTTTCGCGACGATATGGAAGCGGTCGAGAATGTGCAGGGCGTCGGAACATTTCTCACGGATAACCTTCAAGTAGGGTTCCCACATGTCTGAGCAGATGAACACGATCTTTGATGTGATTTCCTCGCCCATGACGAGGCGAAATTACAAAGGTCGAGTATGAGAATATCTCGATCAAGAAACTGGTGAATATCCCCGAAGGTGTTGTAGTTCTCATCCTTTACTGGAATAAGAGAACAGGTGCACAATAGACGGCTGCGGCCAATTTTAGGACTGTTATTCCACGGGAGCGGCTTCGCGAACCAGCTCCGACGCTTTCACTGGCCAGCTCGCGCTAACAAATCCGGCTGCGTACACCAAGCCAATGATGGAGAATCCCGCGACCAGATTCAACTGCGCCACTGCACCCACGACTAACGCCAGAAGAATCTGCAGTGCCGTGCCCGCAAAATAGAAGGTATTCTGCACGCGCCCCATAAAATGTTGCGGCACCTGTTCCATGATGCAGGTATTCATGGCGATGCCCGTCAGTCCCCGGCCCGAGCCCATCAGCGCATAAACGCCCACAGCGACGGCCAGCACGGGCGAGAGCGGAGCCACGATCATGCAGATGGTCAACAAACCCATGGAAAGAGCAATCGAACGCCGCCCTCCCAGGCAAGCGATGACTTGCGGTGCGTACAGGGCGCTGAGGAAAGCGCCTGTCCCCCATCCTGCATTCAGCCAGCCGTAGCCCACAGCGCCGGCGTGAAAAACCTGGTCGCTCAACGGCGCTGTGACCACAACCCCGGTCAACATGGCGCCGAGAAATAATGCCCAACTGATTCCGACCATGACCACACGACGATTGCCGCGCAGGAAATCCATACCCTCCCGCATTTCTCGCAGGAAACGCCCCACTGCGGTTTCAGCCGCCACGATGTCGGCCCGCAACTCCTGGGGACGAGGCACCACATGTCTGCCTTTGCGCACCGCAAAATAGCAGAGAAATGACACCAGGTAGGTAGAGAAATCAATGAGCAATACACCACCCAGGCCGATGCGGTTATACACGAATCCGACGATGGAACCGGCAATCAGCCAGCCGCCCTGCACGCCAGCCAATAAAAAAGTGTTGGCATGGACGAACTCCTCGCCCGGTGTCAATTCCTGGATGAGCGCGGTGATCGTGGGCCAAAACATCCAGAAGCCCGCCGCTACGAGCATATTCATCAAGTAGAGTTCCCACACCTTGGCTTTCCCGCTGAAGGCAAGAATGGAGACCACGAGAATGACAATGGCGCGGCCGGCGTCCAGCATCATGACCAGCCGCCGTCGATCTTCACGGTCGATGATGACTCCGGTGAAGGGCAACATCAACATCGCCGGAATGGTTTGCACGACGGCGAACGTTCCGAGGGCGACTTCCGAGTGGGTTGCCTGCAGAATGTACCAAGCCACAGCCGCGGAGTTCATCCCGCTGCCCAGCATGGAGATCACGTTGGCGGCAAAAACATAACGTAGCGCTGGTTTCTGCAGGATGGAACGCATCTTTAGACTTTAAACGATGGATGCGGCCTCGCCAACCGGCGTCAGAGCGAGGCCTTGTGGAATGGCCATCGCACTTGAACCTTGCTGGCCTCCGCAAATAAATAAACGACCAGCAAAATCATCACTGGTTCGATGGGATGCTTGTAGCGAGGGAATGGGTTCACCAGGTAATAGGGAAGTGGATAGAAGATCAGGCACGCGGCAAAAAGAAAACTGCCGACCTTCCGGTTGCGGATGGTCAGCCACAGACCGGCGAAAGCAAGTACGGCCGCAAGCAGGAATCCGGTGTGGCGGGCGATGATAAAATCGTATCCCGCCACGATGGTGAGTTGTGGAGGAGCGGCCCAGAAGTAGCCGAAGCGTTCGGCGGTGAACCACACGAATCTCCCGGGATGCTCACGGATGAATTGGTTTACTTGCTCGTGCTTTTCCTCCATGAATCGGATTTCGCCCAACTGCTGGAATTTCAGCATGGCTTCCGGATCGTTGCCGGGATGCTCACTGCGCGTCCACAGGCCGGCGGATTGATCGTTGTTGGCCTCGTGCATCTCCAGCGGAAGATTGTCACGGACGAAAATGAACTTGCCGAAAACTTCGTAATTGCGGACCAGCCACGGGCTCACGACCAGAGCAGCAACCAACACACAAGTGTTCGCGCCGATGAGTTGCCGGGAAGTCCATGGCGAACGGTATAGCAGCCAAAGCAGGCAGAAAGGCAACAGGCTCACAATTGCAGTATTCGTCAAAACAATTACGCCCCAAAGCAGGCCGAACCCGACCCACACGCGCGGGCGAGGCGGCCCGTCGGCCATGCATAAGGTCATCAGCAGCGCTAAGCTTAATAAGAATGTAGTGAGGCTGGTTTCCCAAACCACGCGCACTGGCCAATAAATAAAGTAGGGGAAGACGGCCCAGGTCCAGGCGGTCGCACGAGCCACGGTCGTCCCATACATTCTTTCCGCGATCCGGTACAGCGTGAAGCAGGTCAACGCGGCGAAGATGCTATTGAAAGCTAGAATCACCCAGGCAGAAGCCGCGCTGTAGACGCCGAATAGTTTGAAGACTCCCGCGAGAATATAAGGATAAAGCGGCGGCGCCCAGGCGCTGGGCCCGGTGGGCAGATCGGTAGGAGAACTGAATCCCTGCCCGGTCGCGATCGAACGGGCAAGGCGGCCCATTTCCCAGCCATACTGAAAGTGGTCACGGCGCGGAGTGATGCGGTAAGTGTGGCCGATCGTAATCACGGCCAGACGAAGCAGAACGGCGATGAGAACGATGAAGGGTATCGAGTGGCGCAAAGGCCTGGGCGGCTTCGATCCGCTCCCGTGAGATGAGCCTTCCGCGACCGCAGGCAGGTTCTTCTGGTCGCGATCACGCATTGGCCCAGACTATAGCATAACGGCCGGGGCGTTCCATACGTTGCGCCCGGCGTGTGCCCGGCGTGATTCGGGCAGTGGGTTCAGTTTCCGGCTAGCCCGTGAGAACGAAGCCGCGTGAGGTCGTGGAAGGGCTGGTGCCTGGGCGAATGAGATAAGTTGTGGGTCACAAGGAGGTCCCTGTGACCCATCTACGCAAAATGATGCTGGAAGAACTCCCGGGTCGAAAATCACTGCGCTCCGGGCCGTGCCATCATAACTCTAAATTTTCATAAGGTTTCGCGGGCCGGATGGCCCTAAAGGACAGCGTCGTAATTACGCCAAAGATACCACGCGTTTCTACATCCGTACAGTCGAAGATTTCTCTCGACGATTCAACCAACCGCCTGACCGCTTGGGCCCGCGACACATTCGTGAATACCAAGCCGAGTTGTTTCAGAAACGGAAGTTATCACCGGGCACGGTGGCACACCACCTGTCGACCCTGCGTTTTTTCTACATCAAAACTCTCAAGAAGGCCTACAGCATCGCCGAGACTCCCTATTCGAAAAGAACCCATCGCCTACCCACCATTCTGAGCCAGGAAGAAGTCGCGCAACTCATCGATGCGGCACTCACTCCGTTCCATCACACCCTGCTGATGACGCTCTACGGCAGCGGAGTTCGCAACGCCGAGTTGACCCACCTGAAGGTCACCGACATCGACAGCCAACGAATGGCGATTCACGTCCAAGACGGCAAGTTCGCGAAGACCGAGACGTGATGCTCAGCCAAAACTGCTCGGAGAGTTACGCCAGCACTGGCGCCGGTTGCGGCAGAAGCCCAGCGAATGGCTATTTTCAGGGAATCGCTGGCCTAGCGGTGACCATCGATACTGCGATCAAACCACCCGTCATAGCCAAACTCTTCATAGCGCTCCCGTCAACGCCGCATTTGCCGGTCACAGATGCCTATGATTTCCGCGGCCTGCCACCAGGTGATCTTTTTCGCCATCGCCCGCAAAATCACTTCCTGTACTTTCATTGCCCGCTCCATCGCGGTCTTCGTGTAAGAGAACAACCTCCCATCCTCTCCTACTCTCACCGCCCGCAAAGCGGATAGATCACTTGCTATCTCAACCGGACATATCATGTGCTACCGACACGTGGTTCGACAATGCTTGCATACGCCGCGATTCAGAGCTACGATGCCTCCGCCGAAAATTTGCGGAGGTGACGTATGAAGCTTAGTCGCTTACCCGTAGTGCTAGTCGTTCTGCTGCTTTCCGTGACTCTCCAAGCACAGGTGGACAAGATCACGATCCCCGCCGGTTCGCCGGAAGATCAGGCGCTGCAAGCCATCTCTGCCGAACCGGACGCGCAGAAAAAACCAGCGATGTATGAAGATTTCCTGCAGAAGTTTTCTTCGAATCCGCAGGCGGTCGCTTACGGCAGCTGGCAGCTTGAGCAGTATTACCAGACCGTGGGAGATCTGCCGAAGGCGCTGGATTATGGCGACCAGGCACTCACCAACGCTCCGCATAATTTCGATATCCTGGTGTCCCAGGCCAACATTGCACAGCAGCTGAAGGACAACGGAAAAATCGTCCATTATTGCATGCAAGGAGGCGAAGCTTACAACGCGATTGGCAAAGACCCCAAGCCCGACGGCATGAGCGACCAGGATTTCGCCTCATCCATCGAACAAGAAAAGCAGGCCGCGAAAAGCTCCCACGATTTCTTCGAGGCCACGGCGTTCAATGCTATTGCGAGTGAGACTGACGCCCGGAAGCGCGTGGCCTACATTGAGCTCTTCACGCCCGCTTTTCCGAAATCGAGCTTCGAAGAACAGATCACGTCATTCGCCATGCTCTCACTCTCGCAATTAAAAGACACTCCGCGGCTCATCGCCTACGGCGAAAAAAGCCTGGCGACGAATCCCAACAGCTTGCCCGTCCTGCTGTTGCTGGCGAACGCCTATGTCGATGACTCCAAGCCCGGCAGTGTGGCCAAGGCTGTGAGTTATGCCCAAAAGGCCATTGCGGTCGCCAAAGCCGATGCTCCCGACGCTGACCGTACGCGAAAAGTCTCAGCCGGGGCCGCACACTCTACCCTGGGCTATGCTTATATGAAGCAGGACAAAACTTTGGCCTCGATTCCAGAGTTGAAGTCGGCTTGCGCATTGCTCAAAGGGCAAGACGATCAATCCTATGCCGTAGCGCTGTACCGTCTGGGGTTTGGCTACGCCAAATTGAACAGGTTAACGGAAGCGCGCGAGGTCTTGATGGAGGCGGTAAAGATCCAGAGTCCTCTACAACCCATGTCCCAGGAGCTTTTGACCAAGGTGAATACAGCGCGAGCCAAGGGAAGGTAGTCGAGAAGCTGGACTGCTGAAGCCCAAAGCCCAGGGCCTAGAGCCTGCTTACTTATTGCTTCGCCAATTCGTCGGACAGCAACTCCGCCTTGAAGGCAAGATTGTGGGCGCGTTGTAAATCCCCTCCGTCCGCGGACGCCTTCGCCTGCTTCATGTATTCACGGACCTGACTCACCATGTCCTGTTGACTGGCGTTGAGCCGGCGGCCCGCCACTACTTTCAGATTACTCTCCGTGGTCGACAGCAACAGGTTGGTGCTCTGGCGCTGCCGCGAGGCCTGTTCTGCGCTGACGCCGGGAGAAAGCTGGACGGTAGGATCGGGAGCGCCGCCATTCTTTACGATCACCTTCGTCGGCCCCTCGGCTGGCTGCGCCACAGGTTTTTTTCTACGACGATGTTTCTTCGGGGTAGTTTTCGGGGCCGTGGCCGTTTTGGCTTTTGGTGGTTGGGCCGGTGCCGACGACGGCGCTTTTTCCACAGATGATGGCGAAGCCGGAGGTTGGATTTGGGCCGGCGCCGGTTCTGCCTTCTGCTCAGTTGGCGGAGCGGGATTCTGCTGAGAATCGGATGGAGGAGCATCCCGTGACGGGGCTGCCTGGCCGATCATGGAATGAAAGATTGACGAAGCTGGCACTGTCGCCCAGCTGTTGGCCCCGCACGCCAACAGTGCACACACTCCGAGAATCATGGCCAGAGGCATAGCAACACATTCAATCAATGCCCGGGAAATCACGAGCGGTTAAGCGAATTCTACTGTAGCCAGGACGATTGCACGAATCCTGCAAAAACCATCTAGTGTCCTGCCCCGGAAATACGTTCACATAGTCGCTGGACTTTAGCGAAGATCGAGTCCGCCGTTGCCGTCCAGGCGAAGGGCCGGGCGTTCTGGTTATCATTTTCGACGAATTGATCGATCTTGGTCACCAGTTCCCTCACACTGCGAAAAGTTCCGCGCCGAATGGCCCGTTGGGTGATGCGGTTGAACCAGATCTCCACCTGATTTAGCCAGGAGGCGTAGGTCGGAGTGAAGTGCACGTGAAAGCGTGGCCGCGCCGCCAGCCAGCGCTTCACCCACGGATGCTTGGGGGTCGCGTAATTGTCCGCGATCGCGTGCACGTCTAAATCCGGAGGTACATTCCAGTCGATCTGCCGCAGAAAATCCAGATATTCTTGATGCCGATGACGTTGCCGACCCCGCGTGAGCACCGTGCCCTTGGCCGTGTCCAGCGCCGCAAACAGGGTGGTGGTCCCAGGACGCCGGTAATCGTGGGTTACGCCTTCGACGGAGCCCAGCCCGATGGGCAGCATCGGCTGGGTGCGTTCGAGCGCCTGAATCTGGCTCTTCTCGCCCCCACACAGCACGACCGCGTTCTCCGGCGGATTCAAGTACAGTCCCATGTCGCGCACCTTCTCCACGAAAAACGGATCGGTCGAGAGCTGGAAGTGTCGCTGCCGGTGCGGCTCCAGCCCGA
>Ga0182024_10006813_pt1 | contig 24895 bp, 15 predicted proteins | sample P32metaG_FD_120480 | JGI IMG/M metagenome (GOLD analysis project Ga0182024, IMG submission 120480) | Permafrost microbial communities from Stordalen Mire, Sweden - P3-2 metaG (Illumina Assembly) | ecosystem: Environmental > Terrestrial > Soil > Wetlands > Permafrost | place: Sweden: Stordalen...
ACGAAGTGCTCGACGACGCGGCGCACCAGTTCGCCCCACATGGCGTAGTCCTTGGGCGGGCTTTGCACGGAGCCTTTGATGGTGTTGGGATACGGCATCTCGTAGGCCATGGTTCCGCTGGCGAGGTCTTTGGGCATGAAGCCAAGTTCGACCATGGGGCGCACGCCGGCGCGATGGTACTCGTCGAAGATCTGGTCGAGGATGGTGAAGTTGTAGACGGGATGGCCGGCGGCGTCGAGCGAGAAGACATTGGTGGAGGACCACTTGAGTTTGGCGGTGCCGTCGCCGGAGGTGAAGAGGTGATGGGCTCGGATGTAGACGGGGACGGGCGAGAGATCGTGGAGCTCGGGGAGGAGTTGGCGGCCGTACTTCATGGTGGTGAAGTTGGATTCGTCGTAGCCGAACCAGGCGCCGATGGGCTTGTAGGGACCTAGGGACCTGGCGAGGTCTACCTGGATGGAGACGGGGGTGGGGGCCGGGGGCTGGGCTTGCGCGTAGAGGGTGGAGGCGCAAAGAAGAGCGAGAGCGAGTCGACGCATCGGTACCTCGGCTGGTAGAGAGGGAGTTCGGCTGCGCACGGGCGAGCGCGGCGGAATAATTCTACAGTTCGGGGCGTACGAGGAGTACAGCAAGACTTCGAAGAGGCTGATTCCTGGGATCTATTGAAAGCTGGGGCAAAAAGGTGGGATGAGTCCGGGCGGGACGAGGTTCGTCGGGGTCCTTGGACTCCGCGCTGCGCGCTCCGCTCAGGATGACGACCTAATCAACGAAGATGCGCAGATTAGGAGCGGGAGGCGGTGCACTTCTTCATGATGGCGGCGTGGAGACGCTCGCGGAGGTCGGTGGGGAACTCGTAGATTTCATGTTCGCGGTAGATGGCGATGGTCTGGCGGGTGGTGTCGAGGACGACTTCGCAGTGGTGGCACTCGCAGATATGAGCCTGGACGTCGGCGAGGAGCTTGGGATCTACGGTGCCGTCGAAGTAATCGGTGAGCTGAGCGAGGAAATCGGTGCAGGTCACGGCTTGGCCCCTCCGTTTTTCTGCTTGAAGTAGCGGCTGAGGCGCTCGCGGAGTTGAAGGCGGGCGCGCAGCAATCTCGATTTTACGGCGGGGACGCTCAAGCCGAGTGCCTCTGCAGTCTCTTCGGTAGAGAGATTTTCGACATCGCGCAAGGTGAAGACGGTGCGGAAGCCGGGAGGCAAGCCCTGGATGGTCTTGCGGAGGATGTCGCCGAGTTCGGACTGACCATAAAGCTGCTCCGGGTTGGGTCTCCACTCGGCGAAATCGCGCGGGATGGAGCCATCTTCCGTCTGGACGTCCTGGTCCATGGAGACGGTCTTGCTGGTCTTACGCTTGCGCAGGCGCATAAGACTTTCGTTCACTGCGATGCGAACCAGCCAGGTGGAGAACTTGGAGTTGCCCTGGAACTGATCCAGCTTTTCGTATGCCTTGAGGAACGCATCCTGCGCGATGTCTTCCGCGTCCTCGCGGTTTTGGGTAATGTGCTGCGCTACCCGAAAAATCTGCCGTTCGTACTGTCGCACAAGTTGCTCAAACGCTGCCGTGTCACCCTTCTTGGCACGCTCGACCAGTGCGACGTCGGGGTGGATTTCTTCGGTGACTGGAGATTGGATGGCTGGCATAGGCAAAAGTTGCAATTGTCCCGTCTAAATCAAAGCCGCCCAGGTGCAAGAGAAGATCGGGCGGCGGACGCTGGTCTTAGTGTAAATGGCTGCCGAAGCAGGGGCAATGGGGCGGCCTTTGCGGCTGGAGCGGGGGGGTGCGAGGATTGGGCGTATGTACCCGAAGTGGTTCGGGCATGCGGACCAAGCGGCGCGGAGGCTGGTGCGGCTTTAGAGTGGTAGTGTGGGCCTGGCTGGTTTGAGTGCGCGCGGCAGGCCGATGTTGGAGCGTGAAGGAATGCGGGACAGAAGGACCTTGTATGGAGTAGCTGCGGTTTTGATGTGTCTGCTCTGGCCTGGAATGAGGCTGGTTGCGAAGGATACTGCCGGCACGGCGACGACCGCTGCGAAGAGGAAGACGGCTGCTCCGGCGGCTACCTGGACGAAGAAGAAGCCAGCGTCAACGAAGGCAACGGCGAAGTCCAGAACGACTCGAGCTACGGCGAAGAAGACGTTGCGGGTGAGCGCACTGAAGAAGCCTTTGTACAAGGCGCCTTCGGCCCGGAGCATCAAGCTGACGAGCGCATTTCTGGCGTCGGCGCAACTGCGGCCAATGGCGCAACAGCTTGCGGCGACGCGGTCGATTGCGGCCTATGCGGGCGTGCTGAGCTATGCGCAGGGTCATCCTGGCGAGGGCGCGGCGGCGGCGTACCTGGCGCTGGGACATGCTTACACGCTGGATCATCGCTACGCGGAGGCAACTGCGGATTTCAGCCAAGCCAAACGCGCAGGCGAGGCCCTGGACGATTACGCCGACTATCTTGGCGCGCAGGCGGCGATCCAGGCGGGGCACGGCGCGGAGGCTTACGCGCTGCTGGATCATTTTGCGGATCATTATCCGGACAGCATTTTCGTCGCCACGGCGCCGGAGTTGCTGGCGAATGCGCATTTGCAGCAGAACGATCCGCGGGGAGCGCTGGCGGTGCTGGAGCCGTTCCTGAACAGCCCCGAGGCCGACGAAGCGGATTTTCGCTACGACCTGGGGCGGGCGTATCAGATGTCTGGGGACACGACGCATGCGGCGGCGGTCTATCGCAGCCTGTACGCAGCGAAGCCGCTGGCGTATGAGGCGACGCAGGCTGCGGCGCAATTGCAGGCGATGGGAACTCCGCTGAGCGCGGGCGAGCGGAAGACGCACGCGGATGTGTTGTTCAACGCGAAACGGTACGGCGACGCGAGCGTGGAGTACAGCGCTATCGGGAAGAATAATCCGCAACTGAGCGCGGCGGACCGGGACGCGCTGACGATCTACGCGGCTGCATGCGACTTCAAGCTGAAGCACCTGAGCCGGCGCGACGTTGAAAAGCTTCCCGACACGGGCGACGATAGCGCGGCGCTGAAGCTGTATATGCTGGCGGAGCTGTCGCGCGACGAGAACGACCAGGCCGGGCATGATGCTTTGATTGCGCAGATGGTCGAGCGCTTTCCGCAAAGCCGCTGGCTGGAGGAGGCGCTCTACTCCGGCGGCAACATGTACCTGCTGAAGAACGATGCGAAGCAGGCGATCTATCACTACGCCACGCTGGTGACGATGTTTCCGAACAGCACCTATGCGCCTTCAGCGCACTGGCGAGCGACGTGGATGAACTACCGCACGCGGAACTACCCGGAGGCGGCGCGGTTGATGGATGAACAGATTGTGCGTTACGCCGGCGGCAGCGAGATTCCGGGCGCGCTCTACTGGCGCGGGAGGATCTACGAGGAAGAAGAGCATAACTTCGGCCAGGCGGTGAACTACGATCGCAAGCTGACGGAGGTATACCCCAACTCCTATTACGCCATCCTGGCCAGGCAACGGCTCGCGGTGCTGGGCGCGCAGCCTGGGGCGGCGCCGGCCGCGGCGCTGAGCTCGGCACAGAAGGGTCCGGCGCAGGATCTGACCGGCGCGCTGCCGGAGAACGACATCCATCTGATCAAGGCTCGGCTGCTGGCGAATGCAGCGCTGAACGAGTATATTGCACCCGAGATTCGCGCGAGTCCTACATCGAATGAGTGGGGCGCTCTGGCGCAGGCTGAGATATATGTCTCCTACGGCGAGTACACGCGCGCGCTGCAATCGATGAAGCACAGCGGCATCTCGTTCTTTACGCAACCGACGAACCAGGTGCCTGATATCTATTGGCATCTCCTGTTTCCCCAGCCGTACTGGACGGAACTGGTGGCGAACGCGGGCGCCAATGGGCTCGATCCGTATCTTGTAGCATCGCTGATCCGGCAGGAGTCGGAGTTCAACGCTGGCGTGGTTAGCCATGCAAACGCGTACGGGCTGATGCAGATGATTCCGTCGGTCGGGAAATCGATGGCGAAGAAGCACGGGATCAGGCATTTCGACACGCGGCAACTGCTGGATCCGTCAGTGAACCTGGAGTTGGGGACAACGAACCTAAAGCAGGTTCTGGACCGATTTGGCGGGCAGGTGGAGTACGCGCTGGCGGCCTACAACGCCGGAGACACGCCAGTGCGGCAATGGCTCGCGAGCAACGATTACAAGGACGTGCCGGAGTTTGTCGAGTCGATTCCCTACTCGGAGACGCGGGATTATGTGCAGGCGATTCTGCGCAACCGGGAGATGTATCGCGCGTTGTATCCGGTGCGATAGGGCGCATGCTTGCCTCGAGCCGAGTCTCCATTGGTGGGGGTGGGGTAGGATGTGGTAGGCGAGCCCGGATGGTGAAATCGGCAGACACAGCGGACTTAAAATCCGCAGACCTTAACCGGTCGTGGGGGTTCAAGTCCCCCTCCGGGTACCATCTAAGCTGTTTATTATCAATAATATAGTAGTCTTACTGAATTATCCTTTGTGTGGCCAAAGTGTAACTAAGCTGACGAGCTGTTCCAAAAGGGCGTCGGACATGATGAGCCCAATCGACCCTTTTGAAATAAAGCAACTGCTTTAGAATCCGCACTTCCCGTCCCGCAAGGCTCGCCCCAACATGGGTTATCCCAATGAAAACACGACGACGGAAGAGTCCAGAGACGCTGTTTCATAAAGTGTGGGTTAAGAAACAAAACTGAGTGCTAATCCACGAGGGTTGCTAGTGCTGCCCTCCGCAAGGTGCGCCGTCCGGCAATGTGGACTTTCGCTTTGTGCTGTAGCGCGAATCCATCCTCGCGCCATTCTCGCGAAATCGGATGCCCCACCTTTCGAATCCAACACGATGGGCGCCATTCGGTTTGGGAAAGAACTCGAGCTGGCTTCCGTATTCGTCGTCCCTTGAACTCTCTCCCACTGAGGGGACCACAGCATTGAGACGGTAATAGCCTCCGGAGGTGCGGCGGATGTATCCACAGACGATCAGTGTGCGAAGAATTCGGTAGATGGTGGTGCGTGAGTACCCGGTCATGCTCCGGAGGGTTTCGACACCAAGGCCTTCACCGACTTCGCGAAGCGCCTCGATCATTTGAACGGCCTTGAACACACATGGGACAAGATAGCTGGTATTCCGGGAACGGTCCGATTCCTGGAGCATCTCGATTCACCTCCGTGTAGCAAGTTCCGTTGGTGCGCAGTTCGTGCCCGCGCAGTCTTCCGTCTTACGCGTGCTCTCCGCGCACATGCAGAAACTGATTCCTATTGTGCGCACTGCGAATGGGGGCCCGGATGCAGTTGCGGCAAAGACGCGGACGGCATCCGGGCCGGGTTACGCGGACGAGTTAGAAGGTGACGTGTCCGGCAAACTGCCAGTCACGCGGGCTTCCACTTGCGCTCGTCACCTGGCCAAACGTCGTCGTCGAACCCCAGCCTGTATTGGGGCCGCCGAAGGTCACCTTATTCCAAACATTGGTGCAATCCGCTTCAAAGATAAAGACGGCCTTCTCGCCCGGCAGGTTGAACGAGCGGCGTACGGCGGCATTCAGGTTTTCGCTCCCCGGATTCCTCAGGTTGAGAGGCGCGGAACGGGCAACGTTTCCAATCAGGTATTGATGGGTCCCGCTGATGGTGGAGAGATCGGCTGGCGCCTGGAACGCACTGTAATTCAGGTATTGCAAGGCGGTGCAGCCTGAGCCGATCCCTATATTGCAGGCGGTAAATCCGTTCGGGCCGCTCCCGAAGCTTCCGTTTGTGCGGGCAGAACCGGAGAAGCCCGGCGCATAGGACACCTGGCACTGGCCGGCATTCGGCGCTGCGTTGGCGCAGTTGCCTCCGGTGCTCCATGTGACCGTCATCGGGCTGCCGGAGGTATAGGTATACACGCCCGAAAGTTGCCATCCGCCCAGCAGTTGCCGTCCCAGCAGAGAATTGCCGCCCAACTGGCCTGCCCCTCCGACTGGCAGCTTGTATACACCATATGCGTTGACCAACTGAGGCAGAGAAACACTCGTCCACGAACGATCAATGCGGTTCTGGTGCCAGTTTTGGCCATGGCCGTCGATCGCCGCCGCCGGGATGTTGAATCCGCTGCGGAACGTGCCGTCGTCTCCGATATTCTTCGAATAGGTATAGTTCACGTTGAAGGTAAGGCCATGCGAGGTGCGCTGTTTCAGCGTGATCTGCAGCGCCTCGTAGGAGAAGTTATCCGTGTACGCTCCTCCCAATCCATCGGAGAGGCTGCTGTACTGCGGAAATGCAGTCAGCATTTGCGCGATCGTGATGCCGCCCTGCGTGGGGAAGGCATTCGCAGCGGCAATAAAGGATGCCGGGTTCGGTGCGCCGGGCATCGCGGCATTCAGGATCGCCACGTTCGCCGACGTCGCCGGGGCAGTCAGAAGTGGAACTGAGTTGGCCTTCCCCGACGAGTTATAGCCCGTTACGCTGCCCAGTGCGGCAAGGTAAATGGGATTCATCTGATTGACCCAATATCCACGCGCATTCTGGGAGTTGCCATCGAACGCGTGATGGGACTCGTCGCCCACATAGTTGACTTCGAGCGTCATGTCCTTGGTAATAGTCCGCTCAAGACCTGCGTTCCAGAACGTGTACATCGGCGCACGCCCCGCGGAATACGGATCTTCGTATCCCATGGAATTCGCTGTCACAAATGCCCCGGTTGAACTGATGTAATTGCCCGAATCCAGAATCGTGCTTGCGGCGCCAAATGCCGGAGCCGCTGGGTAGGAGTATCCCGGGCCAAACAGCGACGTGTTCGCGTTCGATCCCAGATATCCGCTGTTGCTGCTCAGCCAGAAGGACGGACCTGCATTGACTCCGGTGGTGACGTCGTTATTGGAGATGGCGGTGGTATTGAACCCGAGCGCTTGTCCCGCGCCGTTTGAGCCGCCGTTGCCGCTGACACGTCCTCCGCCTGTTCCTCCACCCTGCGAATAGACGATAGCGATGGCCGAACGAAATACCGTCTTACTGTCCACTGAATAATTGACACCCAGTCGCGGTCCCCAATTCTTATAGTAGGTATTGGCTGGCGTCTTGCAACCGCAACTCACCGTCGGCCCACCGTAGCTTCCAGCGAACTCCAATGCCCCTGATGTTCCGGTGGTGGAATTCGTGGCCGTCGGGTTCAAGAAGGTGAAATGGTCGAATTTTTCGTGCAGCGGAGGCAGGTAATCCCAACGAAGCCCGACATCGACCACCAGCTTCTGGTTCACCTTGTAACTGTCCTCCACAAACGGCGCAATTGCCTTGATCCGGCTATAGATCGTCGCCACGTTCTGCAGAGGAAGGCTGATTGGGTCAACCGCGCCCAGCAGGAAGCTTGCGTAGCCATAACCCGTGAGCGACGTGTCAATGGAACTGCTGCAACCCTGAACACCCGGGCACGCGGAGGTAGACGAACCCACGGTGTAGCCAGCCGTTGGGGACTGGTTGAAGGGCAGCGAGAGAACACCGGTGAACGTAGCCGGGTTCGCATTGTTCAGGCCCTGGAACTGGTAAGTGATGCCGAAAGTGATGACATTCTTGTCCTTCAGCCATTGCACGTTGTCGACAAGAGCATAGTTGTTCGGAATCGTGAGCTGCGTCGAAGCCGAGTTGCTGTTGGTCGTCCAGGTCGCAGGTCCAGTGCTGGCGTCTTTCGAGGTCCCAAACGAAACTCCGGGAAACTCCGTGCCCGCCTGGCCGCCCGGCAAATTGGTTACGCCAAATGCACCGATCGTCTGCGATGTGGTGCCGTAGCCAGCCGCCGTATCGGTCGGATTGATGATTGGCATGTAGAACCGTGTATAACCCCACTTGAATTGATTGGTCAGGTGCGGCGTGATCGTGTAGGCGTCCTCAACGTCATACTGCTTGGGCACGATCACGGCATAGTCGCCAACCTCGTACGGCGGCGGAAGGTACGGGGAACCGAAGTTGTTGATATACACAACGTGACCCATCGCTCCGACTGCCGAGATGCGGTTCTTTGAGCTCAGGTCGATGTCCACGCGATAGTCGTAGAGATGGTTGTTGCGCCCGCCGATCCCGGTGCTTAGGTAGTTGTTCGAGATCGTAGCAGAGTTGTAGTTCGCTGCCGTCGGATTGTTGTAGTTCGGCATGAACGATTCCATCATCTTCGTGATGGGAGAGATGTCAGCCGTCGGAATCACGTTGTTGGTCGGAACGCCGTTTTTGACACCTTGAAACGGCTGTCGCGTGCAACCCGAACTCGTACAACTGCTGGTCATGGGGTCAAAGAGGAATGCCGGATTGCCTGACGTGCCGGAAAGTCCGGACCCGGGCGATCCGTTGAACTCGGTGAAATCGCCGTTCATCATCAATGTACTGGGAATCGTGGTGAGCGACGGGTTTTGACCAAAGGCGGAGTGGTATCGGTCATACGCAAAAAAGAAGAATACCTTGTGGGCCGCGTGCGGGACATAACCCCCGACCGACGCCGAGATCTCGTCGGGATGTTCGGGAGCCTTCGGAGCCGGCACATTCTGCCCCAACGAATTCTTGATCGTCGTTGCCTTCTGGCTGAACGTCCATGCTTCGAAGACCGTGTTCTTCAGAAACCCGGAGATTTGGCCGTGGAACTTCAGCGAGCCGGACTTCATGGTGAAGTTCATCGACCCGGCGCCCATATACTCCGCCGGCGGCACGCTGGTGTTTACCTGGAACTGATCGACCGCTTCGAGACTCACATTCAGCGCGACTGTCCGGTTGTCACCCTGTTGGTTGATCGTCTCCGACGGCACTCCGTCCAGATACAGATAGCCGTTATAGTTCGCCGTGCCGCCGATTACGGGTGTTCTGGACCCACCTTGCGCGCCCGGGACCAGCGTTGCGAATGCCGTCGGATCGCGCTGCTGAGTCGTGGATTGAACAATCGGCAGGTTAGAGTAAGCTTCGTTCTCCATCACCGCGCCCAGGATGGCGCTGTCGGTGTCGAGCACCGGAGGTGCAGCCGTCACTTCGACGGTTTCCGTCGCCGTGCCGATCGACAACACCGGGTTGAAACCCAGCACGCCAAGGCCAACCACATCTAGGTTCTCCTGCTTCAACGTCTTGAAGCCCTGCGCTTCCGCCGTCACCGTATATGTGCCAGGCTCAAGCGGAGCAATCGTGAACAGTCCATCCTTGGTCGTCGTGCGCGAGGCCGAAATATTCGTCGCGGAGTTGGTGGCCGTGACCTTCGCAGCCGCAATGACGGCTCCCGTAGAGTCTGTCACGGTGCCTTCGATCGAGCCTTCGCCCGCGGTCTGCGCCCACACTGCCGCCGACTGGACGCCGGCGACGAGAACAAGAAAGCCAAGTACGATGAGGCGCACTGTGGCGCGGAGAAGGCAGTGCATTTGGTGCGGCATTGTGATGCCTCCGAAGTGAGTTGTTGTGGAAGGGCGCAGGAATCTCCGGCAGGCCATTTTCCACCGATGAATCGAGTTCGATTGGGGGAATGTAGACGTGTCAACAAGGCGATGTCAAGAGGAAAATATAGCGTTACCGTTAGCGTTACCGATATTGTGAATTATGAACATAAATCGAGCGCTCAGCGGCGCGGGGAGAGGCGCAATCAGTGGGGGGTGGAGGGGAACAGGAGGGGAATCGGATTGAGGGCTGCGTCAGCCGCGGCCGTTGCGAAGGACAGTCGCGACACGACTCCGGCGCCGGGAAGACTCCCGGATTACCAGGGACGGCTCTAACCAAACCTGGCGCGAGGTTTTGGAGGTTTTGTCCTTTATCCGACGCAGCAGCATCTTCGCAGCGCGCTCTCCGACCTGGCTGCTGTGATGATCCACGCTGGAGAGAGGAGCTTTGAGGCTCTCGTCGTAATGGAGATTGTCGCATCCGATGAAGGCAATATCTTCGGGAATGCGCAGGCCTGCTTCCAGCGTGACGTCCACCGCGGCAATCGCCATCGGATCGTTGTAGCAGAAGACGCCGTCGGGGCGCTTGCCAGCGAGCAGGCCGCGCATTGCGAGCAAGCTTTGCTGCCAATCTCTTCCGTCTGCGTTCATGTATGGGCTCACCAGATCGGGGTCGAACTTCATGCCATGTTCTTCCAAGGCGAGCTTGTAGCCTTCAAAACGGCCGACCCCGGTGGTAAATGGCAGTCCGCGGATATGAGCAATCCGTTTACATCCCATCGCGATCAAGTGCTGGGTCGCGATTCGGCCGACGGCGCGATCGTCGACCCCAACGAAATCGGTACGGAAGTCGGGAAAGAAGCGATCGATCAAAACAAATGGAATACCCTGCTCTTTAAGTTGCCTGAACTTGGTTGACGAGAAGCTGCAGGAGGCAATAATGAGCCCGTCCATGCGATGGCCCAGAAGTTGCTCGATGGCTGCCTCTTCGATGACGGGATCCTCCATGGAGGAGGAGATCATGACGGCATAGCCGGCCTGCTTCATGGCGGACGAAAGGCCTTCCAACACCTCGGCGAAGAATGGATGAAGCAGCGTGGGTACGATGACCCCAACTTGTGAGCTTTTGCCCGTAACCAGACTGCGCGCCGTCAAGTTTGGACGGTAGCCAAGTTCCTGGGCCTTGGCCAGCACACGCTTCCGCGTCTCCGCAGCGACGTCCGGCTGATCCCGCATGACCTTAGATACGGTAATGACCGAAACATCCAGGGCCCGCGCGATGTCTTTGAGAATTACCGGCATACTTTAGCTTCATCGTACTTCAGTTGCGACGATTCGAGAGGCAAAGACCCGATGCAGGCGAAGCTACTCGGTCTCATGCCCCAAAGGGGATACTCAATTCTTTGTAAATGATTGGCTCGAAAGGCTTATCCAGGCTGGACGCGTCATATTGCAACTGCCACTCCAGCCGCATTCCGTAATACAGCGCGGTGAAACCCCAGAAGCGCGTTTGCCCCAAGCCGAGCCCCGTTTCCGCGTCGTAGTATTCACGCAAGACGAGGTTTTTCTCGACCGCCATCTCAAGCAAGCGGTCGGACAGCACCTTGGCCTCGTCTTTGAAGCCATACTTCATGAGTCCTTGAAAGATCATGTAGTTGGTCGGAGCCCACGTCGGTCCACGCCAGTTGCACTCGTTGTGCGAACCCTGGTAGTAGTCGGGCTCGGTCTTGGCGTAACTCGCCACCGGATAGGCGAGCCAGAATTCTTTCTCATTGAGGATGTGCTCGCGCACGATTCTCTTGGCGCGAGGCTCGGTGGCCGCGCCAGCAAAAAGCGGCGTAAAGCAGGTCGCGGATTTGACCTTCACGAGGTTGCCGGTCTTCTCGTTGCGGTCGTAGTACATGCCATCTGTCTCATCCCAGAAGGTTGTGTTCATCAGGTGAATCAGAGTTTCGGCGCGGTCGTTGTAACCCTCTGCATCATTTGCGAGTCCGAGGTGTTCGGCGATCACCGCCATGGCGCGTAGCTCGCGCACCAGATACGAAGCCAGATCTACACCTTCGATCGTGAATGAGGACAATGCACCGCCCCGACTCCACTGGTTGTCGGTGCCGGCTGCATCGGCCGAGTTCCAGACGGGCAGGCCATTCTTGTCGCCGTCATAGGAAAACCACTTGGCAATGTACTTATCCAGACGCTGGTAGTAGTTTCCGCGCACCCACTCATAGTCGTTCCTGTTCTGCTTGCAGCCGAGGACTACTAGCTGCGCCAGGAATGGTTTGAAGTGCTGGCGATCGCGCTGCTTGATCAAGCTGCGGTTTACATAGCCGTCGGGCTGCTCGCGGTCGAGAAACTCCCGCAGGTTTGTAAAGCAGTACTGCCAAACGCCGTAGTAGGAGAGGTACAGGTTTTCGAAATAGAGATCCCAATCATAGAACTCGTTATAGGGGTAGCCAGTGAGCAGCGTGGCGTTGACGCCGGGGATGGTACGCAATCCATGCGCTCGAATATCAGCGTTGACCGAGGCGAGCCGCGGCGGCAGATCAGCCCAAATCTTCTCGCCGATTGCTTTTGCAAACGCGCGCCCTGCAGCGGTGGGAGGGACGAGTAAACCCGGGGAAGCAACCTGTGCCCATCCGCGCCCTGCAGTTGCTGCCAGTCCAAGTGTGCTCGCTGCTCCGCCTGCAAATGATCGTCTCGTTAGCGACATAAATCTTCAGACTCCGTCATGAGATCCGCGCAACAGAACCAAACGCTAGCACACGCGCGCTGGTTTCGCCTACTGGAATTGAGGCGATTCATGCGGGTTGGTCGAAATACTTTGGCGAAGTGCCAAATCTGACAATTTCCCAACCAGATTTGGCATCCGTTACGTGTTACATAGTCTTGCGCATGCAGAGTCGTCCCTCGCTCCTACTTCGTCTCAGCTTAATATGCCTCCGTGGGCGGCGTCTCTCCAGTACACGAATCACCAAGCGACTTGACGCCGCACAGTCGATACCACAACCGGCGTAGCTTCACAGCCACCCTTCAGGCAGTCGTAGTTTCGGGTGACATGCCCTCAGTCTGACTTTCTCAGTTTTGTTTCTTAACCCACACCTTTTGGAACAGCGCTACGCATGACTTTCGATCATCTCTTTTCAGCGGAATGCGGGGACCCGAACAGTCGGCCTTTTGGAACAACCTTGCGCGGGTCTGGACCTCGCCCCCCGGAAGCGGGGCGTCAATTTGCGAGAACAGACGCGGCAAAAGGGAATGTGCTCGGTGTGCGGTATAAATGTAACCGTAATCAGAATCAAATTGAGGACAAAAGGGCGTGTACCTAATACGTACCAAATAACCGCGTATCGGCAGTTTCGGGCGTTTGTTGCTCGCATAGTTTTCAATAACTTGTTTGTTTTCAGTGGGGTGCGAGAATTCAAGTCCCCCTCCGGGCACGATAGAATCAGGAATATACATGAGATCCTATGGATACTTTGTAACAGAAGCAATTTCTGGGATACGAGTGCCCAGGAGAACCCAGCCAAGAGCCACCGGAGGTTGGGAGAAGGTCCGCGCAGCGGTGTCTGGTAGGTCAAGCCCGACCAGTGTTCCACTTTCTTCAGCCCCCCCGCCAAACCTTCGACTGCTCGGCTTCGATTCGTGCCGCATTGTTTTCGATGAACAAGGCGTGGACCGTTGAATCCCAGGCAGACGGGTCTGGGTTGGCTGGGCCGGGAGCAACCCCACGAGAACCGAACGCTCCTTCGGCAGGCTCAGGACAAGCTCTTCGGCTCGCTCAGGGCTGCTCGCTGATCCCTTCGAAGAGCTCAGCGCAGGCTATGGGACAGCCCGGGTTTCGAGCGTAATGGTAGTGGGTCCGTTCTCCGTGGGTGGCTCGGCGTGGTCTATAACCAGCATCTCGACTTGGCCCATGGCGGGCGTGAGCTTGAGGCCGATTCCAGGCATGGAATCGAAGACCGTGCCCTCGCCGCTCACCGTGTCGCTTGGCCGGTATTCAAAGTCAAACGTGCCGGTCAATCCGGTCCGATCGACTACGGGCCGCTTGAGAATGCTGCTGATGCGGGTGGCGAGTTCGTGCATGGAGATATTCTTTCCAGCGATGCCCGTGGCGCCGCCGATTGAGCCACCACCTGCCCCGCCTACCCAGTGGGCTTCGCCTGGATGCAAGGGAGGCAACAGCTTGAGCGGCTGGTCGCTCCTTTTCAGGATGTAGCCGGTGTCCGTTCTGGTCTCGCGATGGCCTTCCAACCGGAATCGATCCATGAGGAGGGCGCGCAGCATCTGGCGCTGCACATTGGTGAGAGGCGTTTTTGAGGTCCAGGTAGCGGGTTGAGACCGTTCGGAAGTCTCGGCGTCGAGATCGAATCTAGCGTCGCTCATCCACTCGGCTCTGCCGGTGACCTGCCAGTCGGCCAGGTTGAATGCCAGCATGTTAAGGAATTGCAAGGTGCAATGCGCGCAGATGATCCTGCCGCCGGGATAGGCGTAGATGGCATTGATCTGCTGATCCCTGACGGCCGCTAGCTTAATCGAAGCGGCGTCGAATTGGGGAATCCTGGCAATCATGGCAACGGCGTGAGCCCGATTCGGGGTTGCGGCGGTTGATACCGCCGCGGAGGCCGAGAGGAGCGACTGTCCCCCGGCAATTGTGCAACTGAGCAAACAGACGATACAGATATTTCTGATCATCTCCTCACCTCGCGAGGAGGATACTGTGACCCCAGCGAGTTAGTCGTTTCAACTTTAGTTGTAGACAGGGCCATCTCGCTGAGGTGACGTTATTTAGCGAGTTGAACGCGACGGCGGGATCAGATGGTTCGCAGCAACAGCAGGAAAACCGCGATAAGCGAGATGCCGCCGCCGCCGTAGAATCCGATTCCGGGAAGCTTGCGGTAGAGGTCTGTCCGTAAATCTCTCAAGACACACGCGGCGGTCGAGCCACGAGGTCGCCCCAGCCGCCACCACCAGGAGTTTCGAGACGCAAGATGGTTCCCTTCGCGAGCCGTCGACTGCATTTTCCGGGCAGCTCCATTTCGCCGATGCCTTCGGGCGACACGGTCGACGCGCGGCCAGGCGCGCCGGCTTCCCCGCCTTGCAATCCGTAGGGCCTGAATTTTCTGCGGTCGGCAAGCAGCGTGACCTGCGACTCTGCGAGCAACTCAACTTCGCGAATCAACCCGTCACCACCTCGAAACTGTCCTGCCCCGCCTGATCCGTCGCGGTAGGCATAGCGCCGAACGCGAAATGGGTAGGCGTATTCGAGAGCCTCGATGGGAGTATTGAGCGAATTCGTCATGTGCGTCTGAACGCCGGAGATGCCGTTGAGCCCGGGGCGGGCTCCCATGCCGCCGGCCGCCGTCTCATAGTAGGTAAAGGGCTCCGCCGTCCGCGGATCGATGCCGCCGATCGTAAGATTGCTCATCGTACCTGCGCTGGCGGCCGGGACGCGGTCCGGTGCTGCCTGCGCGAGCGCACGGAGCAAGGCGTCAACGATGCGCTGCGAGGTCTCAACATTTCCCCCGGCGACGGGAGCAGGCGGGCGAGCATCTACGATACTGCCGGCCGGAGCGATGAGCGTGAGTGGCCGCAGAATACCTGCGGTTGCCGGAGCCTGGTCCGCGAGCAAGCAACGCAGCATATAGAAACATGCAGAGAGCGTGATGGCGCGAACCGCATTGATGCTACCCGCCACCTGATCCGAAGATCCGGTGAAGTCGACCTCGACGGATGCGGCCTCCGGGTCGAATCGCAGACATACGGCGATTTTCCGTGGGAGATCGGTGACGCCGTCATCGTCGAGCCAGTCTTCGGCGCTAAAGTTTCCGGCGGGCATCTTACGCAGTTCTGCGCGCACCAGCCGCTCAGAATAATCGAGCAGCTCTTCGATGAGCGCGCAAAGGTCCGGCGCCGCGTACTTCGCCGCAAGTTGCAGGATGCGCTGCTCGCCCACCCGGCAAGCGCCCATCTGCGACTCAAGATCACCCTCGCGCTCCGCGGGTGTGCGCACATTCAGCAAAACAAGGTCGAGCATTTCGCGATCGATCTTGCCCCCGCGCACGATTCGCACCGGCGGAATTCGGATTCCCTCCTGAAATATCTCTGTCGCCGGGCCCATCGATCCGGCGAAAGTGCCGCCCACGTCTGCATGGTGCGCGCGATTCGATACATAAAACGCTGGAGCAATTCCGTTCTTGCCGGGAAGAAAGACCGGAAGCACCATGGTGATGTCGGGTAGGTGCGTTCCACCGGCGTAAGGATCGTTGAGGATTGCGATGTCGCCGGGCGCGAAGTCAATCGCCGCGATTGCGGCCTGCACCGACATCGGCATCGAGCCAAGATGGACAGGCATATGATCGCCCATCGCGATGACCCTTCCCTGCCCGTCGAAGACCGCACAGGAGTAGTCGCGCCGCTCCTTGATGTTGGGAGAGAGCGCGGTTCGGCGCAACGCCGCGCCCATCTCTTCGGCGATGGAATGGACGGCGCTTTGGAAGACTGCGAGTTCGACTGGATCGACTGCGCGAAGAGTCATGCGCTCTCCTCCACGAAAGTAATGACCAGGTTTCCCAAGCTGTCGACGAGCGCAGAGCAATCCGGAGGCAACACCGTAGCCGAGGTGTATTCGGTAACCATCGCCGGCCCGTGGATCGTATCTCCCGCTGCGAGCCCATCTCGTCGATACATGCGCGTCGCAATGAAGTGTCCGTCGAAGTAAACATCGCGCACCGCGTAACAGGCCGCGTTTCCATCACCGCACACTGGTTCGCGTTGAGGCGGCGAATACGGCTCACCAGCGGCGATCATGCGCAGTCGCAGGTTCACAATCTCCACCGGCTTGCTCACATCGCAGAAGCCGTAGCGCTGTTGATGCAGCCGATGAAACGCCTCGATTGCGTTCGCGGGTGCCTGCGGGTCGTAGGGAACGTTCAGTTCATATCCCTGTCTGCGGTAGCGGAGGTCCACAGAGCACTCCGCTATACCCTGCAGGCCCTCTGCTGAGAACTCTGCAGCAGCGCGCTGCTCCAATTCGGTGAAGATGTCGCCAACATTGTGCAGAGAATCACCCGGCAGCATTACGGTACGCGAATAGTCCCGCACAGCATCCGCGAGAAGAATGCCCACAGCGGAGAGTGCGCCGGGCATGGCCGGAATCAACACCCTGGGAATGCGCAGAGCACGCGCAAGCGAACAGGCATGCAACGGTCCGCCGCCGCCGAATGCGACGAGCGTGAATTGGCGCGGGTCGTGGCCTCGCTCGACGGAAATCACGCGAATGGCCTTCTCCATCTGCGTCTCTACAACGCGGAGGATGCCGGCGGCGAACTCTTCCGCCGTCGCGAGCGAGCCCTTCTGCTCGCGCAGAATCTGCTCTGTCCGCTGCCGGTCGAGGCGCACGCCTCCGCCAAGAAAACTTTCCGCATCGAGACGCCCCAGCAACAGGTTGGCGTCGGTGACCGTAGGCATGGTTCCGCGCCCGAAGCAGATCGCGCCTGGGTCCGACCCGGCTGACTCTGGTCCGACACGCAGCATGCCTCCGGCATCGAAGCGAGCAATGGATCCGCCACCCGCTCCCGCGGTATGAATGTCCAACATGGGCACGCTTACCGGGACGCCTGCGACAACGGCCTCGCTTGTGCGTTGTGCGCCCTCGGTAACATTGGCCACGAACACATCGGTGGAGGTGCCACCCATGTCGAACCCGACGATACGATCGAAGCCGGCCCAGCGCGCGACCTGGCATGCGCCGATGACGCCACCCGCCGGGCCAGAGAGGATCGTGCGCACGGGCTCCCGGGCGGCGAGTCGAGCGGAGATGATGCCGCCGGCAGACTGCATTACATCGACGCGGCCGCCGGCATGCTGCGTGGCAACGCGCCTCTCAAGATGCAGCAGATAGTTTTGCATCTTGGGCGCGAGATACGCGTTGACGACGATCGTCGATGCCCGTTCGTATTCACGAAACTCCGGCAAGATGCGATGCGACGTGGAGATGGGAAGGTTGAGGCCGCGCAGGGCTGCTTCTACGCGGAGTTCCGTCTCGGGATTGGCAAAGGAGAACAGAAGCGAGATCGCGATGGCCTCCGCGCCACTGGCGCGAACCGCATCGACCAGGACGGCCAGATCTTCGTCGGTCGGTGAGCGAAGAGTCTCGCCCTGAGAGCTCAAACGCTCGGGCACGCCGAAGCGAAGTTCGCGCGTCACCAGGCAAACGGGGATTGGCGCGAACCAGTCGTAGAGCTTGCATCTGGCCTGACGTCCGATCGCGATGGTGTCCTCGAAGCCTGCCGTTGTCACGAACGCAACACGCGCACCCTTTCGCTCCAGCATGGCATTGGTGCCGATCGTCGTGCCGTGACAAACATCGAGGGCGCGGCCGGCGCCGATCTGTTCCAACGCATCGAGCACCGCTTGCGAAGGGTCAGCAGGGGTGGAAAAAATCTTCAGGACCTGGAGCTCACCGTCCAAGATGTAGACGCAATCTGTGAACGTGCCGCCGGTATCAACTGCTACGCGCAAATTGGTCCGCTCCGGTTCGTAGTAGCACGGCAGATGTAGAGAGCCGCCGCATCCTCGAACTATACCAAGCGGAGCTGCTTTGAACGGAATCTACGGCTGGCTGCTGAGTCCTCGCGCGACCAGAGGCGACTAGTTCTTGGGCAGTTGCGTTGTGCTCCATCCTCCGCCCAGCGCCATCTGAAGCTGAGCGCTTGCCACAATGCGCCGTGCGACCAGAGATGCAGCCGCTCTTTCGTCGTTCAGTTCGTCAGTCTGATTCGTGAGTACCTCGAGATAAGCCGCCAGGCCGCGCTTGTAGCGCAGCGTAGAAAGCTCGGTGGTGCGCTTTGCGACATCGACGGCGCGTTGCTGCGCCGCGGCTTCCTGCTCCAACACTCTTAGCGCAGAAAGCTGATCTTCCACATCGCGGAAGGCGGAGAGCACCTGCTCGCGGTAGAGTGCCGTGGCTTGCTCTCTCTGTGCCACTGCGTAGTCAACTTGCGCTTTCCGCCGGCCGGCGTCAAACAGAAGCTCCGAAGCGGATGGTCCAGCGTTCCACTGGGCGCTTCCGGAGTTGAATATCTGGCTGGCCATGTCGCTTTCTGCGCCTCCGCCAGCGGCCAGCGTGACGTTGGGATAGTATGCAGACTTTGCCACACCGATGAGCGCATTTGCAGCGGCGACCTGCCGCTCCGCCGCAGCGATGTCCGGTCTTCGTTCGAGCAACTCAGAGGGCACGCCCGTGGGCACAGTAGGCGGATCACCGGTGAGAGGCTGCTCGGCGAGGTGAAACCCTGTTGCCGGCACACCGATAAGAACTGCGATCGCGTGCTCGTACTGTGCGCGCTGCACGCCGAGGTCGATCAGTTGCGCACGCGTCTGTTCCAGTTGCGCCTGCGCTTCATCGACATCGATCTCGGTGGCCAAACCTCCCTTCAGGCGAGCCTGAGTCAGTTGCAGCGACTGCGTGTACGCATCGATGGTGAACCGAAGCAACTGTGCCTGAAGATCCAGACCCCGCAGTTGGAAGTAGGTGACCGCGAGCGTCCCCTGGAGACTCAGACGCGTGCTTGCCAGATTCGCCGCCGATGTTTGTGCATTGGCCGCGCTCGACTCAATCTGCCGGCGAATGCCGCCCCAGAGGTCCGGCTCCCACGAGATATTCAGCGGGATCAGAAACTCCCAGTAATCGGCCGGCGAACCGGCAGGTCGAAGCGGAGTGGTGTTGGAGATGCGGTTGCGGCTGGCCGAGGCGCCGATGGCGACTGCCGGAAAGAGCGAGGCGCGATTCTCCCGCACCAGGTCGTGAGCCTGCTCATACGCGTGAAGCGCCGCCACGATGTTTTGATTCGCCGTGGCGCAACGTTCCTCCAGATCACTCAACTCGGGATTCTGGTAGATCGTCCACCACGCACCGCGGTTCACACTGTCTGACGGCGTGGCAGCAGTCCAGTCGCCATTGTGGCCATTCTCCGAGTAGGCAGGCGGCGCCGGCGCGGACGGCGTCTTGTAATTCGGCCCAACCATGCATCCACCCAGCGCAAGACTTGCCAGCGCCACAGTTATGCCGGAGATGCTGCGCGTCTTCATGGGTTGGCCTCAGCTGGACGATCTACGCGGTTGCCTCCGGAGGTTACGACACGCACGAGTTCGCCATCGGTGAGGGAGTCCGGCGGATTGACGATGATAGACTGCTCCGGCGTGAGGCCACTCAGAATCTCCATCGTCGCACCGGAATCGCGGCCGGGTATCACGCGCACAATATGGGCATGGCTTGTCGAGTCGACGGTCGCAACGTGCAGCCCGTCGGGCTCCAGAATCAACGCGCTCACGGGAACAATGAGTGCCGGCACAGCGCTGGACACATTCAGATGGACCTCGGTGTAACTGCCGGGAAGCAGTTCCCCTGATCGATTGTCCACGTCCACCTCGGCGAGCAGGGTGCGCGTGGCGGTATCCACCGCATCCGACGATCGCACCAACTTGCCGCGGAAGGTTCGACCGGGATACTGCGGCAGTGTCAAGGTGGCCGTCACCCCGTTTTTCGCGTCGGGCGAATAGACCTGCGGCACATTGACAAACACCCGCAGGGTCTGGATCGCCGAAATGTCGTAGACCTCCTTGCTGCCTGTCACGGTTCCCGCGCCCGGAGTGGTCGTGCTTCCAGTCGTCGTAATCAACTGGCCGATGTCCAGATTGCGCGCCGTAATCACTCCGTCAAACGGCGCTTCAATCCGCTCGAACGACTGCAGTTCCTCAAGCCTGCGCACATTGGCCTGTGCCGACGTGGTCTGCGTGCTCGTTACCCGCAGTTGTGCGGCCGCGTTATCGGTGTCTTGTTGCGATACTGCATTCTGGTCAATCAATCCCTGGTAGCGATCAGCCGTGATCTTGGCCAGTGCCCCGTTATTCTGCGCCGTTGCCAGGTCAGCCTTGGCCTGTGCAAGCTCCTGGTCGAGTTCCGGGGTTTCGATCACAGCAAGCAGTTCGCCCTTGCGCACGTGCGCGCCGATGTCCTTGTACCATGCTTTAACGTAACCGGTAGTACGCGCATAGATCGGCGCCAGAGTGAACGCCTGCATATTACCGGGCAGCACAATCTCGCGCGCACTCTGCTCGAAGACAGGCTGGGCAAGCGCTACCGGCGGAGCCGCATTCGCATCGGTATACTTCTCAAGTTCACTATTGGCATGAACCCGGCGTACGACGCCGGCAACCCCAATCGCGATCGCCACCACAAGCGCAACGATCACCACGGTCAGCAGGAGCCCGCGCGAGATTGGCGGTGGCGCTCCATGCTGCGCCTCCGCTCCGCTATGTCCGCTCCCGCTGACTGGCGCTGCCGTTTCGTCGCGATTTGTGTCTGACACCTTCGCCTCTTCGCCGCTCATCGTGACATCTCCATGCGCGTCCCCGGTGCTGTCCTGACTGCTCGCAATCGCTTCATCTCCTACATATCTCATGTCTGGTATTCATTCGCATCCGCCACGTCTGCATGAACGGGGAGTCGATCGTTGCGGTGCATCAATGCAAAGAACGCCGGAACGAACGTCAGCGTGCCAACCGTCGCCAGCAGCAGACCGCCGATCACTGCGCGGCCAAGCGGTGCATTCTGCTCTCCGCCATCGCCCAGCCCGAGTGCCATCGGCACCATGCCAATGATCATGGCCAGGGCCGTCATGATGACGGGCCGGAAGCGCGTGAACCCTGCAGTCAGCGCGGCTTCGGCTGCGCTCAGACCCTCGTCCATCTGCTCCTTCGCAAAGCTGACCACCAGGATGGAATTCGCCGTCGCCACACCCATGCACATAATCGAACCGGTCAGTGCGGGCACGCTGATATGCGTTCCGGTGAGGAAGAGCATCCACACAATTCCAGCCAGCGCTCCAGGCAGTGCGGCGATGATGATGAAAGGGTCGAGCCAGCTTTGGAAGTTCACCACAATGAGCGCATAGACCAGCACAATCGAGAACAAAAGCCCGAATAACAGCCCCTGGAACGAACTGCGCATGGTCTCAATCTGGCCGCGTAAGAAGATCTGCGATCCTCGCGGAAGCTTGGCTTGGGTATTGTTTACAATTTTTTGGATCCTGCCCGCCACGCTGGCCAGATCGGTCCCTTCGACTGAGCCATAGACGTCGATGATCGGTTGAGCGTTGTAGTGGCTCACTGTACCCGGTTCGGCTCCCCGCTCGATCGATGCCAGGTTGCCTAGAATCTGCGGCGGTTGGCCTGAACCTTGAGTCGCGATCGGAAAGTTCTCCAGCTCTTGCAGGTTCTTCACGTCATACTGCGGAGTCTGAACCGCGATGTTGTAACTCACGTGGTTTTGCGGATTCAGAAAGAACGTTGGGGACGTTTGGAAGCTGCCGCTCAAGCTGGTCAAGACATCCTGGGCAATGTCCCGCTGGCTGTAGCCAACCTGCTGCGCCCGCGTGCGGTCGACATCGATCGTCCACTTCGGCAGGTTGAACGGCTGTTGAATGCGCAGATCCGTGGTGCCAGGGATGCGGCTTATCTGCTGCATCAGCCCCTCGGCGATCTCACGGTTGCGATCGACCTGCAAGCCCGCCACCTGTACATCGATCTGCGCCGGCAAACCGAAGTTCAGAATCTGGCTCACCATGTCGGTTGGAAGATAGTAGAACTCGGTTCCGGGGAAGGCCTGTGTCAGTTTGTCGCGCAGTGCTCGGGTGTACTCCGATGTTGGCCGATGCTTCTGGGCAAGTGAAACCAGAATGTCTGCATCACCCGTGCCCACCGGAGCCGAGTTCGAATACGAGAGATTCAAGCCGGAGTAGGGGACGCCGATGTTATCAATGATCGTGCCCAACTGGGACGCGGGGATCTCGCTGCGGATCACATTCTCGACCTGGTCACAGAGACGCGCCGTGTCTTCAATGCGCGTGCCGGTGTGCGCACGAACATGCAACTTGAACTGGCCTCCGTCGACCGAAGGAAAGAAGTCCTGCCCGAGCCATGGATAGAGCAGCGCCAGCGACAAACCCCAGAAGATCACAATCGACGCCAGGAATACGCCGCGGTGCTCCAGGCAGAGGTTGAGAACACCGTGATACCAGTTGCGCAGTCTTTCAAAATAGCGTTCAAACGCGATCTGGAATCTGACAAAAGGGTTGCGGCTCGCACGCGCCTGTTCCACGCGGTCGTGCTCGTGCCCTTTCAGCAGATACTTCGCCATCGTAGGTACGATCGTTCGCGACAGAAAATACGACGCTAGCATGGCGAACACAACGGCTTCCGCCAGCGGAACAAAAAGATACTTGGCTACGCCGGTCAGGAAGAACATCGGCACAAACACAATGCAGATGGCGAGCGTGGAAACGAACGCCGGTATCGCAATCTGCGATGCGCCGGTCAGGATCGCGTCTTCCACCTCTTTACCCAGTTCCAAGTTGCGATTGATATTCTCGATCTCTACGGTCGCATCGTCGACCAGGATTCCCACAGCCAGCGCCAACCCGCCCAGGGTCATGATATTGATCGTCTCGCCCAGCGCCGACAACATCAGCAACGAGCAGACGATCGACAGCGGAATCGACACCGCGATGATGACGGTCGAGCGCCAGTTTCCGAGGAAGACCAGGATCATCACAGCCGTCAGACAGGCGGCAATCAATGCTTCTCGCACGACGCCCTTGATAGCCGATCGAACGAAGATCGATTGATCGGAGATCGGCTGGATTTGCAGCGCGCGCGGCAGCTGCGCCTCGATCTGGGGCAGCTGCGCGCGAACACTCGAGATGATATCCAGGGTGGAAGCGTCCCCGGTCTTCAGAATGGTAATCAGGGAAGACCGCTGGCCGTCAACGCGCACAATATTCGTCTGCGGAGGAAAGCCGTCGCGTACGTTGCCAATGTCGCGAACATAGACAGTGGCTCCGTTGATCGTCTTGATTGGCAGATTGTTGAGCCCCTCAACCGAATCGGGAGCGCTATTCGTCTCAACCTGGTAATCGACGTGCCCCATCTTCACATCGCCCGCAGGGAGGATGATGTTCTGGGACCCCACGGCATTGACGACGTCGGCTGCAGAGAGCCCATGGGCCTGCAGCTTCTGGGTGTCGATATCCACCTGAATCTGCCGCTGCTTGCCACCGTATGGGTAGGGCATGGCGGCGCCCTCGACCGTTGCAAGCTGCGTACGAATGAAATTTGTGCCAAAGTCATTCAACTGCTGTTCGGTCAAGCCGTTTCCGGAAAGCCCGAGTTGAAGCACTGGCACACTGGAGGCGCTATATTGAATCACCAGCGGAGGTGTAGTGCCTGGAGGATACTGCCTGATCGCAGTCTGCGCGATCGCGGTCACCTGGGCAACGGCCTGCGAAATATTAACGTTTGGCCGGAAGTAAATCTTGATCACGGAGATGCCGTTCAGCGTCTGCGACTCTGTGTGCTCGATGTCATTGACCGTGGTCGTCAGACCGCGCTCGAACTGCACCACAATCCGGTCGCTCAACTGCTGCGGCGAAAGACCCGCGTAGTTCCAAATGACGGACACCACCGGAATGTCGATATTCGGGAAGATATCGACTGGCGTACGCAGAATCACTACTGGGCCAAGAAATAGCAGCAGCAGCGACAGCACAACGAATGTGTAAGGTCTCCTGAGTGCGAGACGAACGATCCACATCAAATCACCTTGAGCCGAAATCTGTGTCGGCACCGATCGCGCTGAACGCGCAAAGATTGCCGAAGTTGGTCGAGCAGGAGAACGCCGACCTCAGAGAGTGTTGCTAAACGTTTCGTTCAGCATTTAGACGTAATCAACTTCCTATAAGATGCAATGACTCCCCCCTCGCCTTCAATGTGCTCCATTCCGCCGCTGCTTCGCGGGTTGGAGATATCCGGGCCGTTTCAAGCCGCCAAACACAGCCTCAACGATGGCCTCCGACTCGCGATCGCCGAACAAACCATGGCCCGCGAGCAGGCGAAAGATCATTGGCCCGTAAATCCTTGCGAATCTCTCCGCGGTCCACACCGCGCTGCCACATCACGCGAGCGGCATTCCGTCTTACGTACAGAAAGCGTTCGCGAAACAACGCCAGAAATACGGGATCGCTTTGCCCCTCAGCCAGAAACTGGCAGAAAAGCTTGCCCAGGGAACTGGTATAGAACGCCATCACCGACTTCAACTGCCGGGTAAAATCCAATTCCGCCGACCCTGTATCCGGCATGACAACCTGCTCTGTCATTCCCGCCAGATACGCATCGAGCGCTACTAAACTCTTGTTCGGCCACCACTTGTAAATCGTCGCCTTGCTGACGCCGGCTCGGCGAGCAATCGCATCCGCGGTCACCTTGCGCAGCGGTTGCCGTTCCAGCAGGTAAAGCGCCGCCTTGAGGATGGCCCTTTCAGCTTCAACACTACGACGCCGTCCCCGAGGCTTAGGCTCCTCGGCCGCTTCGGAATGAACTGTTCTGGTGATCTTGCAACTCCTCAGGGAACGATGAGCGGCGAATCCGCGGGCCTTCGTCCTATTCAAATACTAAACTATACGTCCAGTCCACA
>Ga0182024_10006814_pt1 | contig 24895 bp, 22 predicted proteins | sample P32metaG_FD_120480 | JGI IMG/M metagenome (GOLD analysis project Ga0182024, IMG submission 120480) | Permafrost microbial communities from Stordalen Mire, Sweden - P3-2 metaG (Illumina Assembly) | ecosystem: Environmental > Terrestrial > Soil > Wetlands > Permafrost | place: Sweden: Stordalen...
CTCCGCGATCTCCTTCTGCACCATCGCATTCATCACCCGCCCCACCAGGCACGCCCCCTCCGCATCCAGCGTCGTCAGCCTGCAATCGATGTAAAACGAACTCCGCCCCCCCGACGAAAGCACAAAATCCCCGAAAAACACCGATTTCTCCTTCAACTTCGCAAGCAAACTCAGCCGGTCCGATTCAAAAGACATCCCCCCATAAAACCGGAACCCCCGCCCCCAGCGCAAGCGCCATCCTCCGCTCAATAAACCACTGATTGAATGGCGTGGCCCTTGTCACACCCAAAAGACACTGACGGCGAGGCGGCTCCGGAAAAGGAAAAACGCTGTCCCGCCACCCTGCAAACCTTTGGACGCGTCAATCCAGCATCTCCAGCGTCCGGCGGAGTTGTTCGAAATCGATCGGTTTGATAAGGTGGGCAACGAAACCCGCCTCACGCGTCCGCTGCGTATCCTGTTCCATCCCGTATCCGCTCAATGCAATCCCGCGCAGCCCGTGACGCTCGCGCAGTTGTACCATCAGCTCGGCCCCCGTCCCGTCCGGGAGACCCAGATCGCTGATCACTGCATCGAAATCCTCTCTCCTCGCAGCCGCGAGCGCTGCCTCCACTGTCCCCGTGGCCACCACGTGGTGCCCCACGCGGGTCAGGAGCCGCTTCAGTACCTCCAGCGTCGCCTTGTGGTCTTCCACCACCAAAAGCCGCTGCGGCCGGGTGCCCCCGTGGGGCTGCATCGGATCAAAGGCTGATGCGGCCTCATCCGCCAGCGCGGCGATCCCTTGACGCGGCTCCATTGCGTCCCGCAACTCGATCGTGAAACGCGCGCCTTGCCCCACCCCCGCGCTCTCCGCGCGGATGCTGCCCCCGTGCATATCCACGATCGCACGGGCAATCGAAAGCCCGAGACCCAGCCCCCCGAACCGGTGATGCCCGGTAACCCCCCCCTGCTCGAACGCGTTGAATATCTCGCCGATAAATTCCGGCGCGATCCCGATGCCTGTGTCGCTCACTTCGATTTTAAGGCATAGAGCCCCCGGGTCTTCCTCAAAATTCGAAGTGCGGATAGTAACGAGCCCCCCATCCGGAGTATACCGCACGGAATTTCGCAGCAGGTTCCACATCACCTGCTGGAAGCGCGCCGGATCGCCCATCAGCCCGCTGTGGGTCGCTTCGAACTCCCGCTCGATCCGGATCCCCTTCGCCTGCGCTTCATCCCGCACGATCTCGATCGCAAGCCCGATCAGCGAGTGCGCGTCGCACAGGTGCAGTTCCAGCGGCAGCTTCCCTCGGGCGATGCGGGTCAGGTCCAACAGATCATCGATCAACCGCGCTTCGATCGCGATATTCCGCTGCATCATGCCCAGCTGATCGCGCGCATCCGCCGGCAGCCGCTCGTCTTCGTGCAGCGCTGCCGCCGTCATCAGCACCGGCGTCAGCGGCGTCCGCAGCTCGTGCGACAGCGCCGCGAGAAAATCATCCTTCGCACGCGATGCCGCTTCCGCTTGTTCCTTCGCCGCCACCGTCTCGCGCTCGCGCAAGTGCTTCTCCGTCACATCGTGGAAGACCAGCACCACTCCCTGGATTTCCCCGCTCTCGCTCCGGATCGGTGCCGCGCTGTCTTCAACCGGAATATCGCACCCTTCCCGGGGACGCAACACCGTGTGATTCGCCATTTCAACGATCTCCCCCTCCCGCAGCACCCGCTCCACCGGATCCTCCGCGGGTGCGCCCGTCTGTTCATTGAAAAGCGGGAGCACCTCCTTGAAACGCCGCCCCTGCGCTTCGGCCGCGCTCCACCCGGTCAGCCGTTCCGCCACCGGATTGACGAAGCTGACAGCCCCCTCCCTGTCCGTCACGATCACCCCGTCCCCGATGCTCGATAGGACGACCCGAAACCACTCCCGCTGCTGCGCCAGCTCCTCGGTCTTCCTTTCTAGCGCCCCTCTCGCCTCGTCGAGCTCACGCTCCGCCCGCCGGCGTACGATAAACACGCTCTGGGCGCTTTTCAGCGCCGCCAGCCGCATCGACTCATCCTCGCCCGTTTCGTCCGCCATTTAGCGCGCCTCGATAATTTCTCCTGCCAGCGCGGTGCCCAGCACCCGTGCTCTTATCTTCGCAAATGCCGTCTCCCGCGTTGTGGAGGTATCGTCACAAAAAGGTGAAAACCCGCAGTCGTCCGTCGTCCCAAGCTGCTCAATCGGGATGTATTCCGCCGCCTCCAGCACCCGGTCCCGCACTTCTTCCGCGGACTCCACGTGCGGATCCACCGGATCCACAACCCCCACAAATACCCTCTGATCCGCCTTCATGGTTTCGCGGATGATTTTGAGAACGCGCACAGGATCCTTCTCACCCGCCAGCGCGATATAAAAATTCCCCGCCTTCAGCTCAAACAAGCTCGGCAGCAAATCCGCGTAATCCACGTCCCCGCTATGCTTCGAGTCCCGGTCACTCCCGGGGCACGTGTGCACCCCTATCCGCTTCCGCTCCTCGGCAGAGAATCGGGAGAGCGCCAGGTTGTTCAAGTCTATAAAGCTGTGGAGCAAGTTCCCTGATGAATCGATTTTCACCGCGAATCGGCCCTCGGTGAAATCGATCTGCACCTTATGCGCCCCCTTTTGAAGGCATTGCCTCACCTCCTTTTCATGCTCCCCCAGCAGATCCTCGATGAACGCCTCCCGCGAATACCCTTCCACCCCCTTCTCAGGATACAAAAGGCTCAACGCCGAGGGCGAAATCACCGCCTGCTTCACAGGCACGTGCGCATACCGCTGCGCAACCTCCAGGTAACTGTCCGCGTACCGCTTGTAACGGAACGGCCCCCCCGTCAGCCGCGGCATCCGCCGCACATGTCCCGCGCTAAAGGGAATCTTGAAACCGTCCGGCGCCATATTCGGCAGCCCGTGTACGCAATACGTCCAGAAATTGTGGTACTTCCTCTGTTCCCCGTCCGTGATCACCGGCGACCCCGTCGCCTCGAATGCCTCAATCGTACTCCGGATCGCCTCGTCATAAAGACTCTCCAGCCCCGCCACTTCCCCATCTCCAGCCGCGGCGACTGCCTCAATGAGGCTCCGGGGTCTTGGTATGCTCCCAATCGGCTCTGTGGGGATTGTCATAATTGCGCTTTGCGAGCCCCCTCCCCTCCCGGGGAGAGCCGCGTGCTTTTTACCAGAATCGGAACGAGTTACGATATTAAGTGCAATGTTTTTCGCAAGCCCTCACGGCTCCCGGCCTCCTTTTTCAGCTACCCTGCGGGCGGCCGCGCGCTTGCTTCCCCCACCCCTTCTCATCAGCCGGTCCCTACTCCTCCAGGTACTTCCGCAGCCGCTCCCTCAGCTCCGCCCGCGCGCGAAACAGCACACTCTTCACCGCGGGCACCGAGAGCCCCAGCACCTCCCCTATCTCATCATACGGCATCTCCTCGTACCGCCTCAGCACGATCGCCATCCGCTGCACCTCCGGCAGCGCATCGATCGCCATCTGGATCGCCTCGTTCAATTCCACATCCAGCAGCGACGCATCCGGCGCCAGCCCCGCGCTATCCGCCGGCTGGAAGTAATGCTCCTCCTCCTCATGCTGCAACGGCGTCACCGGATGCCTCTTCCTCCTCCGCAATTCATTGAACACCAGGTTCCTCGTGATCTTGAACAGCCACGTCGTGAACTTCGCCGTCGGCTGGTAGCGCCCCGCCGATCTCCACACCCGGATGAACACCTGCTGCGCGATGTCCTCGGAGTCCACGTCATCCCCCAGCATCTTCGCCACCGTCCCCACCACCCGCCCCTGGTGCGCCTCGATCAGCGCCTGCAGCGCCTCCATGTCCCCCTCCGCCACCCGCTGCATCCAGTAGACATCCTGATCCGGGGCTTTCAAGGGGAGCGCGGTGCGGGGGGAGACGCCATCGGCGTTCGTCACAGTGGGTAAAACGACGGAGGCTGAACCACTCTCCTTGCGCGGGGTAAGCATGTTCGTTCCCAATACTCCGCGAAGGACGCCTCGTTGCAACCAACGATGCCCGATTTTCCCCGCCCGCTCAAGCCCCCTCTTCCCCGCCCCCCGTTATTCCCGGGAGCCCGAGCCTACAGCTTCCCCTTCAATTCCTTCCCCACCGCAAACTTCACCGTCTTCGACTTCTTGATCTTGATCTTCGCGCCCGTCTTCGGGTTCACACCCATCCGCGCGGCGCGCTCCGCCACCCGGAATGTGCCAAACCCCACCAGTTGCACGCTCTTATCCTTGCGGATGCCCGTCTTGATGCTGTCTACGACTGCCGTCACCGCGCGTTCAGCTTCCGCGCGGCTGGCCGTGCCGAGCGCCTTCGCGACGGCGTCCACTAATTCTGCTTTGTTCATGGGTCTAGGGAACCTTTCCTTTTAGGTTTATTTCAATGCCGGACGGGGAAAATTCACTTCAAAAGTGATCCTCTTTTTTCTGACGATTTCCCCACGCTCTGTCAATAAACGTTTCAGTCCCCTATTTTCCACGGTTGCGCCGCGCCTTCCCCTCAGCCACCTTCATTCCATGCCCTTCGATGCGCAAATGGCTCGCTTCCTCGACGCCGCGCCCTCGATCCATCCCACCGCATTCATCGCCCCCGGCGCCGTCGTCGTCGGCCATGTCACCATCGGCGAGGATGCCAGCGTCTGGTATGGCGCCGTCATCCGGGCGGATCTCAACGAAATCCGCATCGGCCCACGCTCGAATATCCAGGACGCCTGCGTGGTCCATCTCGCGGATGACTTCGGCGTCTACGTCGGCCAATACGTCACCTGCGGCCACGCCGCCATCCTCCACGCCTGCTCCATCGATGACGAGGTCCTCATCGGCATGGGCGCCACCATCCTCGATGGCGCGCAGATCGGCGCCCGCTCCATCATCGGCGCCAATGCCCTCGTCACCCAGGGCATGATCATCCCTCCCGGCTCCCTCGTCGTCGGCGCTCCCGCCACGGTCCGCCGTACCCTCGATTCCGTTGAACAGGCCGGCGTCCGCCATTGGGCGGACAAATACGTCCGCCTCAGCCGCGCGTACCTGGCGCGGCCGCAACTTGCTGCTCCGCCACCGCCGCAGGCAGCGCCAGCGGCGGCGGCACCGGCGCCTGCCGGTCCCGGTGCACCCCGTTGAGGTGCAGATACGTGTACGTCTTCAGCACCTTCTCATAATTCGTCAGCAGCCGCATCGCCTCATTCGGCTTCAGCCGGTCGCTCTTGATCGCCGCGTCCACCTGCACCTTGATCAGCCTTATCAGCTCATTCTGATCCCACTGCGTTAGCGTCAGCACATCCCCGATCGTGCTCCCCGGGATGATCTCCTCAATATAGAACCCCCCCTCCTCATCCTCATCCAGGAACACATGCGCCTCGTTCACCCGCCCGAATAAATTGTGAAAATCCCCCATGATGTCCTGGTACGCCCCCATCAGGAAGAACCCGATGTAATACGGCTCCCCCGGCCGCAGCGTGTGCAGCGCCAGCGTCTCCTTCACATCCTGCAGATCGATGAACTTGCTTACCTTCCCGTCCGAGTCGCACGTGATATCCACCAGCGTCCCGTTCCGCGATGGCAGCTCATCCAGCCGGTGGATCGGCATCACCGGGAACAGTTGCCCCAGCGCCCAATGATCCAGCAGCGATTGGAACACCGAAAAATTGCACACATACTGGTCGCTCAGCGTCACCTCCAGGTCCTTGATCTCGTCCGGCACATACTTCGCCCCCCGCGTGTATTCCACGATCGCCTGCGCCACCCGCCAGTACAGCATCTCGATCCGCGCCTTGCTCTCCAGGTCCAGCAGCCCCAGCTCGAACATCGATTGCGCCTGCTCCTTGATCTGCTGCGCATCGTGCAGCGTCTCCATCCGGTTCTGCTTTGTCAGCGCCTTCTGCAAGTCCCGCATGTCCCGCACCTGCTTGATCTCCCCCTCATGCTCATCCAGCGCGATCGGCGCCGAGTTCTTCTCAATCGACCCGAACGCCTCCACGATCAGCACGGAGTGATGCGCCACGATCGCCCTCCCGCTCTCGCTGATAATCACCGGGTGCGCCACCTTCTCCGAGTCGCACACATCCATCACATTATACACGATGTCCCGCGCATACTCATTCAGCGAGTAATTCGTCGAGCTATCGAATGCCGTCCGCGACCCGTCATAATCCACCCCCAGCCCGCCCCCCACATCCAGGTACTCCAGCGGGTGCCCCATCTTCGCCAGCTTCGCATAGAACCGCGCCGCCTCACGCACCGCCCGCTTGATCGTCCCGATATCCGGCACCTGTGACCCCACGTGGAAATGCACCAGTTGCAGGCAATGCCCCAGCCCCTCCCGCTTCAGTGTCTCGCTCGCCGCCACCAGGTCCGCCGTCGAGAGCCCAAACTTCGCATTCTCCCCCCCGCTCGTCGCCCACTTCCCAGCCCCCTTGCTCTGCAGCCGCACCCGTAGCCCGATCAAGGGCTCCACCCCCACCTCCCGCGACACCTGCAAGATCGCCCCCAGCTCCTCCAGCTTCTCCACCACCATGATGATCTTCTTCCCCAGCTTCCGCCCCAGCAGCGCATTCTGGATGAACAGATTGTCCTTATACCCGTTGCACACGATCAAACTCTCCGGGTCCGTGTGCACCGCCAGCGCCGCCATCAGCTCCGGCTTGCTCCCCGCCTCCAGCCCAAAGTGGTACGGCTTCCCCGCATCGATGATCTCCTCCACCACCTCTCGCAATTGATTCACCTTGATCGGGAACACCCCACGGTACACCCCCTGGTAATTCGCCTCCTTGATCGCCTCCCCAAACGCCCCATTGATCCGCTCCACCCTGTGCCGTAGCAAATCCTGGAACCTCACCAGCAGCGGAAAAATCAGCCCTCGCTCCCTCGCCTCGTCGATTACCTCCATAATATCGATCCCCTCCCCATCCTGCATCGGCAGCACCTGGATGCTCCCCCGTGGATTGATCGAAAAATACCCCGAGCTCCACCGGTCGATATTGTAGAGCGAAATTGCCGATTGAATGTCCCAGCCGTCAGTCATGGACTGCGCATCATAAGTCTCAACTCCCGCATTTCAACACACCCCTCAACTTTTTGTGTAAATTTCTCATCGCACCCTCAAGCCGGAGCCTTGACCCCCTCCCCGCCCCCCTTCGCGCCCTTCTGTTCAATCCCCCCTCCCAAGAATCTGTGTAAATCTGCGTTAATCTGTGGTTAAAGTCCCCCTCCGCCCGATGCCCGCCCCACCCGAAAACCCCTTCGACCCCGTAGACTCCGTCATCGCAGATATCCGCGCCGGCCGCATCGTCGTGGTCGTAGACGACGAAGACCGCGAAAACGAAGGCGACCTCGTCATGGCCGCCGAAAAAGTCACCCCCGAAGCCGTCAACTTCATGGCCCGCTTCGGCCGCGGCCTCATCTGCGTCCCCATCACCACAGAGCGCGCGGAGCAGCTCGGCCTCCAGCGCATGGTCGCGGATAACCGCGAGAGCCAGCGCACCGACTTCACCGTCTCCGTGGACGCCGCACGCGGCATCACCACCGGCATCAGCGCCGCCGACCGCGCGGCGGCCATTCGCGTCCTTGCCGATCCCACCTCACGCCCCACGGATCTCGTCCAGCCCGGCCACGTCTTCCCCCTCCGCGCAAAGCCCGGCGGCGTCCTCCGCCGCGCCGGCCACACAGAAGCCTCCGTCGATCTCGCCCACCTCGCGGGCCTCCAGCCCGCCGGCGTCCTCTGCGAGATCCTCCATGACGATGGCACAATGGCACGCCTCCCGGAGCTCCAGCGCTTCCGCCACGAGCACCGCCTCAAGCTCTGCACCATCCGCGACCTCATCGCCTACCGCCGCACCAGCGAGAAACTCGTCGTCCGCGAACAAATCATCCGCCTCCCCACCGCCTACGGCGACTTCGATCTCCACATGTATCGCTCCATCCTCGACGATACCCACCACCTCGCCCTGGTCCGCGGCAACATCACCCCCGACGAACCCGCCATGGTCCGCGTCCACAGCGAGTGCCTCACCGGCGATGTCTTCGGCTCCCTGCGCTGCGATTGCGGCAACCAGCTCCACGACGCCCTCCGCCAGATCGACCAGGCCGGCCAGGGCGTCCTCGTCTACATGCGCCGCCACGAGGGCCGCGGCATCGGCCTCTCCGCCAAGATCCACGCCTACAAACTCCAGGAGCAAGGCCTCGACACCATCGAAGCCAACGAAAAACTCGGCTTCCCCGCCGAGCTCCGCGACTACGGCATCGGCGCCCAGATCCTCGTAGACCTCGGCGTCCGCAAAATGCGTTTCCTCTCCAACAACCCCAAGAAAATCGTAGGCCTGGAAGGCTACGGCCTCGAAATCGTGGAACTCCTCCCCATCCGCAGCGCCCCCAACCCCCACAACGAGCGCTACCTGGAAACCAAGCGCGACAAAATGGGCCATCTCCTCTAGTTCGCCGAGCAATTCTGCTATAATATAAATGGGATTCTCAAGGGTCAACCGACCCTTGAGTCGGGTCAAAGGGGCAAGCCCCTTTTCATCAAACTCCAAGGTCACGGCGGCCCCAAAACCTCATCCTCACCGCGCCCCTCCACCCCACCCCCGCACCCCGCCGCAAGAAAGCCGCCGTCCCCCGCATCGAAAGAGCAAAGCGATTTTCGATGCCCAACTTGCCTCCCGTCACAGATCCCCGCTCAGCTGGTTCGGCCGAGCCTTGAACATAAACCTCCCGCCCCCGTCTGGATCGACGATCACCGGCTTGTTCGCCTCGTGAACCGCCACCGTCACCGGACCTTCCGGATCGGGATCCGGTGCCAGGTCGCCCGTGCAGCTGAAATACCACGCGACACCCTCCGAGACGGCATCGTCATAATCCCCAAAAATCTTCGTCGCGGGCCATCCGCCCGCGCTTTGGTGGAAATACTTGTGAAACGTCTCCGTGTATTTCGGAAAACGCTTCTGCCACGCAATCCCCGTACTCTCCGCTGACAGCCCCTCCCGTGTCTTGAAGCGCCCGACATTCACGTCGATTTGCACCACGCGCAGATTCCGGAAGTAGATACTCACAAAGTTCGCCATATTCTCCATGTGGTATTCCTCCTCCTTGCCGTTCGGCCAGCGGATCGGCACCGTCCAGTCATCGCGCAGGAGATCCTTATACTCCCCCTCCTTCCTTGGTTTTAGATACTCCAGCTTTTGCCCCTTATCGTACAGGTACTCGAGGTCATCCTCCCGGCCCGGCGTCCCGAGCAGGCGGATTACCTCCGCGCGTTCCATCCCCATCGTGATTTGCCCAACCCGCTCCCCAGGGACAATCCGCCAATCATTCCCGGCCCCGAACCCCTGCACGGCAAGCATCCCGCACAGCGAGATAAGAAAAAGCTTCATGTCCGGCTCGTGAAGTTCATTCCCCTTCGCCAAAAGTAATTCAACTCATCTTCGCCGCAAGTCGAGCGCCTTATTTCCTCCCCCTACAATCTGCGCCGCTCTGCGAAATCTGCGGACCCTCTCCCCACCCGCCCATCCCCTCCCACCCCGCGAGATTCCAGTTGAGCCCGCCCCCCTCCCCGTCTATTAGTGCCCCCCGTATCCGCCCCCGGCGCAGTTCTTTTTAGACAAACAATCCATGTCCAACGCCATTCCTTCGCGTCCCCGCCAATTCCAGTCCCGGCGCTCCGTCGCCATCGTCGCCAGCCAGTACAACACCGAATTCGTCGAGGGCCTCATCTCCCACGCCCAGAAGGAACTCGCCCTCCTCCTCCCGGAGAGCACCATCCAGCCCTTCTACGTCCCCGGCGCCTTCGAAATCCCCCTTCTCGTCCAGGAAGTCGCCGAGCGCGGCGCCTTTAACGCCATCATCGCCCTCGGTGTCGTCATCCAGGGCGAGACCCAGCACGCCCGCCTCGTCGCAGAAGCCGTCACCCACGCCCTCCTCGACCTCTCCCTCCGCTTCCGCATCCCCGTAATCCACGAAGTCCTCCTCCTCGAAAACCAGCAGCAAGCCCGCGAGCGCTGCCTCGAGGAAGAAATCAACCGCGGCACCGAAGCCGCCCGCGTAGCTGTCCGCATGATCCAGTCCCTAGCCGAATCCAAAGGCCGCTAACCCCATGCACCACCCCTCCACCCTTCCGCTCCCTTCGCGTCCTTTGCTCCCTTCTGTTCAAAATCCCCCCCTCCACCCTTCTGTAGCCCCGTCCCATGGGTAAACGCCGCGAGGGCCGCGAAGCCGCCGTCCAATTCCTCTTCCAGGACGATCTCAACAAGACCGATCCCTCCGCCCTCCCAGCCGTCCTCGACGAATTCTGGAAACTCCGCGAATCCTCCGCCCAAACGCGCGCCTTCGCCGCCCAGCTCATCCAGGGCGTCCTCGCCAATCACGACGCCATCGACGATCGAATCAAAAAAGTCGCCGCCAACTACGAGCTCCACCGCATCGCCCCCGTAGACCGCAACATCCTCCGCGTAGCCATCTACGAAATGATCTACACCAGCGAAGTCCCCCCCGTCGTCTGCATCAACGAAGCCATCGAAATCGCCAAACGCTTCGGCTCCTAGGACTCCGGCCGCTTCGTCAACGGCATCCTCGACAAGCTAAAAGAAGAAGTCGTCCGCCCCCTGCGCTAAACACTCAGGTCCGCACACCGTCCATGCCCATCGGATTCTTCAAAAACATCATCGCGAAATTCTCCGCCAAGCCCGTCGACTGGGACGAGCTCGAGGAGACCCTCATCCGCGCAGATCTCGGCGTCCCCATGAGCATGCGCATCCTCGCCTCCCTGCGCACCCGCGAAAAAGTCACCGCCAATGACATCATCGAAGTCACCCGCACCGAAGTCGCACGCATCCTCCCCTTCGATCCCGCCCCCTTGCGTCCCTTCCCCGCCAAGCCCAAAGTCATCCTCCTCGTCGGCGTCAACGGCACCGGCAAAACCACCAGCACCGCCAAGCTCGCACACCTCCTCAAAAAACGCCGCCACAGCGTCGTCCTCGTCGCCGCCGATACCTTCCGCGCCGCCGCCATCGAGCAGCTCGAAGTCTGGTCCCGCCGCATCGATGTCGAGATGATCAAAGGCCAGTACAACGCCGACCCCGCCGCCCTCTGCTACGACGCCTACGTCGCCGCCGATAAACGCAACATCGAGTTCCTCATCTGCGACACCGCCGGCCGCCTTCACACCAAGATCAACCTCATGGCCGAGCTCAACAAAGTAAAACGCACCCTCGCCAAGCACGACGAAACCGCCCCCCACGAAGTCCTCCTCGTCGTCGACGCCACCACCGGCTCCAACGCCCTCCAGCAAGCCCGCGAATTCCACCAGTCCGTCCCCCTCACCGGCGTCATCGTCACCAAGCTCGACGGCAGCGGCAAAGGCGGCGTCATCATCTCCATCCAGAACGAGCTCAACATCCCCACCCGCTTCATCGGCACCGGCGAGAAACTTGACGACTTCTCCCCCTTCGACGCCCGCCAGTTCATCGAGCAAATGCTCTGAAACCCATTTTAAAGCATCGTCCCCTCCATCCGCATCTCCGGCGTCCACCCCTCCATCAGCCGCGCCCCGTCGATCCTCCATCCCTCCCCCTCCCGCACCATCATATACACGCACGGCATCACCTCCCCGTCCCTCCCGATCAGGTACACCTGCATCGTCGCGTGCCCCCCGCTCGTCTCCACCTCCCCATACTCCGCCCGGCTGATCCGCTCCAGGCCGGCGTACTCCGCCTCCTCCATCGCCGCGAATTGCTCCACGCTGTACCGCTCCTGCATCCCCCGCGACGCATACTCATACGCCCGCGAGTAATCCCCCCCGCGCAAATCCCCCAGTTGCCGCTCCACCACAGCGTAAAGCTCCGCCGGCTTCACATTCTCATCCGCCCGCGCCTCCAGGTACGCCGTCCACAGCGCCGCCGTCCCGCACACGGCAAAGAAAAACGTCAGCAGCGTGATCTTGCTCCGCGCGGTCATGGCATCGCCTTCGCCGGCGCCGCGGCCAGCCTCCGCAGATAATCGAAACTGAAGATCCCCGACCCATGCCCATCCTCCCACGCCGGCTGCCACGCATACCCGCCCACCAGCTGATGGCTTCTTAGTCGAAAACTGCTCTCCGTGTGCGTCACCTCCGGCTTCGCCACATTCCCCAACACATCCGGCTCCCCCCCGCACCCCGCGCACGGGCAATGCCGCCGCAGCAGCTCCAGCTTCACATAAGACTCCTGCCCATCATTCCAGGCAATCGCCAGCTCGTCGCCAATCACCTGCAGATTCGTTGGAGCCAGTCTCATCCACCCGCAACCTACGCCCCGCCCTTTCCCCAGGTCAATCCTTCCACTCCTTCCCCTTCCTCTCGCCAAAGATCGCCGTCCCCACCCGCACCAGCGTAGCCCCCTCCTCAATCGCCACCTCAAAGTCCCCGCTCATCCCCATCGACAGCTCCGGCAGCCCCACCCGCAGATTCTCCTGCACGCGGTCCCTCAGCTCCCGCAGCGCCGCAAAATATTTCCGCGAGTCCTCCGCCTTCGCCGAGAACGGCGGCAGCGCCATCAGCCCCGCGATCTCCAGGCGCGGCATCTCCGCCACGAGCGTCTCCATCTGCCTCTCCAGCGCCTCCGGCTTGAACCCGATCTTGCTCCCCTCCCCCGCCACATTCACCTCCAGCAGCACCCGTGGCCGCTGCGCATCCTCCTCCGCGATCCGCTGCACATCCCGCGCCAGCTCCAGCGAATCGATGCTATGCAGCATCTCGAAGATCGGCAGCGCCTGCCGCACCTTGTTCTTCTGCAGCCTCCCGATGAAGTGCCAGCGCGCCCGCGACGAGACCAGCGGCATCTTCGCCCGCGCCTCCTGCACCCGGTTCTCCCCAAACAACGTCTGCCCCGCCGCCACCGCCTCCTGCAGCGCCTCCGGCCCATGCGTCTTCGTCACCGCGACCAATTCGATCTCCTCCACCCTCCGCCCCGCCCTGCGCGCCGCCTCCGCCATGCGGCCGCGCACTGCCTCCAATCTCTCATCGATGCCGGTATTCATTAGGTATTCCAAAGGGTATTGCATTTCGCATTAGCGGGCCTTATCAAACGGCTGGAAACATCAATGCAGGCAGCCGCTATCAAAAGAGGACTCTCAAAAACGCCGCCTTCGCACGTCCCGGCTCCAATCTTCACAACCCCGCCCCCCGGGCAAGCCTCTTCCGCTTCGCCATCTCCCTGGGATTTGGATTTCAGCGTTCAAATTTCACCCATTTCAGCCTGATGCAGGTCGAAACATTCAAGATATTCCGCGACCTCGCCGAGACCGGCAGTTTTTCCCGCGCAGCCGTATCGAACGGCATCACCCAGAGCGCCGTCTCCCAGCAGATCCGGGCACTCGAGCAGCGCTTCCAGGTCAGTCTCATCGAGCGCGGCCGCCGGGCCTTTGCCCTCACCGCCGAAGGCGAGGCCTTCCTGGGAGCAAGCAGGGAGATCGTCGAGGTGTATGAGCATCTCGACGACCGGCTCAAGACACTCACCAATATCGTCGAAGGCCAGCTCCGCCTCGGCGCCATCTATTCCATCGGCCTGCACGAGCTCCCTCCCTACATCAAGGCGTTCCGCACGGCCCATCCCGGGGTCGAGGTCCGGGTCGAGTACCGCCGCTCCTGGGAGATGTACGGCGCGGTGCTCGCCGGGGATGTCGATCTCGGCGTCGTCTGCTACCCCGTGAAAAAGAAGGGCCTCCAGATCCTCCCCTTCCTCAACGACCGGCTCGTGATGATCTGCCACCCGCATCACCCGCTGGCCGCGCGCCCTTCGATCAGCCTCGCCGATATCGAAGGGGAGCGCTTCATCTCCTTCGAGCCCGACCAGCCCACCCGCAAGGTCATCGACCGCGCCATGCGCGACCGCGGCATCCATGTCCATCACGCCATCGAGTTCGACAGCGTCGAGACCGTCAAGCGCGCCGTCGAGATCGAGAACGGCATCTCCATCGTGCCTGGCCGCACGGTCCGCCAGGAGGTCGAGAACGGCGCGCTCGTCGCCGTCGAGATCGCCGACCCGCAGATGTGGCGCCCCCTGGGGATTCTCCTGAAGCGCGAGCGCTCCCGCTCCCCCGCCCTCCGGGAGTTCGTCACGCGCCTTCAGAAGCCGCTGGAAGAGCCCCGGTAACAGCGGGCCTCAACTTCCGTACGGACTCGACAATAGGGAAGGACGCCGTTACCATGTCCTTATGTCCCCCCCCACGCGACACCTTCTTTTTTTCGTCCTGGCGGTGATTCTGGCCAAAACCGCCCTGGCCCAGACCATCACCGTCAATGTCGCCAGCCCGTTGCACCCGGTGAGTCCGACATTGTTCGGCGCCTTTTTCGAGGAGATCAGCCTGGCCGGGGATGGCGGCCTCTATGGCGAGCTGATTCGCAATCGTTCCTTCAACAACGCGGTCCCCGCCTCCAGCAGCACCAACGCGATTGCTTATTGGTCGCTGGTCACTCAGGGCTCCGCGGTCGGCCAGATGGCCGTGGATTACACCAATCCGCTTAACACCACCGGCACCTCCTCGCTCAAGCTCACCATGCTCTCCGGCTCTGGCAGCGTCGGCGCCGCGAACAGCGGTTATTACGGCATCCCTGTGCTCTCCGGCTCCGCCTATAACCTTAGTTTCTATGCCTCCGGCGGGGCTGCCGGCTTCTCCGGGCCGGTGACCGTCCAACTCCAGAATTCGACCGGCACGGTCGTTTACGCGCAAAACACTTTCACCGGCGTCACAAATAGCTGGCAAAAGTTCACCGCCACCCTCACCCCCACCGTCAGCGATACCAACGCGCAGCTCGTGGTCAGCATCGGGCAGGTGGGGAGGGTCTGGCTCGGTTGCGTTTCCCTTTTCCCGCAAGCCACATTTAACAATCGCCCCAATGGACTCCGGCAGGACCTCGCGACCATGGTCCAGGCGATGCATCCCGCGTTCCTCCGCTTCCCAGGCGGGAATTTCATCGAAGGCAACACGCTTACCACCTCCGAGCGGTGGAAGACCACCATCGGCGACATCTCAACCCGGCCCGGCCATTGGAATAGCGCCTGGACCTACCTTTCCACGGACGGTCTCGGTCAATTGGAATTCCTGCAATTTTGCGAAGACCTCGGCATGCTCCCCGTGTTCGACATCAATTCCGGCCAGTCCCTCGGCTCCAACGGCAGCGCCTCCAATACCGTTCCGCTCGCCAGCATGGGGCCATGGGTACAGGACGCCCCGGACGCGATTCAATTCGCAACCGGCGACGTCACCACCACCTGGGGCGCCCTGCGCGCAGCGTATGGCCATCCCGCGCCCTTCCAGCAGCCGTACATGGAAATCGGCAACGAAAGCAGCGGCACCTATTACAATAACCGTTATGCGCTCTTTTACCCCGCGCTCACCGGCTCCTACCCGGGCATCCGGCTCATCTCCCCGGATTGGGGGGGCGTCGAGGAATCCTCCGAGCCCCTGGACATCGTGGACCAGCATTACTACCTCAGCGCCGCCTCCTTCCAGGCCGATGCGACCATGTACGACAGTTACAGCCGCTCCGGCCCCAAGGTCTTCGTTGGAGAGTACGCGGTGACCAGCAACTACGGCACCTACGGCAATCTTTCCGCCGCGCTCGGGGAGGCCGCGTTCATGACCGGCCTGGAGCGCAATTCCGATATCGTCGTCATGGCCTCCTACGCTCCGCTTTTTTGCAATGTGAACTTCGTCAGTTGGAAGCCGGATGCCATTTACTACAATAACTCGAGCGCCTTCGGGACCCCCTCCTATTACGTGCAAAAGATGTTTGGGACCAATACGGGCACCATCGAGCTGCCCGTAGCGATCACCTATCAGTCCGCAACATACCAGGGCGGCATCGGATGCTCGACGTGGAGCACCCAGGCGGAGTTTGCCAATATCCAGGTCACCGGCAGCAGCGGGCAGACTCTTTACCAAAGCACCTTCCCCTCTACCGGGACTGCCGGCTGGGCCTTTGCCTCCGGGACATGGGCCGTATCCTCCACGGACAGCGCCTTGCAGCAGACTGCGAATGATGATCCCGACATGGCGACCACCGGCACCGGCTCCTCATGGAGCAATTATACCTTGTCCCTCCAGGCGCGCAAGATCAGCGGCGCCGAGGGCTTCCTGATCATGTTCTACGTCGGGGATACCAACAACTGGGTCTGGTGGAACGTCGGCGGCTGGGCCAACACCTCCGACGGCATCGAGCAAGAGGTCAACGGATCGAAAACCACCCTTACCCGCACACTCGCCTCCGGTGCCAGCTTCACCACCATCCAGACAGGCGTCTGGTACAACATCACCATCCAGGTCAACGGCAGCAATGTGCAGTGCTACCTCAATGGCGTCCTGACCCAGACCACCACCCTGCCCAGCGCCAACCCGATCTTCTCCTCCGCCAGCATCAATCCGGCCACCAGCGAAGTGATCATCAAGGCCGTCAATCCCAACGCCACAGCCTTTGCCACCACCGTCAATTTGACCGGCCTTCCCTCCATCAGTTCCACCGCCCCGATGACGGTCCTGACCGGCAGCGGAACCGCCGAGAATTCATTCGCCGCGCCCTTCAACGTCGCGCCGGTCGCCCAGACGCTCAGCACCCCTTCGACCAGTTTCACGCTGAACCTGCCGGCCTACTCGCTCACCGCACTGCGGGTGCAGGCCCCTGTCGCCCAGCCACAGAATGTCACCGTGACCTCGACCAATGGCACCGGTGTAATCTCATGGAGTCCGTCCGCAGGCGCCTCGACTTATACCATCCAGCGGGCGACCGCAGAGGGCGGCCCCTGGACCACCATCGGCACTGGGATTACCAGCCAGAGTGTCACCGACACCGCGGTCCAGCCCGGCGCCGTTTACTTCTACAATGTCACCGCCGCGAACGCCGTCGGCAGCAGCACCACATCCGCGAATCTTGCCGCCATGCCAATCGAGCCCCCCCTGACCATTAATAAGCAGGGCGCGAACGCGTTGATCAAAGTGCCATCGGTGACCGGTGTGACCTACCAGTTGCAACAGGCTACCTCGCTTACCAATCCGGTCTGGAACAACGTCGGCTCTCCCGTTGCCGGCACCGGCTCGCCCCTGCAGGTGACCTCCACCAACGGCATGCTCAGCAATCCCGGCTTCTACCGGTTCAATATGACCCTTCCCACTCCTTGAGGAGTGGCAAGGCAGAACCGCGCCGCTCACTGCCAATCGGACCGGCCCCGTCCGTTTGGTTTCGCCCTCCGCGCGCACGCGCGCCAATTCGTTCGACTTTCTAATTTCGAATTTTTCCGCTCTGGTATCCCCTTTTCCACCCACGCGCACCCCGTGCCCTCTCCATCCTCTCCCTCTGCCGCCGTCGGCATCATCGGCGGCAGCGGCCTTTACCAGATCGATGGCCTCACTGAGCCCGCCGAGGTCACCGTCGCCACTCCCTTCGGCCCCCCCAGCGATACCATCGTCTCGGGCAGGCTCGCCGGGCGGCAGGTGTACTTCCTCCCCCGGCACGGACGCGGCCATCGCATCATGCCGCACGAGGTCAATCACCGGGCGAACCTGTACGCTCTCCGGTCGCTCGGAGTTCGCTGGGTTATTTGTGTCACCGCGGTCGGCAGCCTCCAGGAGCAGTACCATCCGCGCCACATCCTCCTCCCCTCGCAATTCTTCGACCGCACCAGCCGCCGCTCGGAGCACACCTTCTTTGGCGCCGGCATCGTCGCCCATGTCGCCTTTGCCGAGCCCATCAGCGCCGGCCTGCGCGAGATCATCGCCCGCACCGGCGTTTCGCTCGGCTACACCGTCCACAATGGCGGCACCTACGTGAACATGGATGGCCCCGCCTTTTCCACCCGGGCCGAGTCCGAGACACACCGCCGTATGGGCTTCGACGTGATCGGCATGACCAACGTCGCCGAGGCACGCCTCGCCCGGGAGGCCGAGATCGCGCTCGCGACCATGGCCATGATCACGGACTACGATTGCTGGAAGATCGACGACGAGCCGGTCACCGCGAAGATGGTCTTCGAGAATCTCCAGACCAACGCCGCCACCGCCCGCGAAATCCTCCCCCGCGTCATCGAGCAAATCCCCGCCGCGCCCGACTGGCCTGAGCACAGCTCCCTCGACCATGCGCTCGTCACCCCCCGCGACCTGTGGCCCGCGGAGACGGTCGAGAAGCTCCGCCCGATCATCGGGCGTTTCCTTTAAGTCATCCCGCCGGGCCGCTTTTGCCCTCGTCAAAGCTCCGGGGCCACCCCGGCATTGCATTCCCGACTTCTCTCCGTAAGGTGCAACCCTGCAATCGTCCCGTTTTCATGGCTAGACCCGTATTCATAATTGCCCTGCTCCTCTCGCTGGCCGGCGCCCGCGCGCAGACCCCGGCAGCCTCCCCGCCACCCACAGCCTCACCGGCCCCGGCCTCCACGGCCACTCCTCCGGCGGCAATTTCCGGTGCCACCAATGCCGTGCGCCCGGCCTCGACCGCCGTGCCCAAGGTGACTTTCGCCCGCGTCAACGTCGATGGCCCCTATATCGCCATGACCTTCGATGATGGCCCCAGCGGCCCCAACACCCCGCGCCTGCTCGACCTCGCCGCCAGGAAACACATCAAGCTCACCTTCTTCCTCATCGGCGAGAACGCCGCGCGCTACCCGCAACTCGTCCAGCGCGAACTCGCGGAGGGCCACCAGGTCGGCAACCACTCCTACACCCACCCCGATCTCGCCAAGATGAGCGACGACGCCGTGCGCTCCGAGATCCAGAAAACCCAGGACGCCATCATCAGCGCCTCCGGCTACAAACCGATCTTGATGCGGCCGCCTTACGGCGCAATGACCCCGCGCCAGCGCCTCTGGGTCTCCAGTGAATTCGGCTTCAAGATCATTCTCTGGGACGTCGATCCCCTCGATTGGAAACGCCCCGGCTCCTCCGTCGTCGCACAGCGCATCATCGCCGGCGCGCGCTCCGGCTCGATCATTCTCTCCCACGATATCCACTCCCCCACTGTCGATGCAATGCCGGAGGTCTTCGACACCCTCCTGGCCAAGGGCTTCAAATTCGTCACCGTCTCCGAGCTGCTCGCCATGGACAAGGGCCCGCTCACAAAAGCCAGGAAATCCGCCGACGCCACGGCCGCACCCTCCCCGGCAACGGCCGCCGCGAATCCCGCCTCGACACAATAGCGGCCGCACACTAGGGAAAGCCGCGACCCAATGGGAAATTCGGAATCAAAGATTCGATGCCGGTATCGCCTGAACCGCGCCCCACTCCCCCGTCTGGTCCCGGCCCCGCGCATCTCCCCATTCGAATTTCGAATTTCGAATTTTCAATCCCTCCCCGCATGATCGGCGAAGATTACCTCCAGGCCCGCGCCCAGCTTGGCACCGCGCTCTACGCGCTCTCCTCCCTGGCCCACGATCTCCAGGCCGCGCCGGAAACCATCGAAACCCTCCAGGGCCTCAATGCCAGCCTGCGCGAGCCTTTCCTCTTCGTCGTGATGGGCGAGGTCAAGGCAGGCAAATCGACGGTTCTCAATGCCCTCTTCGGCCGCGAGTTCTGCCGCGCGGACGTGCTCCCGGCCACCGACCGCATTTATCTCTTCAAATACGCGTCCGAAACCAGGGACGTCCCGATCAACGAGCACCTGACCGAGTGCTACCGGCCCAATAATTTCCTGCGCGACTTCAATATTGTCGATACCCCCGGCACCAATACCATCGTCGCCGAGCACCAGCGGATCGCCGAGGAATTCGTCCCGATGGCCGACCTGGTCCTCTTTGTTTTTTCCATCACCAATCCCTGGGGCGCCTCCGCGTGGCAGTTCCTCGATCTCATCCACAACCGGTGGAAAAAGAACATCCTCTTCATCCTCCAGCAGTCCGACCTGCGCGACGCCGGCGAGGTCGAGGCCGTGCGCAAGCACCTCGAGCAGACCGCGCGCGAGAAGCTTGGCTCCAGCCTCCCCATCTTCGCAGTCTCCGCGAAGGCCGCCTTCCAGGCGAAGACTGGCGACCCCGCCGAGCGTGAGCGATTGCTGGCCCAGAGCCACTTTGATGAGTTGGAGCACTACATCAGCGAGACCATTGCCGGCGGCGAGACCGGCGCCGGCAAGCTCCGCTCCGTCTGCCAGAGCGCCCTCGTCATCGTCCGCGAGCTCGCGGAGAAAGCCAAAGGCGCATTCGCGACCATCCAGAAGGACAACGACCGCATCCAGCAGCTCGGCGGCGTGCTGGAGGAGCGCAAGGAGCAATCGTTCCGCCAGGTCGGCGGCGTCCTCTGGTCGCTCGCGCAAAACTTTGAGCGCACCCAAAAAAAGAGCGAGGAGCTGCTCGCAGAACGCCTCTCCTGGGCCCGCACGATGCAACTCATCTTCCGCAAGCAGAAGTGGCACTCGGAGTTCCAGGAGAGCATAGACCTGCAGCTTCGCGATACGCTCAAGCGCCAGATCGCGAACTCCATCGAGCTTCTCGAGACCGATCTCAGAACCGTCTGGCAACAGCTCCACGAGAGCATCCAGAAGACCTTCGCCGCGGAGGTTCCCGCGCCGCCCGCCCCGCCAGATTTCATCAATGAGCGCGACCAGCTCCTCAAGCGCATCGAGTTGACCCTCATCGAGCGCATGTCCGGCAAGGCCATCGAGGACCAGATGACCCGCATGTTCAATGACGCCGCGGCCTGGATGCGACTGCCCGCCGGCATCGCCGTGGCCGGGGGCGCCGCTGCCGTGGCCGCCGCGCTCGCGCACATCGCCGTCGTCGATATCACCGGCTCGGTCGCAGCCATCGCCGCCCTCTCCAGCGCGGCCGTCGCCGTGGTAAAGCGCAACCGCATCCTCGGCGAGTTCCGCAAGCAGATGTCCGATAAGCGCGAGGAAATCCTCAGCCCCGTTGAGGATCATCTGCGCCACGCGATCGGCCATTTCTACCAGGAGCTCGGCGCGACCTTCCAGCCGCTCCAGACCTTCTGCGCCGCCCAGCGGAAAATCTACGAGCCCATCCTGACCCGTCTCAAACAGCTCGACGAGACTTTCGGCCGGCTCTCATCCGAGCTGCAGGTCAGCACCATTCCCGGCCAGCAGAAATTATGAAAACAACGAAATCCACGCCGGGAGACAATGGCAACCCTTCCGGCGTAGCATAACGGGGGAGGCCTGTGGTATTCCGGCTCGCTCTCCGCGGCACGCACCACGAGTTTCCTGACCTCAAGACACTCCTCGCGCGCGCCAGCCCGCTCCGTTCCGGGGATCAGCTCGCCGGCATTGCCGCGGCGACCGCTGAGGAGCGCGTAGCGGCACAAATCCGCCTTTCCGAAGTCCCGCTCGCGCACTTCCTCGAGGAGCATCTGATCCCCTACGAGGAAGACGAAGTCACCCGTCTCATCGCCGATCGCCACGATGCCCTCGCGTTCGCTCCGGTCAGGGAGCTTACCGTCGGCGAGTTCCGCAACTGGCTCCTCCGTTATGAGACGGATGCGCCGGCCCTGGCAATGCTGGCGCCCGGCATCACCCCCGAGATGGCCGCCGCGGTGAGCAAGCTGATGAGCAACCAGGATCTCATCCTCGTCGCGAGCAAGGCGCCCGTGGTGACGCGCTTCCGCAACACGCTTGGCCTGCCGGGTAGGCTTTCCGTCCGCCTGCAACCCAACCATCCCACCGACGATGTGCGCGGCATCACCGCTTCCATTATCGACGGTCTCATGTATGGCTGCGGCGACGCCGTGATCGGCATCAACCCCGCCACCGATAGTCCCGCGTCCACCGGCGCGCTCCTCCGCTTGCTCGACCAGATCATCTCCGATTATGCAATCCCCACCCAATCGTGCGTCCTCGCCCACGTGACCACCACCCTGCGTTGCATCGCGGCCGGCGATCCCGTGGACCTTGTCTTCCAATCCATCGCCGGCACGGAAGCGGCAAACCGCGGCTTCGGCATTGATCTCGCCCTGCTCCGCGAGGGCCGCGAGGCCGCGCTCTCCCTCAAGCGCGGTACCGTGGGCGACAACGTCATGTACTTCGAGACCGGCCAGGGTTCCGCCCTCTCCGCCGGCGCGCACCACGGCCTCGACCAGCAGACCGTCGAAGCCCGCGCCTATGCCGTCGCGCGTGAGTTCAAGCCTCTTCTCGTGAACACCGTCGTCGGCTTCATCGGCCCCGAGTATCTCTATGACGGCAAGCAAATCATCCGCGCCGGACTCGAGGATCACTTCTGCGCGAAACTGCTCGGCCTCCCCATGGGGTGCGACGTGTGCTACACCAACCATGCCGAGGCCGACCAGGACGACATGGACACGCTCCTCACCCTCCTGGGCGTCGCCGGATGCAATTTCATCATGGGCGTCCCGGGAGCCGATGACATCATGCTCAATTACCAATCCACCAGCTTCCACGACAGCCACTACCTCCGCCAGGCGCTCAACTTGCGCCCTGCCCCGGAATTCGACGCGTGGCTGGAAAAAATGCGTCTGATGACCAACGGCAAACACCTGCGAGCCCCCATTGCCCGGCACGCGCTCTTGGACGCTTTGCCGGGTTTGGCGGGAAGCGATTAACTCGAACGTGCCGATGGATCCCTGGACCTCATTGCGCAATCTCACGACCGCCAGGATCGCCATCGGCCGCACCGGCGCCAGTCTTCTCACCTCGCAGCGCCTCGATTTTCTGCTCGCCCACGCCCGCGCCCGCGATGCCGTCCTGGCCCCCTTTGATGCCGCTGCCCTCGCCGGGAATCTCCCGCGGGCGCTCGCTCTCCCGCCCCTCGTCCTGGCCAGCGCCGCCCGCGACCGCGCGGAGTATCTCCAGCGCCCGGACCTCGGCCGCCAGCTCTCTCCGGAGTCGCGGGCACTCCTCGCCAGCGAAGCCGCGGCGTTGCCCGCATGCGACATCGCCATCATCGTCTCTGACGGCCTTTCCACCCTCGCCGCCCACATCCAGGCGGAGCAGCTGCTTTCCGCCCTCATCCCTCTGCTCACCGCCGGCGGTTGGACCCTGGCTCCCGTGGTCGTCGTCCGGCATGGCCGCGTCGCCATCCAGGACGAGGTGGGAGAGATCCTTCGCGCCCGCATCAGCCTCATGCTCCTTGGCGAGCGTCCCGGCCTCGGCTCCGCCGATAGCCTCGGCGCCTACTTCACCTATGGGCCCCGGATTGGAAAAACCGACGCCGACCGGAACTGCGTCTCCAATATCCGCCAGGGCGGCATCGCCCCCCGGGAGGCTGCTCGAAAACTCCACCTCCTCCTCACCCAGTCCCGGGCCCTCGCCCTCAGTGGCATTCACCTCAAGGACGATGCCCCTAGTCTCGGCGGCGGTCCGGCTGCCGCCCTCACCTGATTCGCCGTTCCTCCCGGCTCCTCCCCCCTCGCGGCAAACGGCCCAACCCCGTACTTGCCACACCCGTTCCATTTTTCCATGCTGCCCGATTCCGGCCGCAAATGTCCTCTTCCAACCGCTCGGTTTTTATCCGTCGTCTTTGCAGCACGGTCGCTCTCTGGGGCATCGCCCTTTGGATCATCTTCGCCGGCTTCCAAGTCGGCTTCTTCCTTCTCATCGGCACCATCGGCATCCTCGGCCTCCTCGAGTTCTACCGGATGCTCGATCACAAGAACCTTCCCAACTTCAAGGTCCTCGCCCTCATTTGCGGCGTCATCTATATCGCCGGCAGCTTCTACTCCTTCTCCCGCTACGGCCCCGCCCATTCCTACGACTTCGAGGTCGCCATCCTCCTTTTCTTTCTCCTCATCGTCTTTGCCCGGCAGATGTTCGAGCGCACCCGCGACGTCCGTCCCGTGGAGACCATGGCCTACACGATCTTCGGCTTTCTCTACGTCCTCTGGCTCTTCAATTTCGTCACAAAACTCGTTTACCTCTTCCCCCGCCATCACGGCGCCTTCACCGGCCAGTACTACGTCCTCTATTGCATCGTCGTCACCAAGTTCTCCGATATGGGCGCCTACCTCGTCGGCAGCCTTTGCGGGAAGCACCTGCTCATCCCCCATATTTCGCCCAAGAAAACATGGGAGGGTTTCTTCGGCGCCATCGGGTTCGCACTGCTCGGCAGTTACGGCACTCTTTACCTCGCCGGCGATCGCCTCAAGTATCTCAACCCCTTGCACGCCGGCATCCTCGGCCTCCTGCTCGGCTTTGCCGCCATCATCGGCGACCTGGCGGAGTCCATCATCAAGCGCAGCACCGATACCAAGGACTCCGGCAACATGCTCCCCGGCATCGGCGGCGTGCTCGATCTCATCGACAGCCTCCTCTTCACCGCCCCGCTTCTTTTCTTCTACGCCCGCCTCGTCCTGGGCATCCCATGAAAAAGCGCCGCGTCGTCATCCTCGGGGCCACCGGCTCCATCGGCCAGAGCGCCGCCAAGGTCGCCCGGGACATCCCCGGCCGCATGGAGATCGTCGGCCTCTCCGGCAATCGCAACCTCGCGAAGCTCGCCGAGCTCGCTGCCGAGTTCCCCGCCGCAGCCCTCTGCACCACCTGCCCGCGCACCGCCATCCCCGCCGCGCTCGAGCCCCGCGTCCGTCACCGCGGCGAGCAGGGCCTGGTGGAGCTCGCCACGCTGCCCGAGGCCGATCTCGTCCTCATCGCCATCGTCGGCACCGGCGGCCTCAAGCCTGCCCTCGCGGCCATCGAGGCTGGCAAGGATATCGCCGTCGCCAGCAAGGAGATCCTCGTCATGGCCGGCCAGGCCGTCATGCAGGCCGCTCATCGCAAGGGCGTCAAGGTCCTCCCCGTCGATAGCGAGCACAACGCCATCTTTCAGTGCCTCGAGGGCCGCGACCCCGCCCAGGTCCAGCGCCTCATCCTCACTGCCAGCGGCGGCCCCTTCCGCAAGCTCCCCGCCGCCGATCTCCCCTCCGTCACCCGCGAGCAGGCTCTCCGCCATCCCACCTGGAGCATGGGCGAAAAAATCACCATCGAC
>Ga0182024_10006815_pt1 | contig 24893 bp, 18 predicted proteins | sample P32metaG_FD_120480 | JGI IMG/M metagenome (GOLD analysis project Ga0182024, IMG submission 120480) | Permafrost microbial communities from Stordalen Mire, Sweden - P3-2 metaG (Illumina Assembly) | ecosystem: Environmental > Terrestrial > Soil > Wetlands > Permafrost | place: Sweden: Stordalen...
CCAAACTTCAGAATCCCTGGTTTTTCTGCGGCCTGCGTGAGCGCCGACTTTTCGGCGCTTATGTGGCAACCACTTGTCCGGTACATGGTTACGTCATCTTGGCAATGCTCCAGGGACACCACCCGTTGGCCGAGCACATGGCCCCGGGGATGAAGTAGGCGCCGGTCGCCGTGACGGTGGACTCCTCCCGGTCGTAGGAATCGGCGCCCGCCGTCACCGTGCCGTTGGCCGTGCCGTCCGAGTTGTAGGTCAAATTGGTCGACGAATCCGCACTCGAATCGCCGCGGCTCGTGACGTCCGTGGTCTTGGTCGGGATCGCGGCCCCGCTGTTCACCGAATGGGCGTGGCCGCCGCCTTCGCCGAGGCTTTCCGTGTGGCTGGTGGACGTGCCGTCGGTCTGTTTGCCGGCCGCGTTGTAATCGCCCTGCCGCGTCGAGCCGCCCGATACCGCGTCCGTCGTCCAGACCAGCGAGTTGGCGTTGTACGGCGTCGAGCCGTCCGTGCCGACGTAGGCGGCGTTCCAACTCTTCAGCGACGAGTCGGTGCCGTTATAGCTGCCGCTGACGTCCACCGAGCCGCCGCCGTGCAGACGGTCCAGGACGCCGACATCGCTGCCCTCCGCGTGCAGGTCGCTGGTCGCCGACACGAACGACGTGCCGGCCGTCGTGCCGACCAGCAGGCCGCCCGCGTTGCGGTCGGCGGCGACGTAGTAGTACGAGTTGCTCACGGTCGTGGAGGCGTCCGCGGAACGCTCGTGGTCGTAGCTCAGCGTGTCGGTGGTGGCGTGGCCGTTGGCGTCGTAGGCCTGGTCGGACGATTCCGAATCCGAATAGGTGGACGGCAGGCCGTCGTCCGTCGTGTTGACCTCGAAGACGCCGACGGCGCCGAGCGTGCCGCTGTCGCGGTAGTAGGCGTCCTTGACGTCCGACGTATTGACCAGCACCGTGCCGCCGTCCTGGCGGTCGGCCGACCTGGTCCCGCTGTAGTTCGCCCCCAGCAGCAGGCCCACTTGGCTGAGGTCATAGCTCTGGCCGCCCTCGTAGGTCCCCTCGCGCTCGTAGTTCACCTGCCGGGTCAGCACGTCCGTGGCGGGGCCGCCGACGGCCCCGATCCGGGAGGTGAGGTCCTCGAAATCGCGGTAGGCGTCCACGCCGCTGTAGCTGGAGTCGCGGGTGTAATTCGTGGTGGCGTCCAGGGCGTAGGGGTTGGTCACGCCTTCCGTCCCGTTCCAAGATTCGGAATTAAAGGAGCGCACGAGGTAGGTGGTCCCGGCCACCGGGGCGTTGAGCAGGTCGTTAGGGTAGCCGTCGGCGTCGAAACCGGCCCCCGACGGCAAGTTGGCCGCCAGGTTGCTGGTCACATTGTCAGTGATCAACGTCCCTTCGTAGCTGGTCGTTACCGACGCCACTTCGGGGGTCAATTCGTCGCTGACATCGAAGGTCCGGGTCACGTCCCGCGTGTCGTTCTGGATCGACAGGTTCGAGACGAGATAGGCGGCGCCGTCCGCCCCGGTGAACGAGCCGGTCGAGGTGCGGACGATGGACTCGGTCCAGTGCTCATGGGCCCACGATTCCATGTTGAAAGGGAGGTCCGACAGGGCGTTCATGGCGGCGACGTCGCCCCCGGTCATGCCGCCGCCCATGGTCAGGATGCTGTTGACGTCGGCCGGGGCGATGGGCGTGACCACGTTGGTATCGTTGAAGACGTATTCGCCGTAGTCTAGCAACCATCCGGTGTAAGTGACCGTCCCCTGGTCCACCGGCGTAGTCGAGGTCGCGGTGGGGCCATAGGTCTCGCTGATCGTCACGTCCTCGTAGAACGCGCCGGAGGGGCCGGAGCCGCTGCCCGTGTAGTGTTTGACGTAGCTGCTAAAGACGAAGGACGGCGCGGGCGGATTGGGGTTCGCCGCCGTCGGATTCGTCGCGGGGGGCGGGAAGAGCGCGGTGGTCCGGGGGAAGGTGACGGTCGCGCCCGCGGCGGCCGCGTCAGCAATCGTTTGGGGCAGGGCCGGCTGCGCGGGGGTTGCCGCAGGGCCGGTCGGGGCGGCGGCCACGGCGGCCGTCTGGGCCGCGAAGCCGGCCGAGCCGCTCGGCGCGGTGAAGCCGGTCGGACCCGTCGGCGCGATGGAACCCGTCGGCCCCGTGAAGCCGGTCGGCGCGATGGCACCTGTCGGACCCGTCGGCGCGGTGAACCCGGTCGGACCCGTCGGCGCGGTGAACCCGGTCGGACCCGTCGGCGCGATGTAGCCCGTGGGGCCGGTGGGCGCGATGTAGCCCGTCGGGCCGCTGGGCGCGGTGAAGCCGCTCGGCGCGATGTAGCCCGTGGGGCCGCTCGGCGCGATGTAGCCCGTGGGGCCAGTCGGCGCGATGAAGCCGCTCGGCCCGCTCGGCGCGATGTAGCCCGTGGGGCCGGTGGGCGCGATGAAGCCGCTCGGCCCGCTGGGCGCGATGTAGCCCGTCGGGCCGCCGGGCGCGGTGAAGCCGGTGGGCGCGATGTAGCCCGTCGGCCCGCTGGGCGCGATGTAGCCCGTCGGCCCGCTCGGCGCGATGTAGCCCGTCGGCCCGCTCGGCGCAATGAACCCCATCGGGCCGCTCGGCCCGCTGGGGCCGGTGAAGCCCGTTGGCCCGCCGAGCGCGATGAACGCCGTCGGGCCGCTCGGCGCGATCATGCCGGTCGGCCCGCTGGGGCCAGTCGGCGCGGTAAAGCCCGTCGGCCCGCCGGCCGCGATGAGGCCCGTCGGCCCCGTCGGCGCGGTGAACCCCGTCGGCCCGCCGGGGCCGGTCGGCGCGATGGGACCCGTCGGCCCCGTCACCGCCGGCGCGGCGGCAGCGACAGAGGTCGATTCGGTCGGTTCGCCGCCGCCCGTCGGCCCACTCGGCGTCAGGTAGAGGTACTGATCGGCCGAAGACGTGGACGACACACCGTCCGGCGACGTCACCGTGACGTCCACAACGCCCGCCGCGTGGCCGGGCGCCTGGGCCTCGATCACCGTATCCGACAGGATGCTATAATTCACGGCGACGGTGTCGCCGAAATGCACGGCCGAGACCCGCGTGAAGTCGCCGCCGTCGATCCGCACCATGCCGCCGCCGGAGGGGGGGCCGGACGACGAATAGACGCCACTGACCACCGACATCAGGTCCGGCCTTCGAGTCGCTCCAGCGTCGGCCGCCAGCTCGGCCGTTTCCTTTCCGCGAGCGCACGGCGCCGGACGAGTCCCTGGACGAGGGTGAAGATCGTGGCCAAACCCATGCGCGGCCTCCGGTGGAAGACTCGTGGCGTGTTGCTCGTCGCCGGGGCCAGCGTCGCACCCGGTACATTTTCGAGATGGCTTATCGACGAACGATCACAATGACCTTACCGGAAGGGACGGCGTTCCGCAAGTAGCCTGCGACTATTTTTCCGATCTTCATAGTGGCGATCACGCCGCGTCCGGCGCGCCCCGGCGCCTCCCACACCCGTTGCCTTACCGCCCGCCGCCTGTAGCTTATGCGCTGTCGCGGCCGACGCCCGACGCGGCCGAGGGAGGACGACGCATGAAGGTGGCGGTCTACACCATCGCCAAGAATGAAGCCACGCAAGTCCCATCCTATATGGAGTCGTGCCGCGACGCCGACCTCGTCGTCGTCGCCGACACCGGCAGCGACGACGGCACGCCCGACCTGCTGCGTCGGGCGGGGGCCGTCGTTCACGACGTCGCCGTCCGGCCGTGGCGCTTCGACGTGGCCCGCACCACCGCCCTTTGTCTATTGCCGGCCGACGTGGACGTGTGCATCAAGCTGGACCTGGACGAACGCCTCCAGCCCGGCTGGCGCGCCGAACTGGAGCGGGCCTGGGCGCCGGGCACGACGCGGCTCCGCTACTGGTATACCTGGAACTGGAAGGCGCCCGGCGTGCCCGACGTCGTCTTCCGCAGCGACCTGATCCACGCCCGCGCCGGCTACCGGTGGCGTTACCCCACTCACGAGATCCTCGATACCGTCATTCCCGAAGTCGTGGCCGAATCCGAGCTGGCCGTCCACCAGTATCCCGAGGCCAAGGCGCGGCCCAACGACTTGCCGCTGCTGGAACTGGCCGTGCGCGAGCACCGCTGCCCGCGCACGCTCTTCTACCTGGGGCGCGAGCACTCCTTTCGGGAACGGTGGCCGGACTGCCAGCGAGTCCTGGAAGAGTACCTGGCGCTGCCCGACGCGCATTGGGCTTCCGAGCGCTCCCACGCCATGCGTTTGATCGGCCTGTGCCGGAAGCATCAAGGCGACGCAGCCGGGGCGACGTCGTGGCTGATGCGGGCCTGCGCCCAAGACGGGAGCCTGCGCGAGAACTGGGTGGAGTTGGCCCAGGCGTGTCACGACGCCAGGGATTGGTCCGGCGGCTACCACGCCAGCGAGCGGGCGCTGGCCATCACGGAACGTCCGCGCCATTACCAGAGCTTCGGCTACGCCTGGGGCGAGCGGGCCGACGACCTGGCGGCGGTGTGCGCCTGGTACATGGGTTGGAAGGAGCGGGCGGCCGAGCACATGCGGCGGGCGTTGGCCGCCAACCCCGCCGACGTGCGACTTCAGGGCAACGCCAACTTCATGCTGCCCGAACGGCGGGCGGGGGGCGGCCCGCAGGCCCCTCCGCCGTCCGAACCAAACCTTATCCCGCGGGTCTCGCCGCACGCGGCCCATCCGGTGGTCTGCCGCGACCGTTCGAGCGACGCCCACTCCTTTCATCAGGTCTTTGTCGAGCGGGAATATTCCTGTCTGGACGATCTCGCCGAGCCGGGGCTGATCCTGGACTGCGGCGCCTACGCGGGCTACTCCGCCGTCTACTTCCTCAGCCGCTTCCCGCGCTGTCGCGTCATCGCCGTCGAACCCGACCCGGCCAACTACGAGGTGCTGCGGCGCAACGTCGCGTCGTTCGGCGACCGCGTCCGGGCGGTGCGGGCCGCCCTCTGGTCGCACCCGGCGGCGCTGACGATCCGCGAGGAGACGCGCGGCCCCGGCTCGGAATGGGGGCGGCGCGTCCGCGAGTGTACGGCGGGCGAGGTCGCCGACGTGGCCGCGACGGACGTCGTCGGCCTCCTCCGCGCGTCGGGCCATTCGTCCATCTCGGTGCTGAAAATGGACATTGAGGGGGCGGAAAAGGCTATTTTCGGGTCCGGCTGCGAGTCGTGGATCGGCCGCGTCGAGAACATCGTCATCGAGCTGCACGACCGGGAAGGCGCCGAGGCCTTTCATCGCGCCATCGCGGGACGGGGCTTCGAGGTCAGCCGCCACGGTGAGTTGACCGTGTGCAAGCGAATCCGCCGAGACGCGCCCCTGTCCTGACCGCGGCGGCCCCCTCACTGCCTCTTCTTGGGCAGGACGCACCGAATCGCGGCCCGGACCTGTTCGTCGTCCGGGGCGACGCCCAAATAGCGGACGATGCGATCCACCTCCCGCGACGGGTCGGAGATCAGGTCGGCCGGTTCCACGCGCAAATGCCGCCGTCCGGCGAAGAACCGGGCCGGCGCGTCAGGCTTGTAAGGTCCGCCCCCTTCGCTGGCGCTTCAGGCTTGTGTGCGTATCTTCCTTGCCGGAGTAATATGTAACCGTCAATCGGCGGCGCGATCAGGGCGGGTCGTATCCTCCCGGAGTCCACGGGTTGCAGCGGCAGATGCGCCAGACGCCCTTGCACGCCCCGCGCAGCGGCCCGTGCTTGTGGACGGCCGCGATCATGTACTCGCTGCAACTCGGCTCGAAACGGCAGACGCTCGGCAGAATGGGTCGTAAACAGATCTGGTAAAAGCGCACGCCGCCGATCAGAAACGTCTTCAGCGCGTAGCGGAACGGCGCCGCGATTTTTTCCATCACGGCCGTCGCGCCTCCGAACCCAGCTTGCGGGCCGCCTGCCGCACCAGCCGTGGCAGCGCCCTTTTCAGCTCTTCCAACACCGGCTCGTCCGGCCGCCGCGGCACCAGCACCAGATCGAGGCCGGTCGGCATCTCGTGGCGCGTCAGGCGGAAGGCCTCGCGGTAGAGGCGGCGGATGCGGTTGCGGTGGACGGCCGGGCCGTTCTTGCGCGACACCGACAGGCCGAGCCGGGCGTGCGGCAGGCCGTTTTCGCAGACGTAGACGATCAGCTTGCCGTCGGCGGCCGAACGGCGGCGGTCGAAGACGCGCTTGAAGTCGGCCGGCCGGCGCAGGTGTTCGTGCGGCCGAAAGGTGTACGAAATCTCGTCCGGGGCGGTCATGGTCAGCTCCACGCCAGGCCGGCGCGTGGGTCCTGCGGGTGGAGGCGGGAAAACTCCTCGATCAGCTCGCGCTCGCGGCCGGCGGCGGCGGCCGGGGCCACGATCTTCAGTTCGATGAGCTGGTCGCCGCCGGCGACGCCGCGGCCGCGCAGCCGCAGCCGTCCCCCGCTCGACGCCCCCGCCGGCACCTTGACCGTCAGCCGCGAGCCGTCCAGCGTCGGCACGTCGATCTTCGCGCCCAGCATCGCTTCCGGGGCCGAAATCGGCGCCTCCAGAATAATGTCCTTCCCTTCGCGGCGGAAGTACGGATGGGGTTCGATGTGCAGCCGGACGTACAGGTCGGCCCCGCCCGGCCCCTGTCCGCTGAGGCGCAGCCGCTGGCCCTCATCGACGCCGGCCGGCACCTTCACCTGCAATTCGTGGCCGTCCACGGCCAGGCCGATGGAACCGCCGTTGGCCGCCGCCTCGAAGGGAATCGTCGCTTCGGCCTCGACCTCGCGCGGGGGGGCGGGGCGACGGGTGCGACCGCCGCGGGTCCGCCGGCCGCCGAATAGTTCCTCCGGGTCGATCTGGACGCCGCCGCCCGTGCCGCCCATCCCGCCGAAGTGGCGGAACAGGTCGCTCAGGTCTTCCGGGTTGATGTTGCCGAACGGGCTGCCGCCCCCACCGCCACCGCCGCCGAACGGGTTGCCGCCGGGAACGCCTCCCGGCCCGCCGGTCGTGCCGAAGCGGTCGTACTGTTCGCGCTTGGCCTTGTCGCTGAGCACGTCGTAGGCGCTTTGAATTTCCTTGAACCGCGCCTCGGCCTGCTTGTCGCCGGGGTTGCGGTCGGGGTGGTACTGCCGGGCCAGTTTGCGGTAGGCCTTTTTGATGTCGGCTTCGGAGGCGCCGCGGGCGACGCCGAGAGTTTCGTAGAAGTCGCCGGCCATGCTTCGCTCCACCCGGAAACGGAACCTGCCCTATCATAGCGCGCGCGGGGAGAACGGCCAAGCGACGGATTTTTCAAGTCAGGTCCACGAAAACGACGCGCAGGACGCCGTAGGCGGCGGGGCCGTCGTCCACGACGAAGCGAATGGGGACAAGTCGGCCCTTCTCCCGAAACGTTCGGCGAAACACGAAGTAGGGGCCGACGCGGTTCGCCGGGTTCAGGCGCTCGGCGTCGGAGACCGTGCGGAGGGCATGGAGCGTGTAGAACAGACTGATCCGACCGAGGCGGCTCAGCGTCAACCCGTCGAGGAACGATCGCACTGCTGGCCGGTGGTCCAGGTAGAAGCGCACGGGCGATCCTCACTGGTCATCGGCGTGGGACGGGAACAAATCCTCGAACGTTTCCACCCGGATCATGCGCCCCGCATCCACGTCGGCGCGGGTCTGTTCTTCAATTTTTTTCAGGTCCAGCGGCGGGAAAGGCCGGTTCAGCACCTCCTGCCACTCCGTAAACGTCTGCCGCAAGGCGGCCGCCAATTCGTCCTGCCGCCGGAATTCCGCCTTCTGTTCGTCGTCGGCCAACAGCTTCGCCAGCAGCCGTCGCGATTCCGCGATGCCGTCCAGCGTTTCCAGCGCGACGCGGCAGACGTCGAGCAGGACGTCCGGGTGCATGCCCTTGTGATCCAGTTCGGCGGCGAGGGAATCGTGGTAGGTGCGGACGAAATCGAGCGAAAGGGCGGATTGGCGGAGCAGGGCCGCGACGGTCTGCGCGGACGCCTCCCGCGACGACGGCCGATCAAGGGCCGCGCGCATCGCGCCGGCCGCGCCCAACGCCACTTCGGGCAACACGTCCACGGTCATGGCAACCCTCCCTTCTGGCGACACCGTATTGTACCGGAAAGGTTCGGGCCGCGGCGCCTGTCTTTCGGCCACGGTCAAGGAATGTTGAGGATGCCGCAGCTCTGTTCGTAGCTCTCTTCCAGCTCCAGCGGCACGGCGAGGTTGTCGGCGAGCCAGAGCGGCACGGTCGGCAACGGCCGGCCGATCCCTAGGGGCTGCGCCCACGTCTCCAGCAGCCATTCGTCCGCGCGTTTGGTCATGAGGCAAGCGGCGGTATAGAGCGGCGGCGGTTCGGGACTCAGGAGGGGGTCGGACTGCCCGATCACGTCGAGCAATTCCCCGTACAGGTTCGGGGAGCGCGTCGTCACCACGTCCACGATGACGATGGAGACGCGCTCCCGAAGCAGGGCGGCGCACTTGGAAACGAACGCGCGTCGATGTTCCGGCCGGTCCTTGTTGGCAGGGCTGACGAGCTCGACGGCGGCCACCAGACGACAATGACGTTTCTCGTCGTAAACGCGGACTTCGTACTCGTCCTGGGCCGGTAGGTCGGTGGCGACGGCGAGGGTGGGCCGCGACGGCGCCCATACTGCCGTCGCCACACCGCCGCCGTTGTCGCTCCCGTTACTGGCCGCCGTGACGCCTTCGCCTTCGTTCTCGAAGGTCGTCACGTCGATTTCGGCGCTGGCCCCCGAATGGACGCGCGGCTCGGCGAAGAAGCGGCGGGGCAATTTCCGGCGTAGCAGCGCGACGATCATCACGGGCCAGGTGGCATGAAAGCCTTCCCAGTGGCGCATCTCGTCCAGCGGCGGGCGAAAATGGTCGCGCAGCGGCATGGGTCGATTCTCCTATCCGTTCACCAGCCCGACGCAGCCGCTCAGACGGTAGTAGGGGCCGCCCGGAGCGTTCGCGCTTGCTACCAGCGCCGGGCGGCCGTGGCGACGCTTCGTCCGCCTCGCCGCAGCGAGACGGAACCGGGAGGCGGTCGGTCCCGTCCGGTCAAGCATCCGCCCCACCCGCGGGGCTCGGGCCAGGCGAAAGCCCAGGTTGTTGTTCCGGTTGCCCGGCGCGTTCCTGTTGCGGTTCGCCGCGCGGCAGTTCCTGGCGTTGTTGTTCCAGCCGCCGCCCCGGTTCACCCGAGAAAGGCCCTTCGACCGCCCGCCGGATGGAGTTTATCGCCGACCGGCGGAAATGCCAACTCGATGCGCCGGCCGCCCGCGTAAACGCGGTCAACGCCGTCGCCCGCCGCTGCAACGCCGCCTCGCCGATCCTGCCGGCCGCGTACTCCGTCTCCAGCCGATTCAGCCGCCGCCGGAACCGCACCTTGCTGTTGCGGTTCAACTCCAGGCGATCGCGGTGGACGCGAAAGCCCAGAAAGTCCATGCCGTGGGCCGTCCGGTTCAAATACGGCGTCGGCTTGAGCATCAGCCCCAGTTCGTCGGCCAGGAACCGCTCCCCTGCTTCCAGGGCGGTTCGCAGCGCCCGCCGGTCGTCGGCCCACAGGGCCATGTCGTCCATGTAGCGCGCGTAGCCGCGCAGCCGCAGCGTCTCCTTCACGAACCGATCGAACCATCCGAGATAGAAATTGGCGAAATGTTGCGAGGTCAGGCTGCCGATCGGCAGACCGCGGCCGAGCGAGGCCCGGAACGACCGCACGATGCGCCCGAACAGTTCCAGCAAGGCGGGATCCTTGAAGCGCCGGGCCAGCCGTTCCAGCAGGCGGTCGTGCGGCACGCTGTCGAAGAATTTGCGGACGTCGAGCTTGAGAAAGAACGGGAACCGGCCGGCGAAGCGCCGCGCCCGCGCCAGGGCGGCGTCGCGGCCCTTGCCGACCCGGCAGGCGAACGTGTCGGCGATGAGCCAGCGCTCGAAGTGCGGCTCGCAGACGTTCATCAGGGCGTGGTGCAGCACGCGTTCGGCGAACGGCGGCGCCGATATGACGCGCTCCTTCGGGTCGTGGATGACGAACTGGCGGAAGCGGCCGAGGGGGAAGTCGCCGGCGCGCAGCTGCCGCGCCATTTCCGCGAGGTGGTCGTCCAGTTGGGCGACGAAAGCCCGGGCGTCCGGCCGGTCGCGTTTGCCGCGCAGCGCCTTCGACGCGGCCAGGCGCAGGTTGTCGCGGTCCAGCACGGACTCAAACAGGTTGCCGATCCGTTTCATGTGTTGGCGGCCGGGCGGCCTGATACACGCACCCGGAGGTGGTGTCCGGTTTGGGGCGTAGCCGCGTTCGCCAGAACGCGGGTCGGGGCCACCCGCGTTCTGGCGAACGCGGCTACCGAATCGGTCGGTCTCACCGGGCGCATGTATGAAGGAAGGCGAGAACGCGCGGCCCGTACTTCTCCACGCGGGCGTCGCCGACGCCGGCGATCTTTTCCAGCCCCGCCTTGTCGACCGTCTTCTGTAACACCATCTGCGCCAGCTGTTCGTTGGTGAAGATGGTGTAAACGGGGACGGCCTCGGTCTGGGCGATCTCCTTGCGCAGGTCGCGGAGCTTGGCGAAGACGGCGAAGTCCTCGGGCTTGAGGGTTTCCTTGTAATCCACCTTGGCCCGCGAACCCGGCCCGCGCCCTGGCCCCGAACCGTCCGGCCCGGACTCCAGGTAATCGACGCAGAAGCACCAGAACGAGGCCGGACCCTGGTCCACCCAGCGACGGTCCACCGCCAGGACCTTGTGGCCGCGAAGGAACCCGTTCAACTCCGCTTCCGCCTCCCCTGCATCCCGGATCGGTATGGTGAAAAACTTGTAGGACATTTATGTGTACAGCTGAACATGTCCCAATGCGCAAAATTTCGCCGGGGGCTTCGCCCCCTCAATACCGGGCCGCTGAAACTGTACCGCTCCGCCCACCGCTCCGGCACGCCGGGCCGCGGGCTACCGCCACGCGGCCCGGCGGGACCAGCACGAACTTCATCCCCACCCCCGGCGCGATCTCGTCCTCCTCTTCCACTTGCCGGCCCAGGTACTTCGCCCAGGCCGCCTGCACCCGCCCCATGTCCGCCGCGCCCACTCCCTTGTCCGTGCAGTCCAGTAGAGAAGGCGGCGCCCATGTCGAAGGAAGGCTCGGCGGTTGCGGATTGCTGGTGTCCGTCAGTGGCGCCGGTTTTCTTGGCGCGGGCGCCGAGGAAGGGGCCGGGCCGGGAAGGAAGAATAGACTTGCCGCGCCCGCGCAGACCGCCACCAACACCAAGAGCGCGACGACGCCGCCGAGCAGCCGGGCGGGCGCTTTGTGGGCCGGCCGGCTGGGCGGCGTCGGTCGCGGAGGCTGAACGACCGTCGCCGTTTCCGCCGGACGCGGCGGCGCCGCCGGCGCGTTCCGTCGCGCCGGCGGCACAGTCGGCTTGTCATAGATCGACGGCGACACGGGAAGCGTCTTCGCCGCGGCGGCCGGCTTCTCCTTCGGGGCCTGCGCGGCCGCCTTGATGATCGGCGCCAGCGCCTTGGCCACCTCAATGGGTTGCTGATAGCGCCGGGCCGGCTCCTTGGCCAGCATCTTCGCCGCCACCGCCGCCAGTTCCACCGGCACTCCCGCACGCAACTGAGTCAGGGACGGCGCCTCCGTGGAGGTGTGCGCTTGCAGGATCGCGAAATGGCTCTTTCCCGTGAAGGGCGGGGCGCCGGTCAACAGGTAGTAAAGCGTGCAACCGAGGCTGTAGACGTCGCTGCGGATGTCGGCGCTGGCCGCGTCCTGCGCCTGTTCCGGCGCCATGAAGGCCGGCGTGCCCAGCATGGCCCCCGCCGCCGTCAGGTAGGTGACCGTCTCCTCGCCCCGTACCGCCTTGGCCAGTCCGAAGTCGAGGACCTTGACGATGTGTTTCTTGCCGCGCCGCGTCAGGATCAGGTTGTGCGGCTTGATGTCGCGGTGGACCATCGCCATTTCGTGGGCGTGCTGCAGACCCATCGCCGCCTGGGAAACGTAATGACAGGCGTGTACCACCGGCAGCGGCCCCTGACGCTGCACCAGCTTGGCCAGGTCTTCGCCATCGACGTACTCCATCACGAAGACGAGCAGTTCGCCCACCCGCAGGGCGCTGTAGGCCTTGACCACGTTCTCATGGCTCAGCCGGGCGGCCGCCTGAATCTCGCGCAGGAAGCGCTCCGCCGTCCCCGGATCGCCGTCGAGCAGCGACTTGTTCACGACCTTGAGCACTTCCGGCCGCTTCATCAGCACGTTCGTGGCCAGGTAGACGACGCCCATGCCGCCCCGGCCCAGTTCGCCCTGAATCACGTAGCCGGGGACCTGGATGCCGTCCGCCGTCGCCGGCGTCGCCCACGACGGCCGCGGCTGCCATTGCGTCCCGCCTTCGCCGGGGGCGGCCGTCGGGTGAGATGGGTCCGGCGACGGGACGACGGGGGATGGGGAGGAATCGGCTTTGCGATCCGGCGGCGTGGACATGAGGCGCCTCGGCGATCCGGGAAAAATGCGTTGGGGGCATTATCGCATCGGCCGCGGCCCACGTCCAGCGCCGGGTCGCCGCATTCGGAGGCGAGCGGGGGGCGTCAGCCCCCTGATTCTTCACTCATTCAGAGGCGCTATGCTAAATCAGGGGGCTAACGCCCCCCGCTCGCCGTCAAGTGAATCCAACGTCGCCGCCACGGCCGTCACGGTTCGTTCCACGTCCTCCTCGGTGTGCGCCGCCGTGGTCATACCGCCAAGGCCGAACAAGTCCACGCCGTTGAGCAGCATCGCCTGCCGAACGGCATGCATCAACCGCACGTCGCGCGGCCCATCGAGCTTATTCAGGTCGCCGTTGTACGGAATGAAGTCGTCGCCGTCCGGCCGCGGCCCGCGATAGTTCGGCAGCAGACGGAACATCGAAAATTCGCCGTAGACGATCCAGTCGGCCTCGCGCTCGGCGAAGAGTACGTTGAGCCGGCGGCGCAGCAGCCGGCCGGTGGAACTGGCCCGGCGGCACGGTTCGCCGTCAGCTACGATTTGCAGCGCCGCGACGCCGGCCGACGCCGACAGCGGGTTGGCGTTGAAGGTGCCGGGGTGCTTCATTTTCGGCTTGCCCGGTCGAAATTCGAGGTGGGCCATGATATCGGCGCGGCCCGTCACGGCGCCGCCGGGCAGGCCGCCGGCCAGGATTTTGGCCAGCGTCGTCAGGTCGGGCCGGACGCCGAAGTGCTCCTGCGCCCCGCCCGGCGCCACGCGGAAGCCGGTGATGACCTCGTCGAAGATCAGCAAGCGATCATGGCGAGCCGTAATATCCCGAAGGGCGTGCAGGAACGGCCCGCGGATCGGCACGGCGCCCCAATGGCCGCCGGTCGGCTCCAGGATGACGCAGCCGATTTGGGGGTCGGCCTTGAGCGTCCGCTCCACGGCGTCGATGTCGTTGGGCGACAGCACGACGGTCAGGGCGGCGACCTCCGGCGGGATACCCGGAGGCGCGGCGCCGTCATAGGGCGGGTCGGCGGCGGGGATGAGGAAATCGTGCCAGCCGTGGAAATGGCCGGCGAACTTGAGCACCTTGGGCCGGCCGGTAAAGATCCGCGCCAGCCGCAGGGCCATCAGCGTCGCCTCGGTGCCCGACGACGTGAAGCGCACCGTTTCCGCCGTCGGCACGAGCCGCTGGACGAGCTGGCCCCATTCGATCTCTTTTTCGTGGCAAGCGCCGGGATGGGTCGCCTTGGCCATCTGCCGCTGGACCGCTTCGACCACGGCGGGATGACTGTGGCCGAGGAGCAGCGCCCCGTGGCCGGACCAGTAATCGACGAGTTCCTTGCCCTCGACGGTCCACTTACGGCCGCCGGCGGCGTGGTCCACGTAGACCGGGAAGGCTTCGAGATAACGGCCGTCGTGGGTGACGCCGTGCGGGAAGACGCGGCGAGCCTGATCGTGCAGCTGGTGCGACAGCGGGAACTCGGCGGCGAAACGCTCGGCCAGCGAACGGCGCGACGCGACGGCAGGCATGGCGGCCTCCTCGGGCGGACGGGTGCGGGATCGGGTTTTAGGATAGGGCGGCGGCCGGCCGCTTACCAGCCCGAAGCGCGAGCGAGGGATTCGCTTCACGGCGGCGCCGGGTTGTCACTGAGCAGGTACGCCAGCAGGTCCGTCAGCTCCTCCGGCGTCTTCACCAGCCCCGCCGGCATCGGCGACAGCGACGACAATTTCCTGTCCTCGATATCCTTCTTGTCCACCGCCTTCCGCGTGGCGTCCGGCTGGAGCAGTTCCAAAGCATCGGCCGTCTCGTTGACGACGAGGCCGTGCAGCACGCGGCCGTCGGTCGTGGTCAGCGTCGTGGAGCGGAAGGCGTCGGCCACCTGCTTGCTCGGCAGCAGCACCGATTCCACCAGATACGGCACGGTGAAGCGTTTGCCGGCCTCGGCGAGGCTGGGCGCCCCGCCGCCCTTCTGGTCGTTCGTGATCGCGTGGCACTTGACGCAGCCGAGCGAGCCGAACAACTTGCGGCCCTTCGCCGGGTCGCCCTTCGCCTGCCGCCAGTCCACCTTCAGGAACTCCGGCGCGACGGACTCCGACTTGCCGCCGGCCGACGCCTCGCGCAGCCGTTGCGTCAGCGTGGCGTCATCGAGCTTGTCCGGCAGCACGGCCGACGCCTCGCCGCGCGAGCGGAATTGCAGATAAGGGCCGCCGCTCTTGGCGGTCATTTGTACCCGGATCAGGACGTCGTTGCTTCCCGGCTGGGCGTCGAGCAGGATCGCGTCCTGTCCCGGCGCGGCTATTCGCGTCTTGGCGTTCTCGCCGACGAGCCGGCCGTTGTGCCAGACCTCCAACCCGGCGTCGGACCCGGTCAACAGCAACACCGGCTGCCGTGAGCCGCTTTCCAGCCGGAAGAACACATATGCGGATTCGCCGTCGCGGCCGGGGAAGAGGCGGCCCACGTCGAAGCGGCCGGCGGCAGCCTTCCATTCCTGCCATGAGGCTTTCTTACCGTCCGCCGCCGGGTATTCCGCCGCCAGCTCGACCGCCCCCTGCTCCGGGGCGTGCGGTGTCTGAAAGCCTCTTTCGCCATCCGCGAACGGGCCGACCGCCCAAACCTTGCCGACCTCATGCAGAGGCGCCGACGCCAGTCGGCCCTCTTGCACTGACCGGAACACCTTGGCCACGGCCGGCTCCGTCTTCGGGTCGCGCAGCAGCGACAGGTAATAGGCCGCCTGCAACCGCACGGGGTCCGCCGGGTCGTCGAGAAGTTTCACCAGCAGATCGAACAATTGCCGCTGTTCCCGATCCGGTTCGATGGCTTTCCAGTATTCGGCCGTGGTGAAACTGCCGACGCGGCCCAGCGACCGCAAATCGACTTCGCCGTCGGCGTAGTGGATCTTCACCTTGAAAAAGGCGTTTTCGGCGGGATACGTCAGTTTCACCTGTTCCGGGAGCGTGAAATCGCTCGGCGGTACGGTCAGCCGAATGCCGGCCGCCAGCGTCCCCGCCAGCCGGATTCCCGCGTCCGGCGATCCGGCAAAGCTGACGATGTCCTCAAGGGGCGCCCTCCGCGCCAGTACCCGCGCCGCCGTCTGCCGTAGGTAGTCGTCCGGCGAGTGCGCCAACTCCATTACCCGGTTGGGCGGCGGTTCCCGGGACGGAGTGAGAAAAAACGCGAGCGCGGCAAGTTGCACCTTTGGATCGGCGTCGTCAAGCGCCCTCACGAATGCCGCACGGGGCGGCTTTTGCCAGGGACCCGAGGCCAGCGCCCTCACGGCCTGCAAACGCAACTCCGGGCGCGAATCGCGGGCAAGGGCCTTCAGCGCCTCGTCCGCCTTGTCCGACCCGCTCGCGGCCGCCAGCCAGGGCAAATGGGCGAGCGCGGGGTCGTCAGGTTTCGCTTCGGCCAGGCGGCGCACCGCCTCCTCCAACAGCGGCCCGCCTCGTCGCAATATTTCGGTGTGCGCGGTCAACCGCCGGTCCCATGACGGATTCGACAGTTCCGCCCAGAGCTTTTCGGCCGGCGCGGTCACGGCGTCATACGGCTCGAACGGGTGGTCGTCCGAATCGTCGGCGCGGGTAATCATCACCAGATCGCTGGGATAATGCGGCGACGCTTCGTTGTTGGCCATGTAAGAGATCGCGGCGAAAATGCGGCCGCCGCGGCCGACCGCGACGCCGATCGGCCGCGCCGTGCCGCGGCCGACGAGGAAGGGCGCGTCGCCGGCCGCGAAACTGGCGCCGTGCGCCGCCAGCGCGTTCCGTTGGATCGTAAAGCGGTCCCAGCGGTCCTGAAACAGACAATTGCGATATTCTGCTGGGAAATAGGCGTCGTCATAGTACGCCATGCCGACGGGCACGCCGCGGCCGGGGGCCGGCAGCATCGTCTCCACGAGGTCGGCGCGGTCGGGCGTTTTGGAGGCGATCCAGCCGCGCGGCCAGCCGAAGTCGATGCCGGGGCTGACGTGCATCAGCCGGGCCGGCGTGTACCGGTCGGGCATACTTTCGTGGTCGTTGTCGTTGGTAAACAGGTTCCAGGCGTGGTCGAAGGCGAGGCCGACGCAGCCGCGCAGGCCGCCGGAAACCCGACGAAAATCGCTGCCGTCCGGATGGACGCGGAAGACGCCGCCGACGCCCGTGTACGGAACTTGCGTCCCCTCGGGTTGACAGTGGATCGTCCAGTGGCCCCAATGGTCGGGCCGGTTGAAATCGCCGTAGTCCAGCAGCGGATCGCCGTGGTTGAGATAGAGGTCGCCTTCCGGCCCCCAGGCGAGGCAATGACAGCTGTTGTGAATGTTGAGCGGCATGCCCCAAACCAGCCGTTTTGGCGTCAACCCCTCGCGTTTCGTCCGGCCGCCGGGCAGCAGATAGAGCGCGGCGTCGGTCAGGACGTAGAGGTCGTCGCCGCGAATTTCGATGCCGGCCAGCCACGAATCCGGCGGGAAGCGGTACAACTCGCGCCGCGGCTGATAACCCCCTTTACCATCCGATTCATACACGAAGAGCGCTTCGCGGCCGCCCACGAAGAGCCGGCCCTGCGAATCCGCCTTGATCGACACGAACGATTCGGCGGGCGAACGGTCGATGAGCACCGCCTTGAGCCGCGCGTCGGCCGGCCGGTAATCCAGCTCCTTGCCGGGACTCGGCCCCGCCGCCCCGCCGCCCGGCGCGGCCGACGGCGACGCGATCGCGGCCGGGTTCTTCGACGCCGAGGCGTCCTCCACACTTTCCTTATCCTGTTTGTCGAAATGCCACAGCCCGATCACGTCTTTGTCCACGGTCGGCGCCCCGTCGGGAATGCGGTCCACGGTTCGGGCGACGTTGGAGATGCGCACCTCGTCCACCAGTCCGTCACAGCCGATCGACTGCGGCGGGTAGGCCCCGAACCAGAGCGGGCCGTCCTTGCGCTCGCCGCCGTGCGAAGTCAGGGCAACGTCGGCCGCGTTCCTGCCGTCCACGTACAGCCTTACACGCTCCGCCTCATACACCATTGCCAGGTGATGCCATTTGCCGTCCGTGACGGCGGCCTTGGAATCGATAACGTCGGGCTTACTTCCGGGCAGGTAGGCGGCAAAAACGCCGCTGCCCGCTTCGGTGTAGATTTCCCAATGGCTGCTCGACTCCTTGACGTTGCTGGCGACGAGCACGTTGTAACCCGTGGCGCCGTTCAGCTTCGCCCAGCACTCGACCACCAGCGGCGGCTTCTGGTAGGCGTCAAGTCCCTTCGCCTCGGCGTAATGCCGCTTGGCGTCCAGCGCCTTGCCGAACTTGCCTTCCACCAGCGCCGCGCCTTCCGGTTCCTCCGCGATGTGCGACCGCACGCCGCCGGCCGGCACTTCGCCCTTCGCGGTCCATACCAGGGCGTTGAGCAGCATCCGCCGCACGTTCTCGTTTTGCCAGTTACTGTGATAATGGCCGCCGGTCCAGGCGAAGCCGCGGCCGCCGTCCTTGCGCTCCACCGCCCACGCCACCGTTTCCGGCGCCGGCTCGTCCGGGATCGCCGCCGTCAGGATCGGCGTCAGCCGTTTGTCGTCGGGACGGAAGCGCATGTTGTAATAGAACTCTTCTTTCAGCTCAAAAGGCTTCAAACCGCGACTGACGGGATGCTCCGGGCTGGCCGGCGTGACCTTCGCCGTGCAGTTCTTGATCTTCGAGTACCAGCCCTTCGGCTTCTCACCGTTTTCGTAGTCGAAATAGCCGCCGACCCAGTCGAGGAGCCGGTCGCCGCCGCGCTTCGACGGCGCGAACAGCGTGTAATGCACGGCGACGAAGCCGACGCCGCGGTCCATCAGCTTTTGCAACGTCTCCAGACGATGGTCGCGCAGCAGCGGGTCGGCCTTCTCGTCGCGGTCGGAGCCGTCGCAGTAAAAAAGCACGGTCGCGGCGTCGTCGAAAACCTTCTCGTCGCGCGGCCAGCCGTCGGTGACGACCTCGGTGGTGAAGCCGTGGAGGTCAGGCGACGTGTCGAGGCACTGCTTGAGGAGGCGGGCGCCCTTCTCGTACTCGTGCTCGCCGGGGCCGTGGCTCTTGGCCCCGGCGACGAGGACGATCTTTTTATTCGGCATTTCGGCGTCGGCGCGGGCGGCGAAGACCGCGGCGGCGACAAGGACGGCGGTCATGGCCCGAACCGGGGCGGGGGCCGACGCGACGCGCTTCATCACAAACCTCCTCGGGGTGGACCGACTTTATGTGCGCCCCAGTGTCGCACGATCGCCTGCGAGAAGAAAGGGGGCGGGCGTCGGTCGCCGACCCGACGCGCCCCCACGATAATGACGTCATGCAAACCACCGTCGAGCCGCGCCCCACGCCGTCGAGCCGCGCCGACGCCCAATGGCTGCGCGCCGGACTGGCCTTCGTCTGGCTGGCGACCGGCCTGGGCGTCCTGCACCCCTACTACCGTCAGCTCGGGGCCGCGTCGTTGGCGCCGCTCGGCTTGCCGCCGTGGGTGATGGTCGTCACCTGCGTCGGCGAATTCCTCCTCGGCCTGCGCGTGCTGCTCGGGCGGATGGACGCCTGGCTGGCCTCGCTTCAAGCCGTGCTCATCCTGGGATTCTCCGTGATTCTCACGGCGACGCAGCCGGAGTTATGGCTGCACCCGCTCGGCCTTCTGACCAAGAACCTACCGCTTTTGGCGATTGTCGTGGTCCTCTGGCGGCTGGACCGTCGGGGCTGGGACGCCCTCGGCGAATGGACGCTCCGCGCCGGCATGGCCGTGATCTGGCTGACCGATGGTTTCGCGGCCCTGTTTTTGTATGGACTGTCGTTGTCGGAGTTGGCGCGGCTACAGGCGTTCGTCCCGTTCGACGCCGCAACCGCCCTTCGCTTGCTGGGCGGCTTGGCGGCGGCCTCCGGCGTTGCCGCTCTGGCGCTGCGCGGCCGGTCGCGGCGCATCGTATTGCTGGTGCAACTAGCGGTCCTGACGGCCGTCCCCGTGATCGCGTCCTTCGCCGATCCGCTTTTATGGGTACACCCGTTCGGGCCGCTGACGAAGAACGTGCCGCTGCTCGTCGGGACGTGGATCGCCTTCCGCGGCGTCCGGCCGCCGACGGAGAAATGAGCCGCCAAGACGCCAAGAGCGCCAAGAAGACATTTGTCTTCTTGGCGCTCTTGGCGTCTTGGCGGTTCGTTATAATGGAACCCGAACAGTAATGTCTTTGGAGATGATCCCGCACATTACAAGGGGGGGCCATGACCGATTCGCCGCGACCGGCCGTCGTGCTGCTCAGCGGCGGCCTCGATTCCGCCGTCGCCCTGGCGACGGCCCGCAACGACGGCTTCCGCTGCCACGCCCTCACCGTGGCCTACGGCCAGCGGCACGCCGTCGAACTCGACGCCGCCCGCCGCGTCGCCGACGCCCTGGGCGCCGCCGAACACCGCGTCTTCCCCCTCGACCTCCGCGCCTTCGGCGGCTCCGCCCTCACCGCCGACGTCGACGTGCCGCGCGACCGCTCCGCCGACGAGATGGGTTCCGGCATCCCCGTCACCTACGTCCCGGCCCGCAACACCGTCTTCCTGGCGCTGGCCCTGGCCTGGGCGGAGACGCTGGGCGCCTTCGACCTCTATATCGGCGTTAACGCCGTCGATTACTCCGGTTATCCCGATTGCCGGCCTGAGTTCGCCCGCGCCTTCGAGCAGCTGGCCAACCTCGCCACCAAGGCCGGCGTCGAGAACAAGGGGCGCTTCCACGTCCACACGCCGCTCGTCCACCTGTCCAAGGCGGAGATCGTCCGCCTCGGCCGGGCGCTCGGCGTCGATTTCGGCCTGACGCACAGCTGCTACGACCCCGCCGCGGACGGGGCCGCCTGCGGCCGCTGCGACTCCTGCCGCATCCGCCGCGACGGCTTCGCCGCCGCCGGCGTCCCCGACCCGACGCGCTACGCGGTCAACCCCGGCGAGCGGGGGGCGTAAGCCCCCCCGCTCGCCTGTTCAATCCAGTCGCGTCACTTCTTCTCCGTCGGCAAAATGCCCGGCAGCGCGTTTAGGATGTCGGCGACGCGCGTTTCAGTCAATTCCCCTTCACGGAACGCGAAATTGCCGACGACCTTTCGCTTCACGAACAGCAGCACCGTCACGTCGGCGTCGCCGCTGAGGCGGTAACTCGGCGGCCCATCCGTATTCTCGTACACGCCGAGCGGCACATATCGGATCGCATATTTCTTGCCCCAGTCGACGACCTTCGGGTCGAGCGTGCTCTGGTCCGTGTTGAGGAACGTCACCCACGCGCGCAGGTCCGCGGCCTTGTTGCCGGCGACGGCCTTATCGAGGGCGGCGACGAGTTTGCCGAGCGGGTCGGTGAGACTCCGGGTGAAGACGACGACGGCCGGGCTGTCCGCCGTGTCGCAGATGTAGCAATGCGATTCGCCGCGGTCGGCGCCGACCGAGACGATCGACGAGTACGGTCCCGGCCGCTGGCCGGCGGTCAGGCCGGAGACGCACGGGTCGGCGGCGAGCGCGCCGCCGGCGAGAAGGGCAATGGATAGGAAGGCGAGCGGCGCGGCGGGAAATCGCATGGTGCGGCCTCTGGCGGGTGGGAATCCGGCGATGGTTCCATCGTACCCGTCCTCCGCCCTCCGGTGCAAGCATGGGCTTCCGGCAAGCCGCCTTTCGCATCCTTCCTTCCCAGCTTGCCCCTCCGCATCCCCTTCGCCGGTTGGAAATACTGGCCCCGCCTTCGCCGATTGCCGATGGTAAGCTAAAGCCGGCCGGCGGGCGCGGTTGTATTTCCGCGCCTTTCGGCTATAGTCGCGGGCGGATCGGCAGGACGCCGGTTCCGCAGCCCACGACGAGCATGGAGGCGACGATGTCCCTGCAAGTCCTTCTGCCCGAGACGGCCACGACGGCGGACGGGCGGCTCGACTACGCCCGCCGCGTTCTCCGCGCCGAGGCGGCCGGTCTCGAACTCGTCGCCCGCCGGCTCGACGACGCCTTCCTTCAGGCCGTCGATATCCTTTTGCGCGTCACCGGCGAAGGCTCCGGCCGCATCGCCGTCACCGGCACCGGCAAGTCCGCCGACGTGGGCCTGAAAATCGCCGGCACCCTCAACTCCACCGGCGCCCGAGCCTATTTCCTCGACGCCACCAAGGCCGTCCACGGCGACCTCGGCATGGTCCACCCCGACGACGCCGTGCTCGTGCTGTCCCACAGCGGCGAGAGTGAAGAAATCCTGCGGCTGCTGGGACCGCTGCGCACGCTGGCCAAGACCCTGATCGCGCTGACGGGCGGCGCCGGCAGCACCCTCGCCCGCAAGGCCGACGTGGCCGTGGTCTACGGCCCGCTCGACGAGGTCTGTCCGCTCGGCCTGGCGCCCAGCGCCAGTACCACAGCCATGATCGCCCTGGGCGACGCCCTGGCGTTCGTCCTCAGCCGGGAGCGGCAGTTCACGCACGAAGACTTCGCTCGCTTCCACCCGGCCGGCAGCCTCGGCCGCAAGCTCCTCAAGGTCGAAGCGGCCATGCGCCAGGGCGGGGAGCTGCGCGTCGCCCCGGCCACGGACACCGTGCGAGCCGTGTTCGCCCGGGCGCGGCACCGCGGCCGCCGCACCGGCGCCGTCATTCTGATCGACGACGACGGCCGGCTATCGGGCCTGTTCACCGACAGCGACCTCGCCCGGCTGATCGAGGCCCGCCGCGACGACGCGCTCGACCGGCCGATCGCGGAGGTGATGACGCGCGACCCGCTGACGGCCGTGGTCGGCTCGCGCGTTCTCGACGCCGTGGAGGTGCTGCGCCGCCACAAGATCAGCGAACTGCCGGTCGTGGCCGCCGACGGCCGGCCCGTCGGCTTACTGGACGTAACCGATCTGATTGGGAGTCTTCCGGCGGAAGAGGCGGCGGCGCGGGTGGCCTGAAATCGCGGCGGCGGGAGTGCCAACGCATGGAGAACGTCCATCCCACCCTCGCCGAGCGCTGCCGCGGCGTCCGGCTGCTCGTGCTGGACGTGGACGGCGTGCTGACCGAGGGCGGCGTCGTTTACGGCACCGGCGGCCTGGAGGTCAAGCGTTTCCACGTCCGCGACGGGTCGGGCCTGAAGGCCTGGCGGCGGGCCGGCCGGCGTTCGGCGTTCCTCACCGGGCGGTCGTCGCCGGTGGTGGACCTGCGGGCCGTGGAACTGGGCGTCGATTTCGTCTTTCAGGGGGTGTCGGACAAGCTGCCGGCCTACCGGCGCCTGCTGGAGGACGCGGCATTGCCTCCTTCGGCGGTGTGTTATGTCGGCGACGACTTGCCCGACCTGCCGCCGATGCGCGACTGCGGGCTGGCGGCGGCCGTCGGCGACGGCTGCCGCGAGGCGCGCGCCGCCGCCCACTACGTCACCCGTGCATCGGGCGGCGGCGGGGCCGCGCGCGAGGTGATCGAACTGATCTTGCGCTGCCAGGGGGAGTGGGTGGTTTAGAAATCGTTTTCCGAATGGGGCGAGCGGGGGGCGTAAGCCCCCTGATTCTTCCTGTTGTCGCCGATAGGTTGCGGAATCAGGGGGCTTACGCCCCCCGCTCGCCTCGTTCGGGATTTGAAGCGACTCCTTGGCGGAAACGGGAAGGGACCAGGCCATGTGGACCCCCAAGCGGATCGTGCTGCTGGCGTTCGGCGTCGTGCTGTTCTGCTCCGGCTACATGGTCTACTCCAGCTGCCTCGGCGGCATCGACGGCCTGCCGCCGCTGCCCGACGCCGATTGTCCCAACCCGAATCCCGATACCCACCTGACGCTTCCCCCTCCGACCAGCCTTAAACTCGACCAAAAGCTGGTCGTCGCCTTCGGCCCCGACTGCCGGGAGTTGAAGTGGCCGCTCAAGCTGGAGATGAACCAGAAGAGCATGGTCGTGGCCGCCAACGAATTTCACATCGAGGAGGACGGCCGGCTCAAGCTCGAAAACATGAGCGTGGCCCTGTTCGGCAAAGACCCCGGCGACGGCCGGGGGGTCGAGATCAACACCGTCCGCGCCGACACGGCCTACCTGACGTTCGACAAGCCGCTCAAGGACAACGACAAGGAACTCGGCGGCAACCGCCGGGTCGTGGCCGCCGAGTTGCTCAACCACATCGAGATCGTCAACAACCACCGCACGCCGCAGCGCGACGACGACCTCCACCTCATCATCGACAAGGGGCCGCTCTTTTTTAACGAGGCCAAACGGCTGATCTGGACCGACGACGACGTCCACGTCGAGGACGATCAGAGCAAGCCCCGTCCCAACGAGGTCCGCGGCCGGGGCATGGAAGTCCACCTCGCCGCCGCGGAGCCGGCCGCGAAGCCGGCGGAAAAGCCAGCCCCCCGCGGCAAGACGAAAACGGAAACGTTTAGCGGCGTCGATCGCATCGTCCTGCTCTCCGGCGTGGACATGAACCTCTACGTCGCCGGCGACTTCCTCTCCGGCCCGGGCGGCGGCAAAGAAAAGGCGGCCGCGGCCGACGCCCCGAAGCCGCCGGCCAAGCCCGACGGCCCCCCCGAAAAGGCCCACGTCAACATCTACACGCCCGGCCGCTTCGAGTACGTGTTCCACAAGGACGGCGACGTGGCGTTGTTCGACGCGCCGGAGGCCGACCCCGCGCGCGCCCCCCAGGACGACCAGAACGTCCACGTCGATCGCATCACCACTTCGCCCGACGGCAAGGGGGAGTTGCACGACCAGCTGTTCTGCCAGCACCTGGAGCTGCGGCTGGGCCACAAGGAAGGCGGCCCCGGCGCCCACGACGACCATTCGGTCGATCGCGGCATGGAAGTGCAGAGCGCCCACGCCTTCGGCAAGAAGGAAGTCGTCCTGGTCTCCGACAAGCAGAACCTCACGGCCCGCGGCTACGACTTCATGTACGACGCCCGCAGCCAACTCACCATCCTCAAGGGCGATCCGAATAAGCCGGGTTCCGAAATGTGGGCCGACCAAGACAACAACCTCATCCGCGCCCCCGAAATGCAGATCCAGGACATGAAGGGGCCGGACGGAAAGGCCTGGCGGCAGGTGACGGCCAAAGGGCCGGGCAAGCTCGACCTGTACGACAAGAAGACGGAGAAACGGCCCACCCACGCCGCGTGGCAGGACAAGTTGGTTTCCACCAAGGACGGCGCCCAGGACCTGATGATCCTGACCGGCAAGGCGTCGTTCGTGGACGACGACCACGCCCAGACGCTCCAGGCCGACACGCTGAAGGTGTGGTTGGCGGCGTCGGACGCGGCCCCGGCCAACGCCACGCCGGCCGCTTCCCCGGACGCGGCGCGGCGCCCCAGCCATGTCGAGGCCATCGGCGACGTTTTCGCCAAGTCGCCGCAAATGACCATTCCCCACGCCGGTCAACTCGTCGTCTGGTTCCACGACGTTCACGACGACGAACTGCCGCCGGCCGGACCCGCCGCCAAGGACTCCGCGAAGGCGGAGGGCGACGCCCCGCGGGCCGACAAAAAGCCCGTGGCGGGTCAGGGACCGGCCAAGCCGGACCCGTCCGCGCCGCCGCCGCCGCCGCCTCCGGGCGCCGCGGCCGGGACCGCGCCGAACCCGGCCAAGGCCGACGCCGAACCGGCGCCGCCGATCGAACTCACCA
>Ga0182024_10006816_pt1 | contig 24890 bp, 20 predicted proteins | sample P32metaG_FD_120480 | JGI IMG/M metagenome (GOLD analysis project Ga0182024, IMG submission 120480) | Permafrost microbial communities from Stordalen Mire, Sweden - P3-2 metaG (Illumina Assembly) | ecosystem: Environmental > Terrestrial > Soil > Wetlands > Permafrost | place: Sweden: Stordalen...
AACGGTTCGCTGATCGGCGCTGTCTCGTTCGACGTCGATCTCGGTGATGTCCATGGCGACCACGCCGTGCTGCACCGAAACCGCTCGAACGAATCGACGCATCTCGTCGGCGCTCAGGCCGCCGGGTGCGGCCGCCGGACAGGCCGGCACGGCCATGCGGTCGGCGGCGTCCATGTCGATGTCCACGTAGACGTGTCGTCCCCCGGCCCCGGCGATGGCCACGGCGCGACGGGCCGCCTCTTCGACCGGTTCGTGGTGCAAGACGTCGCGCGAGATCACCGTGACGCCGGCGTCGTGGGCGCGTCGCGCGTAGGCCGGCGAATTCGAGAAATCGGCCAGACCGACCTGAACCACGTGATGTCCGTCGAGTCCCTCTTCGAGCAGTTGTCGCACCGGCGAACCGTTGGACACGCCGTCGCGCATGTCCAGGTGCGCGTCGAGCGTCACGAGGCCGAAGTTCGAATAGTCGCCACCACTGAGGGCGCGTAGCGCGAGCCACGTCGCCGCGTTGTCGCCGCCCAATATCAGGCGCAGGGCGATGCCGGGGTCCCACCCCGACAAGGCGTTCGCCACGCGCTCGGCGCCACCCGCGGCGTCGGGAGCGTCGACGTCGCCAAAATCAACCAGCGCCACGGACTCCGCGATGTCGAGCGCCTCGCTGAAGGACCAGGTGGAAAAACGCTCAAGCGCGGCTCGAATGGCTGCCGGCGTGCTCGACGCGGAGCGTTCGCTCACCGAGGTGGCGTAGGTCGAGATGCCGATCAGACCGACGTTGCGTCGGTCCTCGACGGGGCGGTCGCTCAGCATCGTGGCGGCCGACGGCCAATTGGGGTCTCGTGGAGTCGCCACGTTGCCTATGTTAGGCCTACCCCATTCGACGAGGACTAACGCAGAACCATTCGACGCCTTTGTTTGTGGCAAATGTGAGGGTGGCGTCGGCCGACGTTGTCGCTCGGGCGTCGCCGTTGGGAAGAGACCACGAAGCGGGTCAGGGTCGATCAACGATCGACGACGCGCACGCCACTTTCGCCAGACTCTTCTGACTCTTCGTGGATGTACGTCGGCACCGGCGTCGCCTCGAGATGGCTCGGCACGTCGTCGACGTAGCGCGGCGACGGCGTAGCGGTGTACTCGCCCTCGGCGGAGCGCGCGACGACGTTCGGCGTCTTTCGCCGACCGCCGCCGTGCAGCGTCTGGATCTCGTGACAGATGCGATAGGTGATCGGGAAGGCGAGGATCGGCACGATCACGGTCAGGTAGCGCATCGCGACCAGCACGGTGTCGAGCGACACGTTGAAGAACTTCGCCAGCACGTCGGTCGAACTGGCGATGAAGAGCATGCCCAAGAAACTGAGCATCGTGACGCCGACGGCGGTTCGCATGGGTCGGTTGCTTGGTCGATCGAGCAGGTTATGAATTTCGTTGTCCTTGGTGAACTTTCGTTCGATCATCGGCCAGACGAAGACGAAGTTGAAGATCAAGCCCGGTAGGACGACGGCCGGTATCAGGACCTCGAAGGGGATCGTATAGCCCCAACTATGGAACGACCACGACGGCCATATTCGTAGCGCGCCGTCCAGGAATCCCATGTACCAGTCGGGCTGCACGGCGTAGGAGATCCGGGCCGCGTCGTACGGTCCGAACTGCCAGATCGGGTTGACCTGGGCGAAGGCGCCGAGCAGCGCCGTGATGCCGCCGACGATGAACAAGAAGCCGGTCGTCTTGGCTATGAAGACCGGGTACATCGGTGAGCCGACCACGTTCTTCTCGGTGCGACCTTTGCCGGGGAACTGCGTGTGCTTTTGGCGTACCAGCAAGAAGAGGTGCGCACTCACCAGCCCGATGATGACCAGCGGGACGATCAGACAGTGCAAGATGAAGAAGCGCGGGATGATCATCGTGCCCGGGAAGTTGCCGCCGAAGATCCAAAAGGCCAGGTAGGTTCCGACGAACGGCACCGAGAGGATGATCGAGTACGCGATGCGGATGCCGGTGCCCGAGACCAGGTCGTCCGGGAGCGAGTAGCCGAGGAAGCCGTTCACGATCGCCAGGATCAACAAGGTGGAGCCGACGATCCAGTTCAACTCTCGGGGCTTGCGGAAGGCGCCGGTGAAGAAGACCCGCGCCATGTGAATGACGATCGCGCCGACGAAGATGTCGCAGGCCCAGTGGTGCATCTGTCGCATCAACAGACCTCCGCGCACGGCGAAGGAGAGGTTGACGGTCGAGGCGAAGGCCTGCGTCATCTTTTGACCGTCGAGCGGCGTGTAACTGCCGTGATAGGTCACGATGGCCGAGCTCGGGATGAAGTACAGCGTCAAGAAGACCCCGGTCACCAACAAGATCAGGAACGAGTAGAGCGCGATCTCGCCGAGCATGAACGACCAGTGGTCGGGGAAGATCTTGTCCATGAACGTGCGTCCGCCGCGCGCGAGGCCCAAGCGGTCGTCGAGTTCGTCCAGTGACTTGCCGACACGACCGTAGGAACCGAGGGCCTGCTTCTTCGCGCGCTTGGTGTTGATGACGTCGCTCACGAGCGCTCCCAGAATCCCGGACCGACCGCTTGGTGGTAGTCACTCTGGCTGCGCAGGAAGCCCGAGGAGTCGACGTACAGCGGCAACTGGGGCAGCGGTCGAGGCGCCGGTCCGAACTGCGGCACCGCTCCGTTGGTGACGTTAAACATCGATTGGTGGCACGGGCACACCAGCAGTTGCAGTTCCTGTTCGTACAGCCCGACCGGACAGCCCAGGTGCGTGCAGACCTTGGAGTACGCGACGTAGCCGTGCGGCGCCCAGGTCTCGCGTCCCTTCATGGTCGTGAAGGCCTCGTTGGAGACGCGAATCAACACCGTCTGATCGACGGCTTGGCCGCGGTCGGAGTTCTCGGTGCCCTCGGGAAAGACCGTTTCGATCGATCCCACGGCGAGGTCGCCCACCTCCACCCGTCGTCCGGACTGGTCGACCACGTAGGAACCGGAACGCCAGTCGGTGTGCTGGAGCGTCTTCTTGGGCAAGGGCCCGAGGCTGCGCAGTAACGGGAACATGACCACGACGCCGAAGATCCCCATCGCGCCGCCGAGGAGACCACCGAGGAGCTTGCGTCGCTGAACGACGCTGCCGCCTCGCTCGACGATCGCTGCGGCGAAGGCCCGGCGATCGGCGTCGGAGTTCGCGAGGGTGTGTCGCTCTTCGACGAACGGCCCGCGCGGCATGAGGTACTTGCCCCAGGCGACGATGCCGATGCCGAGGAACAGGAGTCCGCCGCCGAGCGTGGCGCCCAGCTTCCAGGGCTGCGCGTCGATCCAGTAACAGGCCCCGAAGCCCGCGAGGCAGAGCGTGCCGACGATGAAACAGACGCTGATGACCCGCTCGACCAGCTCGGGATGGCGCGCGGCCGGTTGCAGGCGGGGATCGTTCGACGAGAGTCCGGACAACGAGACCGGTGTGCGGTGTTCGTCAGTCATCGCGCTCCCCCACCCAGAATCCGGCGAGGGCCAGGACGCCGACGCCGAAGGCCAAACCAACGAAACCTTCGGCGACCGGTCCGAGACCGCCGAGCCCGAAGCCGCCGGGGTTGTTGGGGTGCTGAATTTCGGTGGTCACGTACTTCACGATGTCGTTCACCTGCGCGTCACTGAGGTTGCCGGTGAAGCGTGGCATGTTGGCCGGACCGGTGCGAATTGCCTCGGCCACTTCGATCGAAGGGATCTTGCGCAGCGACGGCGAGAACGTACTCATCGCGAGCGCGTCGCCGTCACCCTCAATGGTGTGACACGACGCGCAGTTGAGTGCGAAGAGCGCGGCGCCGTCGGCGACGTTCGCGTTCTTCAAATGGGGATAGGGAATGTCGGGATAGCTCGGCGAGAGTGAATTCACCCACGCCGACACTGCGAGGGCCTGGTCGTGCGTGAGACGCGGGACGCGACGGATGGCCTCGATCGATCGAGGATTCGCGGCCGGCATGCGTCCCGAGTCGACCCAGAAGTTGATCGTGGCCGGTCCGAGTCCCACGAGGTCGGGGAAGGCGCCGGCGGTGCCATTGGCCGGGACGCCGTTGGCCTGCGTGCCGTGGCACGAGGCGCAGTTCTGCTGGAAGAGCGCGTCGCCCAGCGTGACCAACGCCGCCGAGGGGGCGCGGTAGGTGATTGAGGAGTTGCCGTAGGCGATGATGACGCCGTCGCTGTTCTTCTTCACCATCGTCGAATTCGGCGTGCCGGCGTTCTTGCGCGACGTTTGATAGGGCGTCGCCTTGTACGACGCCTGAGCGCCGCCGACGAAGAGCACGACCGGTCCGAGGCCCACGAGACTGATGATCGAGACTGCCAGGCAGCGTTTGATGAGGGGTGACGTCATGCCAATGCCTACTTCAGCAAGAACAGGGCCGAGTACAGCCCGATCCAAACGACGTCGACGAAGTGCCAGTAGTAACTCACGCCCTGGAACGTGGACAGCTCACCGGGGTCGCCCTCGGTGCCGCGCATGCGAAAGAGCAGGAACGCCATGGCCACCAGGCCCAGGATCACGTGTAGACCGTGGAGACCGGTGGTGATGAAAAAGACCGAGCCGTAGGAGTTGGTGTACCAACGCGTCGTGAGGTGTATCCACTCGTAGGCCTGGTTGGAAACGAACAAGGTGCCCATGATCATCGTGGCGATGATCCAACGCCGGGCCTCGGCGCGGCGGCGATGTTCGATTAGCCACACCGCCCACTGCATCGTGAACGACGAGGCGATGAGGATGACGGTGAAGACGCCGGACTGCAGGACGTCGAGGTGCGTGCCGACGGGAGGCCAGGACGCCAGGTGGGCGCGAATGGTAAATAATGCGGCGAAGAGTCCCGAGAAGAACATCAGCTCGCTCCCGAGCCAGATCATCACTCCGATGGCCAGCATCGGCGGACGATCGTGGACGATCTTCTCTTGCTTCGCCAGGCTATTGGGGGAAACCGCCTGACTCACGGCTACATTTCTAGCGGAAATTGCGACCCCGATGCGTCAGGTCGACCGATTTGGCTCAACGCAATGTCTCGGGCAGCGGCTCGACCGCCACGATGGCGAGCCGTCGCGTCGGGCGCGTCATCGCGACGTACAGGGTACGCAGTCCTCGGGCCGAACTCGACGCCATACCCCGAGCACCACGGCTGGCGATCTGACTCGGTTCGACGACGACGACCCCGTCGAATTCCAGTCCGTTGGCCCCTTGGGCCGAGAGCACGATCAAGTCGGCCCCCAGTCCCTTGGACTCCTGGTCGCGAGGATCAATGGCGTCGAGTCCCTTCGAGCGCAGTATCGACACGATCTCCTCGACCCGTTCGCCCGACACGATGACCGCGATTCGACCGGGCGCGACGGCGTCGACCTCTCGGCGAGTGACCTCGGCGAGGGTCACCACGAACTCCTCGCGGCTGACTTGGTGCACGCTCGGCGAGTGTCCGGCTCGACGCACGGGACGCGGCGGCGTGAGATCCGGGGCCGCCGCCCTCAACGTCGGCGCCGCGAAATCTAGGACCTCTTCGGGCGTTCGGTAACTGACCGTGAGATCCACGCGGGTCGGCGCGCGACGGGGTTCGAGCACCTCCAAGACGGCGTTCCACGACGCCGAGGACGACGCGGTCGTGGCCTGGCCCATGTCGCCGACGATCGTCATCGAGCCGGTCAGGTCGCGGCGCTTCAAGACGCGGAGCTCCATCGGCGAGAGGTCCTGGGCTTCGTCAATCACGATGTGTCCGTAGGTGACGAACTCCGCCTCGTCGAGTTCGTTGCTCAGAACCGGGGCGTTGCGTTGGGCCTCACGGAGCGCCGCGGCGCGCACGTCGCCGGCGTAGGCGTCGAGGTCGATGCCGTCGAGGATGCCGTTGTCGCCCGGTTTCACGACGGGTCGCGGGCGACGGAGCGGGCCGAGCAGAACCCGGGCCTCGTCGATCAACGCCGCGTCCGCCTTCGTCCATTTGACCTCGTCGATCGTGGCCGAGCGCGCCCGGTACAACAGCGCCAACTCCTCGTCGCTCACGAATCCCTGACCGGCCGCGCGCAACAGGGCCGGGGCGCCGAAAAGATCGTGCAGGAGTTCTTGTCCCGAGAGTCGCGGCCAGATGCGCTCGAGCGCCCACTTGAACTGGGGCGTGGCCCGAATGAGATCGGCCAACTCGCCCACGGCGTTCACTTCGTCGACGCCCTCTCGCACGAATCGTTCGTAGTACTCGTTCGCCAACCGATTGGCGAGCTCGCGACCCACGGCCGAGCGGCGCTGGTTGTGGTTGCCCGGACGACGTCGCGCGCGATCCACCGTTTCTTGGGTGTAGCGGGCCTTCAAGACGACGATGGCGCGACCGATGGGGATCTCGACGTCGTCTTTGAGCGGTCGCTGGCGGGTTCGCAGGGCGCGCGCGAGTAATCGAGCCATGCGAAGGTCGCCCTTCAACTCGTCGACCGGTTCTGCGTCACGTCCGCGAATCTCGACGTTGGTCACGAGACCCGAGATCGTCGAGAGCGTCACGCCGGACTCGCCCAACGACGGCAGGACGTTCTCGATGTAGTTCAAAAAGAGCGGGTTCGGTCCGACCACAAGCACGCCCTGTCGCTCGAGCGTCGCGCGGTGCGTGAAGAGAAGATACGCCGCACGGTGCAACGCCACGGCGGTCTTGCCGGTGCCCGGTCCGCCTTGAACCAACAAGACGCCGGCCAAGGGATTTCGAATAATGCGGTCCTGTTCGCCTTGGATCGTGGCGACGATGTCGCCCATGCGTCCGGTGCGCGCGCGCCCGAGCGCGACGAGGAGCGCCCCGGGGCCGCCGAGCGCGAGACCGCCATCGACGAGACCCTCTTCCGTCGCCGCGCGGACGTCGTCCTCGGGCAACGCCAGTTCACCATTCGCGTCGGCGAAGTATTCGTCTTCGACGCCCGTCACGTCATGTCCGTGAATGGCGACGTGGCGTCGGCGCGCCAGACCGAGCGGCTCGACGCCGGTTGCGCGATAAAACGCCTCGGCCACCGGCGCGCGCCAGTCGATCACCAGGGGATTCAATTCTTCGTCCGAGACCGCCAGTCGACCCACGTGATACTCGTCGATGCGTCCCCACTCATCGGGCGCGTAGTCGATGCGACCGAAGAAGAGGGGCTGGTCGCCGATGGCCAATTGGTCGAGGCGATGCAGCGCCGTGCCCATGACGACGTCACGTTCGACGAGGTCGCCCGCGCCGCGCATATTCGCCACCGCGGCACTGTCACGAAGGGAGCGGGCCTCGTCACGCATGTGATCGAGGGCCGTGAGAGCGAGATCGAGGAAGACCTGTTCCTCTTTAATCTCACGCTCGTGGGCCATCGCGTCCTCTTTTCATTTCTCAAAATTGAGAAATTTCAAGTCTAGGGCAACTAAGCATCTTCAGTTCAAACTGACCACTGAGCGCTCACGTAGATTGAGGGGGATAAATAAGGAGTGACGTGAACGAGCCAGTTTTCCTTCGGGCCTGTCGCGGTGAGAGCGTGGCGCACGTACCGGTGTGGTTCATGCGCCAGGCCGGACGATCGCTTCCCGAGTACCGAGAACTGCGCGGCACCGGATCGATCTTGGAGGCCTTTGCCGATCCGGCCCTCGCCTGCGAGATCACGATGCAGCCCGTTCGTCGCTACGGCGTTGACGCGGCCATCCTGTTCAGCGACATCATCGTGCCGTATCACGCCATTGGCTTCGGAGTCGACGTGGTGCCGGGACGCGGTCCCGTGATCGCCGATCCTTTCACCAGCGCCGCGGATTTAGAGCGTCTTCGCGACCTGACCGACGTCGACCTCGCGCACGTGACCGAGACCGTCGACCGAGTGGTGAAAGAACTCGAAGCGACCGACACGCCGCTCATCGGATTCGCCGGCGCTCCGTTCACGGTGGCCAGTTATCTCGTCGAAGGCGGACCGACCCGGGAGTTCGCGCTCATCAAGACCCTGATGCACACCCAGCCGCTCCTCTTCGACCTACTCCTCGAGCGACTTTCCGATATCACGGTCTCGTTCCTTCGGGCCCAGGTGGCCCACGGCGCCCGCGCCGTGCAGCTCTTCGACTCGTGGGCCGGGGCGCTCACGCGCGACGAGTACCGCCGATTCGCGTTGCCCGCAACCGAGCGGGTCATAGCGAGCGTCGCCGACCTCGGGGTCCCGACGATTCTCTTCGGCGTCGGCACGGGCGAACTGCTCGACCTCATGAGTTCGGCCAACAGCACGGTGATGGGCATCGACTGGCACGTGGAGCTGGACGAAGGACGCCGGCGCGCCGGCGGTCGCCCGGTCCAGGGCAACCTCGACCCGGCGCGCTGTTTAGGCGGTGTCGACGCCGCGGTCCAGGGCGCCCGTGAAGTGCTCGCTCGAGCCGGTAGCGCACCCGGTCACATCTTCAACCTCGGCCACGGCGTGTTGCCCTCGACCGATCCCTCGACGCTCGAGGCGGTCGTGCGGGTCGTGCACGAAGAGGGAATGGCGGGCGTTTCATGACGATCGGCGTGCTCGTCATGGCCTACGGGACACCGACGACACCGAAGGACGTCGAGGCCTACTACACCAGAATTCGACACGGCCGACCACCGACACCGGAACAACTCGCCGACCTGCAACGCCGCTACAACGCTATTGGCGGTACGTCGCCGCTGACTCAACGCAGCGCCGATCAGGCGACGGGCCTTGCCGCGGCGCTCGAGCAATATCGACCCGGAGGATTCGACGTCCGCTTTGGTTCGAAGTATGAACCGCCGCTGCTGGAGACGACGGCCGAATCGTTTCGCGACGACGGCTTCGACGTGGTCGTCGGACTGGTCCTCGCACCGCACTCATCGTCGATGTCGACGGATCAGTACATGTCGCGGGCCAAGGAGGCACTGGGCGCCAAGGTCCAGTTCCTCGACATCGGCGCGTGGTGGGCGTTCCCGGGCTTCCTCGAGATCATCGCCGCCCGGGTGAACGACGCTCTGTCGGGAATCCCCGATCCACGTCGTGACACGACCGAAGTGATCTTCTCGGCCCATTCGTTGCCCGAAAAGATATTGGAGAGCGGCGATACTTACCCCGAACAGCTTCACGAGAGCGCCGAGCGCGCGGCCGCGCTGGCGGGCGTCGAGCGATGGGACATCGCGTGGCAGTCGGCCGGTCGCACACCGGACCGGTGGATCGGTCCCGACATCTTGCAGGTACTGCGTGAGAAGCGCGCGCTCGGGGTGACCGACGTCGTGTCCTGTCCGATTGGCTTCGTCAGCGATCACCTCGAGGTGCTCTTCGACATCGACATCGAGGCCCAGGGCGTCGCGCGAGAGGTGGGACTCTACCTGGTTCGCACCACCTCGCTCAACGACGACTCGGCGTTCATGACGTTCTTGGCGAACGTCGTACAGGATCGTGTCTCGTGAGCCGCGAGTCGGTCGTCGTGATCGGTGGCGGTATCAGCGGACTGAGTGCCGCGTGGGAACTCTCCGGTGGCGCCCGGGGACCGGACGACGCCACGCCGCGAATCGAGCTGATTGAAGACGGGGCCGTCGTCGGGGGATCACTCGCCACGACACAGTTCGGCGATCGAACGATCGATCTCGGCGCCGACGGCTTCCTCGCCCGTCGGCCCGAAGCGGTCGATCTCGTTCGCGAACTTGGATGCGACGACCAACTCGAGGCGATTGACGCCAGTGGCGCTTCGATCTGGTTGCGCGGAGCGCTCGACGAACTGCCCACCGGACTCGTGCTCGGAATACCCACGTCATCAGGTCCGTTAAAGACCATCCGAGGACTCTCGTGGCGGGCGCGTCTCGACGCGCAGCGCGACGAACACGCACCGGTACGCATGAAGGTCGGTGACGACGCGACCATTGGTGACATCGTGCGAACGAAGCTCGGACGAGAGCTCTGTTACCAGTTCGTCGAACCGATGGTGGGTGGCATTCAAGCCGGTCGCGTCGATGACCTCTCGTCCAAGTCCGTTTTCCCCGCGTTACTCGATGCGGCGCGCAGGGGTGGCTCACTCATGCGTGCGATGCGCGCCAGTGGTCCGGTCACGCCGGGGCCGTCGGCGCCGTCCTCGAACTCTGGTCCGACGTTCTTCTCATTGCTCGCGGGAGTCGGATCGCTGCCCCTCGAAATCGCACGCCAACTGCGCGGGCGCGGCGTCGTGGTACGCACCGGCGTCGCGGTAACGGCCCTTCGACGCACCCCGTCGGGTAACTACCCCTGGGAGATCGACACGTACGCCACCACCACCCCGGCCGACGCCGTGGTGATGGCGACGCCGGCGGAAGTCACCGCGCGACTCCTCGGCGCGCACGACCCCGCGTTGGCACAACTCGCCCGCGTGCGAAGCGCCGGCGCGGCGATGATCACCTTCAGCGTCGCGCGCCACGCGGTCAACCTCCCCGCCAGCGGTACCGGCATCCTCGTGCCGCTCGGTACGCGGTGGACGGGCGAGGGGTCGATGTTGACGACGGCGGTCACCTTCCTCGATCGCAAGTGGCCGCACCTGCGCCGCGACGACGACGTGTTACTGCGAGTGCACGTGGGGCGAATCGACGACCTGCGCTGGAGCGAGATGAGTGACGAACAACTCATCGCACGAGTGAGTGCGGAACTGATGGTCCTTCTCGCCACTTTTGGAACGCCGAGCGACGCACTCGTGCAGCGCTGGCCCAACGGATTGCCGCAGTACTACCTCGGGCACGAAACTCTGGTGACCAACGCCCGGACCGCGGCCTCGGCGCTCGGTGTGGCGCTATGCGGGAACGCCTACGACGGCGTCGGCATCCCGGCGAGCGTGGGCTCCGGTCGACGGGCCGGCCGTGAAGCTCTCGAGATGGTGCAATTGAGTTACCGCTGACCGGCTTATAAGTAGTAGCCGGAGTGGATATAGATGCAGGGCACGCCTTCGCTGACGTACATCGCGTGGTTCTTCGGGTCGTCGTCGAGCGCCAGGCGAATGTCGAACCCTTCCTTGACGAGGTCGCGCAGCGCGCCGCGTTTGAACTCGTCGACGCCCGAATAGTCCCCGTATTCACGCATGATGAGGAGGTCCCAGCGCAGTCCGTAGCGCTCCAGCCAACCGACCGTGTGCGGCTGGACCCGCCGGGGACGTCCGGTCAAGAGCACGACCTTCAACGACGAATCCAGCAGTTCGAGCAATCGCTCAATCTCTTCGATGATCGGATCATCGCCGCACGCGTCAAAGAACCTCTTCCAGTCGCCCCAATCGAGGTAGTGCTGGCGACCGGCCGCATCGGCCAGAACCCCGTCGATATCGAAGATGACGGCCGGGCCGGCTCCGAAGGAACCTCCTCGCCAGTGCCAGTTTTCGCGCGCGTAGTCCGAACTCATATCTCAAGTCACGCTAACGGCGACGCCAGCAACGTTGTCTGCGAGACTGGTTACCGTGGGTTGTACCGAGCGTCAAACGCTGCCAATTCCTTTTGGTCATCACGTCTACGTGGTGAGCGACCTCTCACTCTCGCCGACGACCGATCCGACCAGCCGTCCGGTGCAAGAGCTCGTCGGTCTTTTAGGCGACATCGACGACGCCGCGGTCGTCGTGGTCGCGGGCAATCTGTTTCATCCGGAGCCAACCTCGGACCTCGTCAAATTCATCGACGCCACGTTGGCCGCGCTGCCGACGCTGCGTGACCAAATCGTCGCCTTCACGACCAACGAGCGACACCGTTTCATCGTGCTGCCAGGGAACGACGACGGAGAACTGCAACACAATCAATCGGCGCGCGAACGACTAGAAAAGCTCGGCGTGACCATGGCGAGCGACCTGATCTTGCAGGTCGCCACGGCTACCGGGGTACGCGACCTCGCGGTGGCCGCCGGTCACTGCACCGTCGACACGCAACGAGCCGACGTCAATGACCGCTCCGACGCCGATCGCCTCGAAGACCCTCACGCGCTGCCTCGTTTTGTCGCGTCGCGCGTGTTGTACCGCCGACTCGGCGTCTGGGTCTGGTTCCCGGTGATCACGCTGCTGGTGTTCGACGTCTTGACGTCACTCAACGCGATCATCTATCACTTCACTCGACACCACGTGCACGTGCGCACTCCCCACGCCGGCAGCTTCTGGGGCAATCTCGTGCTCAACCTGCTGATCCTGGCGGTCGTTGAGGCGATCGTGGTCAGTTGCGCCGGGCTCATTGTTCGTCGACGTTTCGATCGCGACGCCCGTCGATCGGCGCCGACCGAACTCAGCGAACCTCTGTCGCTCACTCTGGTGGACGACGTCGACGCGCTGGAGTTCGCCCGACGAAACGCCGAGCGCGGCGGTGCCGGTGCCGTGGTGGGCGGCGCGCCGCGACCGGCGCTCGCTTTCCTCGATCGGGGCGTGTGCGCCGCGCCCGGACCCTCGAGGTCGGTGATTGTCGAACGTCGAGGCCGATTCGGTCTCCCGCCGGTCTTCACCTCGGTCGACCGTCTCGGTATCGTGGAGATTGAGGCGGCCAGTGCGGTGCAGGTTCGTCTGTACGCCGGCGAGACGCGTCGCGCCCGAGAGCGACTCCTCGAAAAGATCGTTGCCAACACCTACGTGCAGCCACCGCCTTCGAACGCGACGACGACCGTCGGTTCCTGGCCGACCGGCAACCCTTTCCCCGTCACCGTGGAACGTCTTAAGGAACAACGACGGCAGCGAACGGTGCGGCGCTGGGCCAGCGGATTGCTCTTTCTCGACGGACTCGTCAACGTCATCGTCACCGCGACGCCGCCCCTGCGAAGTCGCCTCCACGAGGTCCAAACGTTCTTCCCGCTCGGCGTGGCCCAGTCGGCGGCCGCGTTCACCGCCGTCGCCGGCATCGCGATGATCATGATGGCCCGGGGTATTCGACGCGGGCAGCGCCGGGCCTGGTTCGTGGCGTGCGCGGTGCTCGCGGTCACCGTCTTCGCCCATGTGTTGCGCGGCGGCACGTTCGTGGCCTCGCTCATCGCCTTGACGATCTTGACTTTGTTAATCGTCGAGCGTCGCTACTTTCAAGCGACGACCGATCGATCGAGTGCGCGTGCGGCGATACCGCGACTCGGACTGATTGCGCTGGTCTCGGTGATCGCCGCGACCGTCGGTATCGAAGTCTCCTCCGGTCGCCACCACCTCCCGGCCTTCGGAGTCGTCTTCATGGCGTGCATCGAGCGATTCGTCGGACAGAACAACATCGCGTTGCCCGACACCGCGGGCGATTTCGTCGATCCGTCACTCTTCGCGGTCGGGGTCTCGCTGTTCGTGTCGTCGCTGTACCTCTTGACGCGACCGGTGGTGGACCGACGACTCTCCATGACCGGCCGTGGCACCGAGCGACGCCTGGCCGAGCTGCGCGCGAGAGAGATCGTGCGACGACACGGCCGAGGGACCCTGGACTACTTCGCCTTGCGCGATGACAAACAGTTCTTCTTCTTCCGAGACTCCCTCGTCGCCTACGCCGTCTACGGCGGCGTGGCGTTGGTGTCGCCCGATCCCATTGGGCCCGAGGCCGAGCGTTCCGAGGCGTTCAGCGCCTTTCGCGCCTACGCCGAAGGTCGAGGCTGGACGATCGGGGTCATCGGCGCCAGTGTGGAGTGGCTCCCCCTCTACGGAACGGCCGGACTCCATCACCTGTACATGGGCGACGAGGCCATCGTGGACTGCCCCACGTTCAGCTTGGCCGGCGGCAAGATGAAGGGCCTTCGCCAGGCCGTGACGAGACTGGTGCGCCACGGTTATACGGTTGAGTTCCTCGATCCCGCGAACATCGATCCGAGTCGCGTCACCGACATCCTCGAGTTGATTTCGATGCTGCGACGCGGCGAGGCGGAGCGCGGTTTTTCCATGATGCTGGGTCGACTCTTCAATCCCAAGGACAAGGGTTTGCTGCTCACCATTGTGCACGGCCCGGACGGAAAGCCGGCCGCGGTCTGTCAGTTCGTGCCGTCGCCCGCGATCAATGGCTATTCGCTCGATCTCATGCGTCGAGATCCCGGCGAACACCCGAACGGACTGATCGACTTCGCGCTCTGCTCCACGATCGAACACCTACGCGATACCGGAGCGCGCGGACTCAGCCTGAACTTCGCGGCCTTCCGGTCCGTGCTGGACGGAGAACGGGGCGAAGGAACGTTCACCCGCGTCGAGCGATGGGCCCTCAAACGGCTCTCCGGGATCTTCCCTCTCGAGTCGCTCTGGACCTTCAACGCGAAGTACGACCCCACGTGGCTACCGCGCTACCTCATCTATCCGGCGGCGGAGAGTTTCGTTCCTGTGGCGGCGGCCGTACTACGCGCCGAATCACTCACGGAGCTGCCGGTCCTCGGTCGATTCCTGGTCAGCGACCCGTCGAACCGACCGGGGACGGTAGTGCCCGCAGAGGTGCTCGCCGCGGCGAAGAAAGTCGACGACCGGGTTCTTCATTAAAACCAGTGACCTTCGAGTGACAAATCGTGGTCGAGCACTGTCTCAACTCGATAGATAGAGTGTGGCTGCCTGTCTCTATCGAAGGGAATCCCATGCCTGAATTTCCGACCATCACGCACGTCGCGTTGACAGTAAGCGATTTAAGCCGCAGTGTGCCGTGGTACCAGCGGCTCTTTGACGCCGAGCCGGTGCTGGATGAGGAAACCGGACCATTTCGACACGTCGTGTGGTTAGTTGGCGGTCAGACGTTAGTCGGACTTCACCAGTTTCCTGATCTGGCCGACAGCTCGGCGTTCAACGAGCGACGGGTGGGTCTCGATCACCTGGCGTTTCAGTGCGCCAATCGCGACGAGTTGTCTCACTGGCAGGACCGACTCAACGAACTCGGCATCGCCCACGGCGGCATCGTGGACGCCGGCTACGGCTCCGGTCTCTCCTTTCGCGACCCGGACAACATCGCGTTGGAGTTCTTCGCGCCCCCGTCGTAGTCCTCGACGACTCTCACCGCGTGGTGGCGTAGGTCACGCACCACGTAATGTCAGCCCATGGTCGACTTCATCGACGCGGCGAGTGCGGCCCATCACATAACCATTCGTTCGACGTCGTCCAGGCCGGAGCGAGGTACTGCGGTCTACTGGTCGTGAACGCCCGGTGGGTCCTCACCCACGACACCGTCAACGGCCTCACGAATAAGGTCGGCGTGGCCCACGTGACGCGCGTACTCCTCAATTAGATCCACGAAGGTCCGTCGCAAACTCGGGGCTCGGCCGTCGGGCCACACTTGCGCCATTCGTTGATCCAATCCACCGTGGTCGAGCGCCTCTGCCACCGAACGCCTCGACTGGTCGACGTTGGACTGCCAGAGTTCGTACAGTGAGTCCGGAGTGTCGTCGGGAGCCCAAGACCAGTCCCAAGCGGGATCGGTGTCCCAATCAATCGCGTTGAACGGTGCCGACGGATCTCGACCTAAGAGCCGAACCGAGAAATGGTGATCCTCGACGAGGGCGAGATGCTTCAGTAGACCGCCCAGAGTGACGGCGGAGGCGCCGACGGAGACTTGGAGATCCTCAGCATTGAGACCTCCCGCTTTCCACGCGAACGTCGCTCGCTGTCGCTCGAGCGATCCAATGAGCGTGGCGGCTTCGTCGCCGTCGATGGGCGGTTCTGGCCACTCCTCGAGTCCGGCGTACATGAACCAATTAACTTTCGCCGAGCGAAGCGGCAATGGGCGGAGCGCGTCGAATCTTCATTCGTCGGCGCCGCCTTGAAAATCGACTTCCGCCGTGGGCACGGCGCCGCCTCGGCGACCGGGCGCCTCCTGCCATTCCCAGTAGAGGTTCGTGTGCGCGATGACCTTGTCCGGCGTCGGCGCACCGTATTCGCTGAGGTCGCTGGTGGTGTGCGCGTCGGAGACCAGCGTCACGTCGTAGCCCCGAGTGAATCCGCCGTGCATCGTCGAACGGATACACGCATCGGTCTGAGCACCGGTGACCACCAAGCGCCCGACACCACGTTCCGCCAGAAGCGCTTCCAGGTTCGTGTCCTCGAAGGAGTCGCCGTAGAGCTTATGCACCAGCGGCTCTGACTCGCGGCGTTCCAGCTCGGTGACGTAGCGCCAGTCCTCGCTGTCGACCGGTAGCTCTTCACTGGAGTGCTGCACCCAAATGACCGGCACGTCCTCGCTGCGGGCTTTGTCGACCAAGGCATTGATGTTCGCTATCACGCCGTCACGATCATGGGCGTTGGCCACCACTCCGTTTTGGACGTCGATGACCAGTAGCGCGGTACTCGGGCGATCGACAAGTGTCGTCATGATGATCTCCTTCTCCAGTGCTCGAACAGATTTTCGGAACCCAGAGTACGCCAGCCCGTGTGACACCACAAGGGCTGGTCGAGCCGAATGAGGTTCCGGTGACGACATCGTGTCGACTCGATGACGCGGGTCGCGCCGAGTGAGTCAACGTCGCTCGCCTAAAGTCTCCGGATGGACAGCGATTTCGCACAACAGTTCGCCTCTGACTGGCGTGACGCCTGGAACGCCCACGACGTGGACGCGATACTCAGTCACTTCGCCGACGAGATTGTCTTCACGTCACCGATGGCACAGCGAATTGTCGACGGTTCCGATGGCGTCATCCGCGGCGCGGGAGAGCTCCGCGGGTACTGGAGCGAGGGCCTTCGTCGAAACCCCGATCTCCACTTTGAAATAGAAAACCTATACCTCGGCGTCGACACCATCGTCATCAATTACCGCAATCACTCGGGTGGACTGGTCAATGAGGTGCTCACGTTCGATGGTCCGCTGGTCATTGAGGGACACGCCACGTACTTAGGTGCCTGACGTACCGCTGAGTGGGCCGCACTTCGCTTGGTAGGCCGTGCTGCCGGGCTGCAGCGCCTGTCCCGAGTTGGGACTGATCACCAGACACGATTCGTCAACGGCCACGAATTGATTGGCCGGAATGGCCTTGAGCTGGTCCACTTCGGTGTAGGTCCAGCGAGTGTCGGCCGTTCCCTGGAAGTACCAGTTGCTCCCGTTGTCCGCGAGGATCAGTCCGTACGTCTTCATGGTCGCGAGCACCGTTTGGCAGAGGGCCGAGCACTGCGACGCCGGCAGCGTGAAGGACGCGTTGAGTCGGAACCGCGCCCCCATGGGCGGACACGACGTATTATTCTGGCCGGCCTCGTGGCGCGCCGGCCAGAGGTACGACTCCTGGGTGCAATCCGCGGTGAAACGAATCGCGTGATTCATGGCGTGCGCGGCCACCTCGTTGTAGTTGACGAGACCGGGCAGGATGGGCAGGCCGGCGGCGTCCGCGGAGGTAAAACTGGCCGGGCGCAGCGTGTTCGATCGCAGATTCCACGAGGCCCCCGACCCGGCCGTCGATCGTCCGCCGGCGTGGTAGTAGGTGTCGTAGGTCTCGAAGAGCGTGCACGGCGCCGACGAGGCCGATCGATACGGGTCGACCATCAGCGCGTGACGATCCGATCCCCCTTCGATTGGGGTCGACGCCGTCAACGGGTACGGTCGCCGGTTGCTCTCCGAGGCGTACTGAAACGTCACGTGCGTGAACACCGTGTTCTTTCGAACGACGACCCACGGTATGCCGTAGGGCGCTCGTGGACTACCCGACGGTCCGTAGTCCGGGTGCAGGTACGTCGTCGCGGAGGACATTGACGCGAGCCAAGTGGCGCTGTTCGCGTCGACGGGCAACGTCGTGATTGGCGTGTTCCATACGTTGTCCGCCGGGAAGGCTGGGCAGTTGGTCCCGGGAAAGGTAGGACCGACAACCCGAGCCGACGCCCTGGTCGAGAGCGGGTTTGACCGAGTCGTGGCGTAGGACGTCACCGGCGCAACGAACAATACGAGTCCCATGACGATCAACGAGGTACTGACAAAACCCGTCAGACGACATCGTTCTTCATGTCGAATGCCAGCCATTCAACCGGTCTACCTCGTGTTCACGACGAGTCGAGTGTGTTTGTCCAAGAGTTGTTCCCCGGCCCACGATGACCCGGTTGTCCTTCGGGCCAACGCTGGGAACTGCTTTCGTAGAATGCGTGGATGTCGCGCTTTGAACTGGTGATCTTTGACTGCGATGGAGTCCTGATTGACAGCGAGCGTCTCGCCGTTCGAACCGAATCTCAGATACTCACCGAACTGGGGTGGCCACTTTCCGAGGCCGAGGTGATTGAACGATTCGTGGGGCGATCGTCTGTCTACATGCAAACGGTCATCGAGGAGAGAATCGGCCGGCCCGTTGATTGGCGTAATGAATTCGAACGTCGCGTACGCGAGGCGTGCGAACGCGAACTCGAACCGGTCAGCGGGGTGATCGCGGCGCTCGACGAGATCGCGGTGCCCACCTGTGTCGCTTCGAGTAGTAGTCATCAGATGCTGAACTTCAAACTCGGCCTCACCGATATGTCCGAGCGCTTCGCGGGGCACATTTTCAGTGCCGACGACGTCGCGCACGGCAAACCCGATCCCGCCGTGTTTCTCTTCGCCGCCGCGTCGATGGGCGTGCCACCCGATCGCTGCGCAGTTATTGAGGACAGCGTCTCGGGCGTGGAGGCCGGTCTGGCGGCGGGGATGAGCGTCTTCGCCTTCAGCGGTGGCGTGACGAGTGCCCAAAAACTCCAACGCCAGTACGTCACCGTCTTCGAATCGATGCACCTCCTGCCGGAATTGTTAGTGCAGACCTAAGGTCCGTCGAGCGATGTGGTTCATTCGCAAATCATCGCACCTCTCATCCCGAGTTATTGAAGACGTATCGAACAAAGCGGGCATAATGACGAGGTGATGAGTTTTCGCGTTTTCAGACGATTACTGCTTCTCGCAATGCTCGTTATCTTTGGTTCCACTTTGACATCGCTCACAGTCGGCCCCGCGGTCGCTGCCAATGCCACCGCGGGCACGATTCGGTCGTGCAATATCTCGTCGCTCGAGATCTCGGCAACGAACGGTGACGGACTTCACCACGGAGTGGAGTTCATCATTTTCAAGAATGGGTCCGATCGCGCGTGCACGCTTCGCGGCTATCCCAAGATCGAGGCGGTCCTTCTCAATGGCAACGCCCCGAAGAATCTGATCGGGATGTACCACTCCTCGAAACCCGGTTCGTATTTGCGTGCAACGAACGTGGAGATGGCTTGGGCCGGAGGTGTGAATTCGTCCACGGGTTTGTACCCCAGCGCCGCTGCTCAGAGGGCGTTCGTGCCGCCCATCATTTCGTTGCGTGCGAAATCCGGCACGGCGTCCTCCACCCTCAATTGGGTTGACGGTCCCAACTCCGGCACCTGTCCCGCCTTCGATGAAATACGGATCGGTGTGGCTGGAGGGTATGTCGCGCGACCGCTCGGTCTCGGCTTCGCCGATCCCCTCTGTTACGAATTTGCCGTCACGCCGATCGTCCGGGGATCTACTGGAGCGATGAACATCAAGCCAACGGCCAAGGCGACGCCGTAAGCGACAGCCACATCGTTCAGTCGATTCGCGACCGAATCGCCTCGGCCAGTCGACGAGGAGCCCGTTCGTCGTAGGCGAGGAAGAGCGACGGTTCAACAAGTTCCAGCTCCATGACGGCCCAGCTTCCGGCCATCTGCACCAGGTCGACGCGGGCGTAGAGGATCCCTCGAAACTCATCTCCATCCAGCACGGCGCTGGCAAACGCCACGGCGTCGGGCTCGGGGATCGCGGCCGACATCTGCTCGCGTCGAAAAAGTGCGTCGCGATCGTCCGCGGCGGTGTTGAGCATCGCGCCTTTCGTCAGGGCGTGCGAGAAGGCACCGTCGATGAATACCAATGCGCGCTCGCCTTCGTCGTCGATGGTCGTGACGTACGGCTGGATCATGGAGTCGCGACCGCTGGCGTGCAGTCGCCGTACGTGGGCGAGTGCCTTCTCGTGGTCGTCGCGGCCGTACTGATCAGCGTCAATGGAGCCGGCGCCGACCGTGGGCTTCACGACGAAACGGCCGTCGGGAAACACGGGTTCTGAGCCGACGTCGCAGAACGTCGTCGGCACGATTCGATGCGAACGCGCGGCCAGGTCGTTCAAGTAGTGCTTATCGGTCGAATACTCAATGATCGGATAGGGGTTGAGAAGGTGCTCAATACCTCGGGCCCAGGCCAGATACCCAACCAGGTCGCGCGTGTAGTCCCAGGTCGAACGGATGACGGTGAGCTCGAAATCCGCCCAGTCGACTGACCGGTCGTCCCAGACGCACATCGAGCCTTCGATTCCGACATCGGAGAGCGCATCGAGGAGTAGCTCGGCGTCGGGATCGAGATTCGCGTCGTCACTGACGCTCGTCGCGATTGCGATGCGCCTCACGGCGTGAAGAGCACCGTCGCGTGCTGAGCCAGCGTCACGAGCGGTCCGGGCCAGACGCCGAAGACCAATGTGACCAGTACGCCGAAAGCGATCACGATGCCCGTCAAGCGCGGCACTTCGACCCGGGCACCTTCGGGGCCGTCATCGGAGTACAACGCCATCGCCCAGCGCAGGTAGAAGAAGGCGGCGATGGCCGCGCTGATCAAGGCGATCAACGCCAACGCTCCCCCGCCGGTGTCCACGACCGACGCCAGCACCGCGAACTTCGCGTAGAAGCCGGTGGTGAGCGGCGCGCCGAGTTGGCTGAGGAGCAGCACCGCCAGGGCGGCGCCGAGCCACGGTTGGCGACGGGCCAGTCCCTGGTAGCGCTCGATCGAGTGGTGATCGTCGCCGACGCCACCGATCAGCGTCACGATGGCGAACGTCGCCACGACGATCGGCGCGTAGGTGATGACGTAGAAGAGCGTCGCCGCGGTGCCGCGGATCGTGCCGGCCCAGACGCCGAGCAAGATGAAGCCGGCGTGGTTGATCGAGGAGTAGGCGAGCATTCGCTTCACGTTGCGCTGCACGACCGCCAACGACGCCCCGACGACCGTCGTGAGCACGATGAGGGTCCAGAGGATCGGACGCCACGTGTCGAGTTGGGTTCCGAGCGCCGAGATGAGGACGCGGATCAACGCGGCGAAGGCACCGACCTTGACGATTGAGGCCATGAGTCCGGTAACCGGCGTCGGCGCCCCCTCGTAGACGTCGGGCGACCAGAGGTGGAAGGGCACGGCGGCGATCTTGAAGGCGAATCCAACGAGCAACAGGGCGCCGCCGGCGTAGAGGAGGCCGGGGTGGAGCAACACGTTGGTGCCCAAGAAGTACGAAATCGTCGAGAGGTTCGTCGAGCCGGTCGCGCCGTAGACCAGGGCCGCGCCGTAGATGAAGATCGCCGAGGCGAATCCGCCGAGCAAGAAGTACTTGAGCGCCGCTTCCGAAGACGTCGCGCGGTGTCGGTCGAAGGCGACCAATACGTAGAGTCCGATCGAGAGGATCTCGAGGCCCAAGAAGATGACGATGAGGTCGTTCGCCTGGGTCATCAACAGCGCCCCGGCACTGGAGGCGAGCGCGAGGATGTGGAACTCGACGCCGGAGACCCGTTCACGGATCGCCCAGTCGTGGGCCACCAGGGCGGTCATGATCACGCTCAGCGCGATCACGCCCGAGGCGACGACCGAGAAGTCGTCGAGCACGATGGCGTGGGCGATCGTCACCGAGGCGCCGGCCCTGGCCACGCAGCGCCACTGGAAGTAGTTGGCCACGAGGCTCGCCCCGGCGGCCGTGACGACGGTCGAGGTGGCGACGGCGAGGGGCACCTTGCCGCGCGCCAGGGCCGAGGCGAGTACTAGAGCCAGGGCCGCGCCGAAGAAGATCAGGACCGGCAGGATCGCCAGGTAATGAATCGAGGGGATCACGAGCTTCACTTGTTCACCCCGCTCGGCGCGACGTGGTGGATCAGTTGCTGCACCGAGGGCGTGATGCGATCGAGCACCGGCTTCGGAAAGACGCCCAGCACCACGATCAACACGACGACCGGCACCAGCACCCACTGCTCGTGGGTCGTGGCGTCGGCGATCTCGGCGTTGGCGCCCTCGGCCCGTCCGTGAAAGACCCGCTGGTAGGCCCAGAGCAGGTACAGCGCCGAGGCGAGCACGCCGAAGGTCGCCATTACCGCCCACCACGAGTGCGTGGCGAAGGTGCCGATCAGGATCAGGTACTCACTCACGAATCCCGAAAGACCGGGTAGGCCGATCGAGGCCAGCATGACCACCGTGAAGAGCGCGGCCATGATGGGCGCCGGTCCCTGCAGACCCTTGAAATCCTTGATCAGAATCGAACCGCGGCGCTTCTCGATGAAGCCGATGATCAAGAAGAAGCCGATCGTGATGACGCCGTGGTTGAACATCAACAAGACCGCCCCGACGGTGGCGATGGTCGAACCCGACATCACGCCCAACGTGATGAAACCCATCTGGGCGAGCGAGGAGTACGCCACGAATCGCTTCAGGTCCGGGGTGGTGCAGGCCAGCATCGAGCCGTAGAGGATGCCGATCACCGCGAGGGTCAACACGACCGGACGCATCGTCACCAACGCCAACGGGAACAGACCCACCGCGAATCGCAGGAGTCCGTACGTGCCGAGCTTGGCCAGCAGGGCCGACATCTCGATCGATCCGGCGGTCGGCGCTTCGGCGTAGGTGATGGGCGACCAGGTGTGCAGCGGCCAGATCGGCGCCTTCACCGCGAAGGCGATGGCGAAGGCGATGAAGAGCCACACGGCGGCGCCGTGGGACATGGTCGTGGCCGAGAGGGCGCCGTAAGAGAAGGTCAGCGCCGAACCGGGGACCTGGTGCTGGTGGGCGAAGCCGAGGTACAAGATGCCGATCAACAGGAACGCCGAGCCGGTGAAAGTGTAAATGAAGAACTTGAGCGCCGCCTTGGAGCGTTCGCGGCCGCCCCACTGGCTGATGATGAAGTAGCACGGGATGAGCGTCAGTTCGAAAAAGATGAAGAACTCGAGCAGGTCGTGGGCGAGGAAGCTGCCCATGGTGAAGCACGTGAGCAGCAACATCCACCCGACGAAGGCTGGCTCCTGACGTCGGTCGCGCGCGCCGAGCAACGCCAACAACACGGTGAGCGCCGTTAAGACGATCATCAACAACGAGATGCCGTCGATCGCCACGTCGTAGGCGAGGCCGAAGGGCGCGGCCAGGACGTGGCGGGTGGCGAAGTCGAACGTCTGGGCCCGGGCGACGTGATCGTTGTAGAGAAAGGCCACGACGAGTGAGAGGACGAGCTCGACGAAAGAGGCCGCAATGGCGACGACGTAGGCCCGGCCCTCGACCTTTCGCGTCAGTGCCGCGCCGATCGCCCCGGCGAGCGGGACGACGAGCAAGAAGGTGAGCCACAACGAGGAGTGCATGCCTAGCCGACCCTCGCCACGAGGTAGACGATGATGACCGCGACGCCGAGTACCGTCGCGAGCGCGTAGTGTCGCACGAAGCCGGACTGCACTTTGCGCAGCCCCTGGGCGCTACGTCGCACGCTCACCGCGAGACCGGTGACAGCGCCGTCGATGACCTTGGGTTCGATGACGTCGTCACCGAACTGGGCCGCTTCGGTCAGCGGTCGGCCAATGGTGGCGTCATAGAAGTCATCCCAATGCCAGACGTGCTCGAGGAACGACGACTCGTAACGTGACGACTCCCAGATATTGCGCCAGATCGAATAGCCCACGAGCAGACCAATCACCGCCGCAGCGACGTCGACCAGGGCGAGTCCGTACTGGGCCAACGTGTCGGCGTGGCCGCCCGCCGCAACGTAGCCGAACGTCGGCGAGAGGAATCCGGCGAGCGAGTCGTGGTGGATCCACGGCAGATCGAGGACTCCGCCGACGATCGAGAGCGCGGCGAGGACGATGAGTGGCGTGGTCATCACCCACGGCGATTCGTGCGGGTCGTGACCCTCGGTGTCCTCGCGGAATCGCTCGGTGCCGAGGAACGTCAACACGAACAGTCGGGTCATGTAGTACCCGGTGAGGATCGCGGTGAGGACGCCGAGTACCCACAACGCCCTGTTCTGTTCGAAGACGTTGGTGAGGACGTCACCCTTCGACCAGAAACCGGCGAAGGGTGGAATCCCGGATATGGTCAGCCAACCAATGAGGAACGCCGGAAAGGTGAGGGGCAGATATTTCTGTAGGCCGCCCATCTTTCGCATGTCCTGTTCACCATTGAGCGAGTGGATCACCGAACCCGATCCGAGGAAGAGCAGGGCCTTGAAGAAGGCGTGGCTGATCATCAGAAAGATCGCCGCCGAATAGGCGCCCACGCCCACGGCGAGGACCATGTAACCAATCTGGGAGATCGTGGAGAAGGCCAACACCTTCTTGATGTCCTTCTGGGAGGTCGCGATCGTGGCGGCCACGAAGGCGGTCACTCCCCCGATGATGGCGATGGTCAGGCGACCCGAGTGCGACAGGGCCAGGACCGGAGACATGCGCACGAGCAAATAGACGCCGGCCGTCACCATGGTCGCGGCGTGAATCAAGGCCGAGACCGGCGTCGGACCTTCCATGGCGTCGGGTAGCCAGTTGAAGAGAGGGATCTGCGCGCTCTTTCCGGTCGCAGCGAGCAGCAACGTCAGCACGACCAGGGTCGCCACGGTCGGGGTCAGGGTGCCGGCTCTGGCGAAAATCGTGACGTAGGTGAGCGTGTGCAGGCGCGAGAAGAGCAGGAACATCGCCACCAACATCCCGACGTCACCGACGCGATTGTAGAGGAAGGCCTTCTTGCCGGCCGAGGCCGCCGAGTCGCGCTCGAAGTAGTAACTCACGAGCCAGTAGGAGCAGAGTCCGACGCCCTCCCAGCCGACGAAGGTCAGGACCAAGTTGTTCGCCAGGACGAGCAACAGCATCGAGAAGACGAAGAGGTTCATGTAGAGAAAGAACTTGCGAAAGTCCTTCTCGCCGTGCATGTAACCGGTCGAGTACAGGTGGATCAGCGCCGAGATGCCGGTGACGAACAGACACATGGTGATCGAGAGCGGATCGACGAGCAGTGCCGCCGGCACGTGCAGCGTGCCGACCGAGATCCAATTGAACAGGTTGACCGTCACCTCTCGCGAGGAGTGCGAGAGC
>Ga0182024_10006817_pt1 | contig 24890 bp, 26 predicted proteins | sample P32metaG_FD_120480 | JGI IMG/M metagenome (GOLD analysis project Ga0182024, IMG submission 120480) | Permafrost microbial communities from Stordalen Mire, Sweden - P3-2 metaG (Illumina Assembly) | ecosystem: Environmental > Terrestrial > Soil > Wetlands > Permafrost | place: Sweden: Stordalen...
CGGCGGATTATTTCTGCTGGTCGGGATGCTCTACATGAGGCGGCACACGCGCGAGATTTCCGAGTTCGGCGGGCTGTGGAAGCGCGTTCCGGTGTACGCCGCAGTCTTCATGGTTGTGATGCTCTCGTCGATTGGCCTGCCCGGACTCAACGGCTTCGTCGGCGAGTTTCTGATCATGCTCGGCGCGTTCCTGCGAATAAGGCTGGCCACAGTTTTCGCCGTCGTCGGCGTGATCCTCGGCGCGCTCTACATGCTCTGGACCTATGAGCGCGTGATGTTCGGGCCGATTACGAAAGCGGTGAACGAAACGATCCGCGATCTGAACGCGCGCGAGATTGCCGTCATGGTGCCGGTGATCGTGCTGATGCTGATATTGGGAGTTTTCCCGCGTGCGCTGATCAGCCGGATCGAACCGTCGGTGAACGCAATGCTGGCGAGAGCAAATTTCGGCCAGGCGCATCTCGAGGTTGAACGACAGCCGAATCGAATAGCTACGCTGCCAATAGTAACTCGCGAACCCGTGATCGCGGCGGCGGTGCGATGAGTCCCTTCAATCTCGCCGCGATTAATTTCGTCTGGCTGCCGATTCTGCCGATGGTCATCGTGGCTGTGGCTGCGATCGTAGTGCTGCTGGCGGGAGTACGGATCGACGACAGCGAGAGCGAAGGGCTGGGGCTATTGACGCTGGCATCGCTCGGCGTGGCGTTCGTGTTCACTTTGGGAATCGTCGGGCAGTACGGTATCGCCTTTGCGGGCGCGATATCGATCGACAGCTTTTCGGCATTTTTTCAGCTGGTGATTTTGATCGCGGCGATGTTCACCGTGATGATGTCGCTCGATTACGCCGCCGAAAACCATATCCCGGGCGCCGAATACTATTCGCTGTTACTATTCTCCGCGCTCGGCATGATGCTGATGGCGACAGCGGGCGATCTGATCGTCATTTTTCTCGGTCTCGAGACGATGTCGCTCACGGTTTACGTGCTGGCAGGCATGATGCGCCGCAACGCCAAGTCCAACGAGGCGGCAATAAAATATTTTTTGCTGGGCGCGTTCTCGACCGGCTTTTTGCTCTATGGGATCGCGCTGGTGTACGGCGCGACCGGCACTATCAAGCTCGGCCCGATTCACGACGCACTTGCTTCCGGTGCGTTGAGCTCGAACCCGCTGCTGCTGCTCGGGATCGGCTTGATGGTGATCGGATTTGGCTTCAAGGTCGCCGCGGTGCCGTTTCACATGTGGACGCCCGACGTTTACGAAGGCGCGCCGACGCCGGTGACCGCGTTCATGGCGGTGGGGGTGAAACTCGCCGCATTTGCGGCCTTCGTACGCGTATTCCTGGTCGATTTTTCGTCCGTCGGCGGGCACTGGCAGACGGTGCTGTGGGTGGTCGCGGCGCTGACGATGACTGGCGGAAATCTGATTGCCGTCGTTCAGACCAATATCAAGCGGATGCTTGCATACTCGGCGATCGCGCACGCCGGTTACCTGTTGCTGGGTATGGCGGCGGGAGTGCGGTCGGGCCCGGCGATTCTTTACTACCTGCTCGGATATGCATTCACAAATCTCGGCGCGTTTGCAGTAGTAATCGCGCTCGAGCGGCGCGGCGAAACAGGTAATCAGATCAGCGACTTTCGCGGCCTTGCGGCACGTCAGCCGTTACTTGCCGGCGCGATGGCCATCTTTCTGCTGTCGCTGGCCGGAGTTCCGCCGCTGGCCGGCTTTGTCGGCAAGTTTTATATTTTCAGTGAGGCGCTGCAGCAGGGATACGTTGGACTGGTAATAATTGCGATACTCAATAGTGTAGTCTCTGTCTATTACTACTTTTATGTATTAGTCGCGATGTATATGCAGGAGGGCGGCCTCGAAGTCGAGCGACTGAGTAGTCGTCCTGCGCTGGTCGCGGCGATTGGACTGGCCGCGCTCGCCACAATCCTGATTGGAGTTTATCCGCAGCCGTATATGGCGTCGGCCGCGAGCGCGTTTTATTCCGCCAGCGGCGCGGAAGGAATCCACACGGCCGCGTTCGAGCCGTAGAGCGACCGCACACCCTAACCCCTCTCCCTTCTGGAGAGGGGACAGAGAGCTCGTATGATTTCGGTCTTGCCGCTACTTGCGGCGCGCGGGTTTCTTAGCTGCCGGCTTTTTTGCGGATTTCTTCGGGTGCTTCACGGCTGCCTTCGGCTTGACCGTTGCTTTCGGCTTCGCGCTAGCCGCCGGACTAGTCGCAGCTCCCGCGTATGCGTCGGCTTCGATTTCGATCATCATGTCGGGATGCGCGAGCCGGCGGACTTCGACGATGGTCGAAGCGGGCGGCGAGTCGGCGAAGAATTCCTTGTGCGCGCGCGCCACTTCGGCAAAACGCGCCATGTCGGTGACGAACATCCGCGTGCGAATGACGTGATGCATCGTGAGCCCCGCGCGCTCGACCGCGGCGCGAATATTGACGAGAGCCTGGCGCGCCTGCACGTACATCTGTCCCGCGCCGACGATCATTCCGCGATCGTCGGTAGCCGTGGTGCCCGAGACCGCGACAAGGTCGCCGGCCCGGACCAAGCGCGAATAGCCGACGAGCGGCTCCCACGGCGTGTTGGTCGAGATTCGCGAGATCGCGCTCATCGTAGTCTCCCTCTCCGCGAGCGAAGCCGGTACGCGCGCGGCGGTCTAAACCTGGATGTCGCGGCTCGGGAAAGCTTCTTCGAGTTCCCGCGCCACCGAGCGCATCGGCGGCGCGACCAGCCGTCCCGAGGGCATCAGCCAGTTGCGAATCCGGGTAAGCGTCGGCATGCCCGCGGCCGGACGCTCGGAGCTTCGCACCATGTCGAGTTCGTGCTCGACGATTGGAGAATTGTGACGACTTGCGAGCCCGAGGCCCGCGAAAACAACGCGCCGCTCTTCCACCCTACTACCTCCACCGCATCCGCCCCTGGCGGGCCAACTAATGATCGAATCATACAGATGCCCACGAAATAGTCAAAAACTTTCTTGCGCGGGGCAGTGCGCCGCAAGTGCAGATGGACTGTGAATACCCGGCAAAACTCGCGCTTGAAGTTACGCTGCACCTATCGTATTCTTGCCCCGTTTCAAGTTTCCGCGCTCAACTGAGCACCGAGCAACCAAGGAGAAAGCGATGCGCAAGGTCCTGCTTTTAGCACTAGTTACGATGTTCTTCGCGACGGCCTGCAACAAATCCGAAGAGACGGCACCCGCGCCAGACGCGGCTGCGTCCGCGGCGGCACCTGCGGCTATGGCTAGCGACGCCGGCGCCGCAGCGTCCAGCGCCGTGGCCAGCGATGCCGCAAGTCCGGCAGCCAGCCCGGCGCCGTAATTCAGTTCGTTTCCTGAGCGGGTTCCCGCGCGCCGTCAGAGCCGTCGGCGCGCGGGAGACTCGCTGACCGTCCCCGCGGGAAAGAATCCGCTGACGCCGTTCGGTCGGACGCAGCGGATTAGCATTCCTGCTTGTCCCGCTTCGATTCCGACAAATCCAGCTATTGCGCCTCGCCAGTTTCCCTCTGGAGACTGGTGATTTTTTGTTCGCAGCGTTCGTCCGAATCGGATGCAGGGGCAGGCCGGTGCTGCTACGATGCGTTCGCAATGGCGAGCGTCCCCAAACCGGCGGCTTCTTCCAACCAACTGAAGCCGGGACTTTCGCTGTTCGATTCAGTGACACTGGTGGCCGGCTCGATGATCGGATCGGGCATCTTCATCGTCTCCGCCGACATCACGCGCCAGGTCGGCACTCCATTCGCGCTGCTGATGATTTGGCTAATCGCCGGCGTGATGACGATTGCGGGTGCTCTCGCGTACGGCGAACTAGCCGCGATGATGCCGGCGGCGGGGGGGCAGTACGTCTATCTGCGCGAGGCCTACGGCGGAATGTGGGCATTCATGTTCGGCTGGACGCTGCTGCTCGTCATCCAGACCGGTACGATTGCGGCGGTCGCGGTTGCGTTCGCGCGGTTCGCGGGAGTGATGTGGCCGGTGCTCGGCTCGAATCTTTGGATCGGTGCGGGCGGCGCGGGATTGTCGGGCGAGCGCGCGGGCGCGATCGCGGTGATCGCGCTGCTGACAGCGGCGAATCTGCGCGGCCTCGACATGGGCAAGTGGGTCCAGAACTCTTTCACCTCCGCCAAAATTCTTTCGCTATGTTTGATCGTCGCCGTCGGATGCGTGCTGCTGCCGAATCCGGTCGCGCTACACGCAAACTTCGGCAGCTCGACTGCTTTCTTCGGCACGCCTTCGATGTCGATTGCAGGAGCCGGCGTTTTCGGCGCGGCGATGGTTGGTGCGCTGTTCTCGGCGGACGCGTGGGCAAGCGTCACTTTCGCCGCCGCCGAGGTGCGAAATCCCAAACGCGATCTTCCGCTGGCGCTTGCGTTCGGGACCGGCGTCGTCATCGCGCTCTACATCCTCACCAATGTTGCCTACCTGTGCGAGCTGCCGGCGTCGGGAACGGCGGACGCCGCGACGGTGGTGGGACGCGGAATCGCGCACGCGTCGAGCGACCGCGTCGCCGCAGCCGCGATGCAGGTTGTGTGGGGCAGCGCGGGTGCGAAGATAACCGCAATCCTCGTGATGATCTCGGGATTCGGATGCGCCAACGGACTGATCCTCACCGGCTCGCGCGTCATCTACGCGATGTCGCAGGACCGCGTGTTCTTCGCGGCCGCCGGACGGCTCAATCGCGCGAGCGTGCCAGCAGTCGCGCTGGTGATGCAGGGAATCTGGGCGGCGGTTCTCACGCTGTCGGGCACTTATTCCGAGCTGCTCGACTACGTGATCTTCGCACAGTTGATGTTCTATGTGTTGACGGTATCCGCGGTCTTCGTGCTGCGCCGCCGCAGTCCCGACGCGCCGCGTCCGTACCGCGCGTGGGGCTATCCGATCGTGCCGGGGCTCTATGTCATCGCGGCGTCGGCGCTGATGGTCGATCTGTTGATTCTGAAGCCCCGCTTCACATGGCCGGGATTGCTGATCGCTCTGAGCGGCGTGCCGATTTACTACTGGACGACGCGCGCTCGTTCCGCCGAGAGATAGTTATCGATTGGTGTCCGGCCGGATGTCGGGACTCGAATTGTCGGGGGTCTCTTCCGAGGTGGGGAGCGGCGCTCCCGCTTGAGCGCAATCGGCCTGGCCCAGTTTGCCGCCGCGGAACTCCTGCACGATCGAGGTCAGGATGTACTCGCTCCGCTCGGGCGACTGATTTCCCGCGAGCTTGAACAATTCGGCTGCGTTGCGCGCCGCGTCGCCCGCGTCATGATCGTTCTTCGGTAGTCCGTAGATCTGAAATACTTTGCACAGCGATTCGATTCCGTCCTTGCGGTCGCCTTCGGTAATCGGAGCGCTCGAACCTTCCGCGGACGGCGCGGACGCGCTCGTCCCGCTCGATCCCATCAGGCCGTGTAGCATCCCGCGAAGGAAGAAAAAAATCAGAAACAGTACGACGACGCCGGCGACTATTCGCCCGGCCCTTTGACCGGATGAAAGTTCGCTCCAGGGGAGCAACTCGAATCCGCCCTTGCCCTTACCGCCTCCATCACTCGGCGGTGGCGTATGGAATGTCGGGGTGCGGATTTCAGGCTTGGACGGCGGCGGCGGCGAGCCTCCACGTATTTGTGGCGCAACAATCGGCCTGCCACCCGGCTTCAACGATTGCGAGGCGAGATCGCCGACCGGCCTGGTCAGCGGAGTCGCACAGTATCCGCAGAATGCTGTGCCCTCCGGGTTATCCTTGCCGCACTGCCCGCATGCAGGCATTAGATCACCTGGGCTCCGTCATCGATGTTTGGCGGAACCAGTGAAAAATGGAAAAGTGAAAAATCGATCGCAATTTCCCCGCCCGTCTCTCCCCGCTATGAACACTTTGCCTGCGCGACGAGGCTCACGCCACAGCCGACGGCTCTACAGGTATGAAAGCTACAGCCGCGGCGCGCAAAGTCAATATGGCTGACGATAATTCACTCCGTGTGGGATTTGCTGCTCCAAGCTATTTCATCGCGCCCACGCGCCGATGCGCAGGACGCTCCAAACATTTCTGCAACCATTTCTGCGCCCTCGGCGTCGGCGAGAAATCCAGTTGAATATATTGCGCAATACTGAGCACTGATGCCACGTTCAAGTCCGCAATCGTGAATTCTTTACCAAGCAGGTAGTCGGATTTTTGCAAATGGTCGTCGAGCACGCTCAGCGGCGCCTTCAGCTTCTCGATTCCTGCCAACGCAACCTTTTCGTCACGCTGCTCGGCCGGCAGCATCGCCCGATGATAGACAACGTCGAGCATTGGCGTTTCCACTTCGGTCATGGACCAAAGGCTCCACTGGTAGCATGCGCCATGACCCTCGACGGTGGACGGCCATAGCGGCGGCTTCGCATATTTTTCCGCGACGTACAGATTTATTGCCATCGACTCCCACAGGATTGTTCCGTTGTCGTCGAGCGCCGGGACATGGCCGTTCGGATTTATTTTCAGGTACTCAGGCTTTCGCGTTTCGGCCACCATCACCTGCTCGAATTTGACGCCGGCCTCTTCCAGGGCCCACAGGCTTCGGCCCGCGCGAGATATCGAGGATCCATACAGCTTAACCATCTGCACCTCCGGTTTTCCGATCAGTCGCTAATTGATACGATCGGATTGATGCGAGCGGAGTCCCAAAGCATTCCAATTCCACGCATGCAAAAGTCGATCGCGATGTCATTAGGGCACGCCGTACTTTTGTTCGCAATTCCCGCGATGCTGTTATTCGCAGCCGGGGTTGCGCGGGCGCAGGGAGGCGCGGTTCCGCTGCCAGATTCCTCGTACGGCGACAATGCCAACAGTTATCAGTCTCCGACCGATCTGCCGATGCCCGCGCCGGACGATCTGACCAATCCGGACACGGTGACGATCCCGATTCCAGGCGGCGGCGATATCACAGTGGACGGTCCCAACGCGCCGAGCGACAAGCCGCTGCCCAACCTGCCCGGCTCGCAGTGGGGCGTGACGCAGCAAACGCCATTCTCGCACGACATCGGGCCTAACGGGCCGTAGAGCGATGCTGATCCTAGCGTCTCTCTCTCAGGGAGAGGCCAGAAAGGAACGTTCAATATGCGGCGTCGAGGATTCCTACTAACTGCGGGAGCGTGACCTCTGCGCCAACTGTATTCGCGTGCTTCACTTCTTCGAGCACGGTGCCCGCTATTCGCGAGATCTCCTCGCGCGGGACGCCTACGTCGCGAAGCCGCGAGGGCACCTCGAACTTGCCGATGAACCTGGCCGTGCGGTCGGCGCATTCCATCGCCGACGAGCGTGGGTTGCTCGCGTCGAAGCGCACGTCGAATCCGTCGGCGATAGGCGCGAAGCGATCCGCAGCGACTCCCGCCATGAAGCGCATTACGTGCGGCAGCGTGATGCATGAGGTGACGCCGTGCGGGACGTTCCACATCGGGCCAATCTGATGTCCCAGCGCGTGCGAGATTCCACCGCGCGTGTTCGACATGCCAAAAATCGAGAGCCATGCGGCGAGCTGGCATTGCACGCGATGCTCCAGTTCGTCATCGCCGTGCATTTGCAGCGACGGCAGCAGATGCGCGTTGAGCAGCGCGATCGCTTTCGTCGCGAGCGTGTCGGTAACGAGCTGATGCCGCGTCGAGTACGAACCTTCGACCGCGTGATCAAGCGCGCGCATCCCGGTTGACGCCCACAGCCATGCCGGAGTTTCCACAGTCAGCGACGGATCGAGAATCACCACCCTGGCCTGCAAGCGCGGGTCGGCGACTCCGCCCTTCAGTTTGGTCGATTCGTCGGTGACGCCGCCGGCTGGCGTGAATTCGCCGGCCGACAACGTGGTCGGAATCGCGATGTGCAGAATCTCACCGCCGGCCACACCCTCCGGTGCGCCGCCGGCGAAGTCGATAGTGCGCGAGCCGGCGCGACCGCCCATCAACTGCCACGCCGCGTTCTTCACCGTGTCGATCGGACTGCCGCCGCCGAAACTCACGAGCGCATCGGCGCCGACGCGGCGTGCTTCCGCCACCAAGTCGGTCACCGTCTGCGACGGCACATGCTGCGCGGCGCCGGTGAATACTCCCCCCAACGCGGAACCCGCCGCACTCTTGACCTTGTCCAGCAGTTTCGAGTGGCCGAGAGTCTTGCCAGTAACGATCAGAGCGCGCTTGGCGCCGCGCCGCGACAATTCGCGACCGAGTGCTTCAACCTTGCCGGCGCCGAAGACGACAGTCTCGAGCCGAGTGAAATGGTATTCGCCAGCGGTCTTGTCCATTTAATTATCTCCTTGCTCACGAGAATCACATATTGGTGCCGGTAGCTACCGAACGGCGGGCTCCGTCACTTGTGACGCCGATCGGACAGGGCGGACACTGATGAGGCTACTTTCGATTGTTACTCTCCAATTTGATCGCTTTTACAAGGACAGGTTAAACATTGAAACTACGACACACTGCCGTCGCTCTCGCCGTTCTCGGCTGGTATTTGATGATGCCGCCGCAAACCAAGTTCTGGTGGATCGGCGCGCAACGCTCTGATGATTCCGCCCCGCTCAACCAGTGGACGAATGCGCAGTCATTCGACAAGGCGCAGCTATGTGAAGCCGCTCGGATTGCTACACAGGTGCAGTCTGGAGCAATCTGCGTCGCCACCGACGATCCTCGGCTGAAAGGATTTTAGGCGCTGAGCTGATCGCAAAAAATAAGAATCGGTCGCGTACTCAATCCAGGACCTTGCCGAATCGATTCCATCGCAGCGGCAACACGCCCGGACCGTCATGATTCCACGAAAAATAGATCACTGACGCGCGGCCTTCGACGTCGTTCTGATCGGCGAAGCCCCAGAACCGGCTATCGTAGCTGTCGTCGCGGTTGTCGCCCATCATGAAAAGTTTACCCTGCGGCACTACCACAGGGGCCGGAGCTGCCTCCGGATGCAACGAGTCTCTCGGCGGGAAATTGTCGCTCGCCAAATATGGTGAGCGACCCGTTTCACCCTTGGCCAAATACGCATGCGGATCCGGAATCCGCTCGCCGTTGCGCCACACGACTCCATCGATCACCTGGACTCTGTCCCCCGGCACGCCTATCACGCGCTTGATGAGGTCCATGCCGCGGTCATACGGAGCGGTGAACACGATGATGTCGCCGCGATGAATCGGCGCGAAGTGAAACAGATACTTTCCGGAAGAAAGTCCGGGCACGGGGACGCCCGCGATCGTTTCGGGGATTCGCAAACCGTATGCAACCTTGTTCACAAAAATATGGTCGCCCACGAGAATCGTCGGCTCCATCGAGCCCGACGGAATTACGTAAGCCTGCACAAAGGACGAACGCATCACTATCGCCAGTATCAGCGCGAGGCCGATCGATTCGGCGTATTGCCGCGCGGCCGACCTGGTCTGCCTTACTTTCGGTTTCGTCATTGATTGCTCCTCATTCAGTTCGTAGCGCCAAGGTCAAAGCGTCTTCTTCAGGAAATAGTGGCTATGACCTTGGGGATGATTCTCCAGCGTGCCGAAGACCTTGTAACCAAGTTTCTCGTAAAGCGGCCGCGCCTGGAAGCTGAACGTGTCGAGATAGGAGTTGAGGCATCCACGTTGGATTGCCATCTGCTCGATCGCAGTCATCAGTTTCGTCGCATGGCCTTTGCCGCGCAGCGAAGGATCGACCCATACGTCGGAAACGTAGAGCCATAGGCCCCAGGTGTTGCCGAGCGCGCCACCCAGGATCTCACCGTCCTCGTCTTTCAGGAAAAAATTCGCCGCAGACCACATCTGTTCGGGCAGACCTATAGCCGCGCTGGCGTGGGTCTGGATGCCGCGATTGACTGTCTCCATAACGTCGCCGGAAGCATAGGGCTGCATCACGATGTTCGCGCGATCGCGCCGATCGCCGCCATCATCGATTCCGGACAACGGTTGCTTCGCCAGGAAGTACCGATTGTGGCCCTTCGATGGATGGTCACCTAGCTCGGCGAACACGCGGTAGCCCAGCTTTTCGTATAGCGGCCTGGCCTCATAACTCGCGGTCTGCAGAAACGATGCGACGCATCCTTTTGCAATTGCGTATCGTTCGGCGGCGCCCATCAACTGCGTCGCATAGCCACGCCCACGCCACATCTTATCGACCCACAACGAGCGTATGTGCAACCACCCGCCTACGATATTCCCAAGTAAGCCGCCGGAGACGCTGTTGCTCGCGTCCTTGACGAGAAACACCACCGGATAGGACTCGACGATGCCGGTGGCCGCGGTATTGTAGTTACGGAGCCTCCGTACGACCGCTTCGATCCAGGCCTTCGGAGGATTCTGCTCGGCGACAATGCCTGGAGCACTCATAGGACTCGCGCAAACGCGGGCATCGCGTCCTTCGCGAACATTTCGGCGGCGTCGGGCATCATATCTGGTGCTCCTTTGAACCTGCGATTATGCACCGCGCGTTCGCTCGATGGCTAGTTGTTCCGTTCGCGGCACCGGGCCATATTGTGCGATGCGCAAGTCGGAGGGGTTAACGCGCAAGGAGTCTTGATGCGGCGTTTTCTGAGAATCGCGGGAATCGTTATCGGCACGATAGTCACGATCGCGCTCGTGGCGTTCGTATTCCTCCTGCAGGGGCCGGCCGTTCCCGATCATTCGGACTACCAGATCGATCTCGCGACGTTGCGAAAACTCGCCGACCAGCCGACTGGCGCGCATCCGCTCAAAATCAACGCCGCTGAAGTCGCGCACGGCAACGCGCCCGCCGCGTTCTTCCTCGGCGGCGTCCGTTTCGATCGTCATCAACTGGTCTTCCCTTCATACCAGGTCCTCTACCCCGACGGCTCGTTCATTGTCGTCGACGCGCCTCCCGGACGCGCCTTCTTCGAGGCGTCTTTCCCTGGCAGCTTCGACGATGCTCAGTACAAAGCTGAGCAGGACGCGCTAGTACACGCGCGCGCGATCGTTGTGACGCACGAGCATGCTGACCACCTGCAAGGAATCGCGGAGTCGCCGAATCTACCAGCCTTTGCCGATAAACTGATGCTGACGCGCGAGCAGCGCGACGACACCAAATGGTTGACGGCATGCAAGTTTCCGGAGAACGTACGCACGTCGCTTCATCCGCTCGATTTCGATCACTACTATCCGCTGGCGCCCGGCGTAGTCCTGATCAAAGCCCCCGGCCACACGCCCGGCAGCCAGATAGTTTACGTTCACCTGGCGGACAACTCCGAGTACCTGCTGTCAGGCGACGTAGCCTGGGACATGGAGCAAGTAACAATCCCAAAATGCCGACCGCGCCTGGCCGAACTCGCGATGCGCGAGAACAGCGATCAAGTAACTTCCGAACTACGCACGCTCCACGACTTAGCCGCATCCAACCCGGAAGTACACCTAGTGGTATCGCACGACGCCAAGCAACTCGCGGACTACGAACAATCGGGAAAAATCGGCAAGGGCTTCACCACCAGCGGCGGCAAGTAGGCTTATAAGTCGTTGTCAGTCTCTTCGAGCGCGGCGCGTGCAGGATCATCTTCGGAGATGAGGTCGATTCGGGCGGCGGGTTTGCCTGACATCAGTTCATCGATGTTCTCCGCTACTCGATCGACGAATCGTTGTTGTCCCGCCACCTCGTCCATCCGATTGTAAAGCACCACGATGCCGCGATCCTCGTGCGGCGCGAATTCCACGTAAGCGGTATAGCCAGGAGTGGTACCGCCATGCTCGTAGCGCCGGGATTCGAGGTCATAGAGCCAGCTGAAGGCAACCTCAGTGTTCTGCTTGACGTTCCCTCGTAGCTGATGGTCGATGGCGAATGCGGCGGGCAGAGTCGCGCCGGATGAGCCAGCGGCGTAATGCTCGGGATGCAGATTCGCATCCAGGTAAGTGAGCAAATCTTCGAGCGTCGATTTTGCGCCGACCGCGCCGGTAAACATTCCGCTTTCGCCAAGTCCCGCGTCGACGGGTTCCATGCCGGCGCCGTGACCCTGAATAACTCGCCGTTCATTCTCCGGCGAAAGAGCGAACACGGTGTCGTTCATGTGGAGCGGTCCTGTGACCTCAGTTCGGACCAGTTGCGCGTACGGAACGCCGGCGCGCGCGGCGAGCGCATATCCGAGCAAGCCGATACCGAAGCTGCTGTACAGATACTTCGCGTCGGCGGGTCTCGCGGTCCCGTGACTCACGAGAAACTGATGCAGCGCGACGCGGTCGTAGTCCGAAAACGGATTGTCCGGATCCTTCGGCTGCAGATTGTCGGGGATGCTGGGAAGCCCCGAGCGATGCGTCGCGAGATCGAGCAGGGTGATTTCAGTACCCGGCGATCCGGCCGCGATGTCGGGGAAGAGAATCGGACGCAGCGGTTCGTCGAGCCTGACTTTGTTCTGTGCCGCGAGTTGCGCGAGCACGAGGCCGGTGAAGGTTTTCGTGACCGAGCCGATCTCGAAGATCGAATCCTCGCGCGCGGCGCCGTATGTGAACTCGCGGCGCTCGCCATGATCGATCACGCCAATCGCCACTCCGCAACCGGTCGATTCCCTGAGCAGGCCGTCCTTCACGACGGGTGCGAACTCGGCGTCGAGGGCATGCTGCAGATCGGCGAGCGCGATCGGCGGTTGCGCCGGAAGGCTGGCCGCTCGAGGCGTCGTCGGCGAATCGATACTCCATAGCCCGACTCGCAGTCCGGTGGCGGCAAGCGCGCCGAGCAACACGAGCCATTTGAGCCATTTTATAGGAACCCTCACGACGCTCGTCCGCAAAAAAGTTCAAGGGACGAAGTCCCGCATCCTTTTCTTAATACCAAGGTGCACGGTTTAACCCTGCCCAGGGAAGCGTGAAACCCACGGAGGGTTTCACATTTGATCAAGTGATTTACCCTTCCACCTCACGGATTGATGATCACGAGCGTACCCTTGGGTAGCATTCGCTTCAGTTCTTCGACGTCTGCGTCGTCGACCGAGATGCAGCCTGTGGTCCAGTTGACGTCGCCGCGGTTCAGCACCGGATTGTCGGTGCCGTGGATTCCGATTCTGCCGCCGACGCCGACCGGACGGCCATCTTCGGTCGGCACCTCGCCGCCGGTGCGCATTTGTTCGTAGCGATAGCGGTCAAGCGAGTTAGGGTAATTCAGCGTGAGGAACCAATCCCAGCGGCGGCTCGGATGTTTCTCGACGATTGCGTAAACGCCCTCGGGCGTGCGGCGATCGCCCTCCCACAGTTTCGTGCCGGGCTCGAAGCTGCGTCCGAACACGGCGTGGTAGGTCTTAAACAGCCGGCCTTTGTAATAGACGATCAGCTGGTGGCGCTTTTTGAAAATCGTCACCGACCAACAGAGCGGATCCATGAAAGCTATGTCGCGGGTCTTGTCGAACAGGAGCTGGCCCGGGGTCGGCACGCGATCGGTCCGCACGCCGTCGATTTTCACTTGCGGGAGCGGAGTTGGCGTCGAGGTCGGCGTGGCAGTGGGAAGCGGAGTGTCAAGAACATCGGGCGGCGGGGGACCCGGCATCCCCGAATTGATGTACCTCTGACCTGGAGGGTAGTTGGGAGCCGGCGGCGCCAGTCCTGCTTTCTCCGCGTCGGTGGCGGTGATCGGGGTGGTGGCCTGCGCGAGCGCCGCGGCGGGTCCAGCGAGTGCAGGCTCTGCAGCGCACATCACTACTATTGTCGCGGCAATCAATGCGGCGGCGATCGATCCAGCAATCCTGCCCATCAGCTCCAGCCAATCTCCAGCATCGCGGTCACATTATGCATTTTGTGAACGCTTGGTGCGAAGATCAATTGTACAGTACCGTTAATCTCCTCGGGAGCATTTTTTCGATGGACAACAATCTTGCGCGCGCGATGGCCGGCCTCACTACCGGGATATACGTTTTGACCACGCAGGAGAATGGACGATGCCACGGGATGTCGTCGTCGTGGGTCGCGCAGGTCTCGGGCGAGCCGGTGATGTTCACGGCGGCGGTCGATAACGCGCATTTCAGCAACGGGGTGATCGCGAGAACCGGCGCATTCGGGATGAACGTCGTGGGGCGCCGCGGCCTCGAGCTCGAAGATTATTTTTATTCGGCGCGCGCGCGCCGCGACAACAATCTCGACACGATCGAGTTCGAATTGTCGCCGACGCTTGCGATGCCATGGCTGAAACTCGCGATGATCGCCCTGGAAGCCCGCGTGATAGACAGCCACGTCGCAGGCGATCACACAATTTTCGTCGCGTCGCCGGTCGGCGTGCGCGTCGGCGCGAACGATCGGCCGCTGACGTCGCTCGATCTCGACTACGTTTACCTCGGCGGGAAGAATGTGGTTGCGCGCGATCGCACGGGATGGGTTTGACGCGACTCGCGCTTGGCCCGCGGGAACCCTTCTCACAAGGACGAAGTCCCGCAGCGGTGCCGGGTTCTCTTTTCTTGATACTGGGTGCAGGGGTCACCCCTGCCTTTGACCGTCGGCAAAATCGTCTGATAGCATTCGCGCGCGGAGAGATTTGGAATGGCAATCGAAAAGAACGAACTGCGGCGCGTGATGGGTCATTTCGCAACCGGCGTTACCGTGATCACGTCGGTTCGCACGTCGGGCGAGCTGCACGGCCTGACTGCTAATGCGTTCACGTCAGTCTCGCTGATACCACCGCTGGCGCTGGTCTGCGTGGACAAGAAGGCCGAGAGCTATCCGTGTTTCGAGGAGAGCAAAATCTTCACCGTCAATGTGCTCGCATCCGATCAGGAAGCCGTGTCGCGCAAATTCGCGGTCAGCGGCGGCAACAAGTTTGAAGGCGTGAGTTACAAAATCGGCGCGAACGGCGCTCCGATCCTCGACGGCGCGCTCGCCTATCTCGAGTGCAAGGTGACGACCGCGATCGACGGTGGCGACCATACGATTTACCTCGGCGAAATCGAGCAGGCCGAAACTTCCGCAGAGGGCAAGCCGCTGCTGTTCTTCCGCGGCGGATATCGCGAGCTTGGCGACTAGCTCGCACACGGAATCGTGAGCGCTCCGGACCGCATCCCCGGAATCAGTGTTTTCCTGCCGTCGCATAACGAGGAAGGCAACGTCGAGCGCGTCGTGCGCTCGTGGGTGGCAGAATGCCCGCGCGTCGCGGACAACTTCGAGGTGATCGTGGTTGACGACGGCAGCCGCGATCGCACCGGCGAGATTGCCGAGCGACTCGCCACCGAGGATTCGCACGTCAAGGTCGTGCGTCATCCGGTCAACCGCGGCTATGGCGGAGCAGTGATCTCAGGAATTCGCGCCGCGACTCAGCCGTACATATTGCTGTGCGACGGCGATGGGCAGTTCGATCCCGCAGATCTCGAGCGCTTGACGCCGTTCGTTCCCGAGTACGATGTGGTCTGTGGACGCCGGGCGCATCGCGCCGACCCTCTGATGCGACGTGTCAACGGTAAGGCGTGGACGACTCTCGTCCGCGTCCTGCTCGGCATCACGATCAGCGATATCGACTGCGGCTTTAAATTGTTCAAGCGCGAGAAGCTTGACGGGATGGAACTGCGCGCGCATGGCGCGATGATCTCGACCGAGCTGATGGCGCGGGTGGCAGGGCGTAACGCAAAGGTGAAAGAGGTGGACGTCCAGCATCTGCCGCGGCTGACAGGGGAGCAGTCGGGCGCCAATCTCAAGGTGGTTGCACGGGCGTTTAAGGAGTTGATAGCGCTTTATCGCGAGTTAAGAGATGAGCGCCAGGGAAAGGGCTAGGGACGGTAGGGACGACGCAAAGCGGATAGACGATAGCCCGATTGCGTCATCGCGAGGTTGCCGCCGAAAGAAATTGGCGCAATCTTATATGCAGATCTTGCCGTGACCCCGATGGCACAGGTATAGCAATACGCTTAACAGTCATTTGCGACCCATTAAGGGCCGCCCAGATCAAGGAGATCCACGAGTATGAAGCGCACCCTATCGATCCTTTCCGCAGCTTTCTTCGCCACCGCGATGGCGATTCCCGCATTCGCCCAGGCGCCGGCAGCTGAACCGAGCATGGCAGCGCCTGCGGCTGACGCGAGCATGGCCGCCCCCGATGCAGACGCATCGCCGGCCGCGACCCATCATCATCATCGTCGCCATCACCACAAGGCCGCGGCGACGGGTGACACTGGCGCGACTGGCGCAACCGGAGCGACCGGTGAGACGGGAGCGACCGGAGCCCCGGGAGCGACGGGCGCAACTGGAGCCACCGGCGGAACGGGCGCTCCTGCGAATCCGTAACAGTTTGAGGGATAGTTCGACAGGGCGACTGCGTAGAGCGGCCGCCCGGTTTCGAATCGGCTAAGGTAGTTCGATCCATTCGGGATCGGGGGGCAGAGTCGGCTTTGCCTCCGGCGTTCGGTCGGTTGCGCGAAACCGGATTGATCCGGCTCGCGACGACGGGCACGACGCCTTTTTTCCGCGCGCAGCGTTGCAAAACACGCTGCGCGTTTTTTTGTAGCGAAAATTCCTGCTAGCATCACATTCCTTCCCGCGGGATTCACGGGTCCGCGGGAGACTAATAAGTTGTTGAGCTTTCGGCGTTTGGGCATTTGCCTGGTTGCACTGATCGCGCTGGTTTTCCAGTCGCCGGCCAGTGCTCGCGCCAGCGCCAAGAGCAGTTCTTCCGACGAGCAGGTTTGCGATCCGCTGGCAGACTACTTCCTGGGTATGGAAGATTATCCCGAGGCGATCCGGCGTCATCGCGTCGTCATCGATGACGACCCCGGCAACGCGCTGGCGCACTACCATTTGGGATTTGCGTACGGCGTCGTCGGGGAGCATCGCCAGGAACTCGCCGAGTACCAAAAGGCGATCGCGCTTGGCCTCGACGACTGGCAGTTGTTCCTGAACCTCGGGCTGCTCTACCTCGAAGGCGGGCAGACCCAGGATGCGACCCGGGTGCTGAGGCTCGCAGCGCTGCTCGGACCGGAGCGGCCCGAGACGCATTTCAACCTCGCGCTCGCTTATGAGCGCCGCGGAGCCCTCGCACAAGCCGAGCAGGAAGCGCTACTGTCGTTGCGAATCGATCCGAGTCAACCGGACGCGCGCAACACGCTCGGCGCAATTTATGCCGAGGAAGGCAAGTACGTCAGAGCAAGCCAGGAATGGAACGAGCTGGTAGGTGAGATTCCCGATTATACGCCGGCGCGGACCAACCTCGCGATTCTGCAACACGTCGAAAGCAGCGGCGGCGCAAAGGGCGGGTTCGACCCAAGCGGTTACATTCGCAATCCATGAGCGCCGCGAATCGGATCGCGACATACGACGAAGGCAGGTGGTGGAATTGGGGAAGCAGTGGAATTTGTCGAGGTGGTGTCGCGGGGACGTTAATTTGAAATCGGCGATATCGTTCGGCTCGACATTGATGTTGAGCGCGGCGCTTTTGCTGGCGGCATCGCCGGCGGGCGCGACGGCGCAATGGCGCCGCGTGCATAAGACAGTTCATTCGAAGCATGCGGCGAGGGCGTCCACCTCCGGCGGTCCTCTTTACAAGGGCGCGCTGCTCGAGGATGCGGACAGCGGCCGCGTGCTGATGGCCTATAACGCCGACATGGAATGGCCGCCGGCCTCGATGGCCAAGATGATGAATCTGCTGGTCGCGCAGGAACAGATCAACGCGGGCCGTTTCAACGGCAATGACCTGGTCAGGATTTCAGAACGCTCGGCGCATACGGGCGGCTCGCGCGTTGGCCTGAAGGAAGGCGACGTCTATCCATTGCGCGAACTGATGAAAGCAGCGCTGGTCAAATCGGCCAACGACGCCGCGGTCGCAGTCGCTGAAAAAATCGGCGGCTCGGTCGAGGCGATGGTTCGCATGATGAATCAGCGCGCGCAGGAACTCGGGATGACGCATACGGAGTACCAGACCGTCGATGGGCTTCCGCCGCGTCCCACTCACGACGCCGATCGCACAACCGCCTACGATCTCGCAATCGTGGGCCGCGCGATAATCCGCGAGACCAACCTGCTCATGTGGTCCAGCCAGGAGCACATGGATTTCGACAACGGCGTCGCGATTCTGAACAACACCAATCACCTGATCGGGCATTTTGAAGGATGCGACGGGCTCAAGACCGGCTTCACGTACATGGCAGGATTCAACGTCACCACCACGGCCAAGCGCGGCGACATGCGGCTGATCGCGGTGATCCTCGGGGCGCCGTCGAATGCGCAGCGCTTTGCGCAGGCGGCCAAAGTGATGGAGTGGGGCTTCGATCAGTTCACCGCAGTCTCGCTGCTCAAGTCCGGCCAGCCGATTCCGGTGCAGGTGCAGGTCCATCAAGGCCCGCTGATTCAGCCGGTCGCGGCGAACGATCTCAAGCTAGTGGTGCGGAAAGTCGATGCCTCGGCGGTCAGGCTCGTGTACGATATACCGTCGGCGATAGACGGACCGGTCACCACAGGGGAACCGCTGGGGCGAGCGATCGCACAGGACGAGGGGCAAGCAGCCACGGAAGTGATGGCGATAAGCCCGATCGCATTTACCGCGCCGCATACATTAGGCGGCGAGGCGTACAACGCAGCCGCGCCGCCGCCGAACAATAATCCAGGTCAGGAGAACCAATGAAGGTAGCCTCGAAACAGCGAAACCGCCGCAACCGCAAACTGGCGCGCAAGAAAAAGAGCGATCCGCATCAGGCAAAATCCCGCCTGCGCAAAATGCGCCGGACAAGGATCCGCGGCAAGTAGCTCGCGCGCGCAGCAGAGTCAGATTTTTCGATGGGCGGCTCATAACGGGCCGCTCGTTTATTTGTGACGCCGACAATCCAGCCATGTTTACACCTCAGCAGCGCGAAGAGTTTGATCGGGTGGGCATCGTGCGCGTCCCGGGCGCGATTGCGTCGCGCGATGCGGCGAAGATGTGCGATCGCGTCTGGGACACCCTCGGCCGGCGATTCAAGATCCATCGCGATAACCCGAATACTTGGGGCGCGCGGCGGGTGGCCGGATTTCATGATTTGCCGAAGTCCGAGAACTTCGAACAGATCGGCAGTGCGGCAGTTTGCGAGGCGCTCGATAACCTTTTGGGGGACGGCAATTGGCAAAGGCCGGAACGATGGGGCTCGCTGCTCGTTACGTTTCCAGAGTCCAGCGAGCGATGGAACGTTCCACATAAGAGTTGGCATCTGGATTTCCCGGCGCCGTCGCGGTTGCAAGAACTCTTCGCCGTGCGACTTTTCGTGTGCCTGGCAAAATTGCGGCCGACAGGCGGCGGCACGCTCTTTCTCGCGGGATCGCATCTGCTCGTGCAGGATCTCGCGGACAAGGAACCGACTGAGAAACTGCGATCGGCCGAGGCGCGCGAGGGCCTGATTCGTAACTATCCGTGGGTGAAGGGACTGTGCTCGTTCGATGCAAGCGTCGATCGGGTGCAGCAGTTCGTGAAAGACGGCGCCGCGATCGGCGACGTCAAAGTTCGCGTGATCGAGATGACGGGCGAGACGGGCGACGTCTTCATGACGCATCCGCTGATGCTGCATGCGGGGTCGACGAACTGCGCGACGGATCCGCGCCTTGTGCTGTCGAGCACCGTGTATCGCGCGGGAGTAGCGGTGCCCGCGCTTTACGAATAGCGGTAGCGAAAAACTCGCGATGATTCGCCGAAATGTTGGTAATCGAGCCGCGCGAAATTGACAAAGGTCGCGGCGGTCGGTTACCGTCGTTTGTGCCCCTTCGATCGACAATCTCGAACAGCGGAGAAAGTTTCTGGCCGATGTCTCGGTGATCGCCGTCGTACCGGCGCGGTACGGATCTTCCCGCCTGCCCGCAAAGGCGCTGGCGGAGATCGCCGGGGTGCCGATGATCGTGCGAGTGTGGCGTCAGGCGTCGAAGGCGAAATCGCTCGCGCGCGTGATCGTTGCGACTGACGATGAACGAATCGCGGCGCCCGTGCGCGCGGCGGGCGGCGAGGCAGTGATGACCTCGCCGGCGCATGCGAGCGGCACCGATCGAATCGCCGAGGTCGCCTCGAAGCACATCGCCGACGTCTATCTCGGCGTGCAGGGCGATCAGCCGTTCATCGCGCCCGCTGATCTCGACGCTCTGGCGGAAGCGATGTGCGCCGATGCGTCGATTCAAATGGCGACGCTGGCGACGCCGATCGCCGATCATCTCGAATGGACCGATCCGAACAAGGTGAAGGTTGTGTGCGGCGCTGACGGGAACGCGCTATACTTCTCGCGAAGCCCGATTCCACATGCACGTGACGGCGGCATGCCCAAAGAGGCGCTTCGCCATATCGGTGTTTATGCGTACCGGCGCGACTTCCTGATGAAATTCGCCGCCCTTCCGGTGGGCGTGCTGGAGAGCATCGAAAAGCTCGAGCAGTTGCGTGCGCTCGAGCATGGTTACGTTATTAGAGTGGTCAAGTCGGTGGCGCCGTCGCTTGAAGTAGATACCGCGGACGACCTGGCGCGCGCCCGCGAGACGGCCTCGGATTCAACTCGTTGAGGATGGGGAGGGATTCAGCGTGGAGCGGGGAAAGACAAAATTTATTTTCGTAACCGGCGGCGTGGTTTCGTCGCTCGGCAAGGGCCTGGCGGCCGCGTCGCTCGGCGCGCTGCTCGAGGCTCGCGGGCTCAAGGTCACGATGCTCAAGATGGATCCCTACATCAACGTGGATCCCGGCACGATGAGTCCGACGCAGCACGGCGAGGTTTTCGTAACCGACGACGGCGCCGAGACCGATCTTGACCTCGGCCATTACGAGCGCTTCGTGCAGACGCCGATGGGCAAGCGCAACAACTGCACCACCGGCCAGATCTACGACACCGTAATTCAGAAGGAACGGCGCGGTGACTACCTGGGCGCGACCGTGCAGGTGATTCCGCATATCACCGACGAGATCAAACGGCGCATCCTCGCCGCCGCCGAGGGCTCGGATCTGATCATCGTTGAGATCGGTGGGACGGTTGGCGATATCGAGAGCCTGCCGTTCCTGGAAGCGGCGCGCGAGTTCCGATGGGACCACGGCCGCGAAAACGTGCTGTACCTGCATCTCACGCTCGTCCCGTTCATCCCGACCGCGGGAGAACTCAAGACCAAACCCACACAGCACAGCGTCAAAGAGTTGACCGGGCTCGGCATTCAGCCCGACATCTTGCTCTGCCGATGCGACCGGCAACTCGATAAAAAAATCAAGGCGAAGATCGCGCACTTCTGTAACGTCGAGGAGAACTGCGTCATCTCGGCCCCCGACGTGCCGACGATTTACGAAGCGCCGTTGCGTTATCACGATGACGGACTGGATCAGCGCGTGTGCGAGAAGCTCAACATCTGGACCGGCGAACCGAACCTCTCCAAGTGGCGGCGAGTCGTCAAGATTGCGCAGAGTCCGAAGCTTACCGTCAACGTCGCGGTGGTCGGCAAGTACGTCAACCTGAAAGACGCGTACAAGAGCCTGCACGAGGCGATCGCGCATGGCGCAATCAGCAACGAGGCGCGGGTCAATATCGACTACGTCGATTCCGAAGAGCTCGAAAAGCAAAACGTCGAGGAGCGGCTGGCGCAGGCGCACGCGATAATCGTCCCCGGCGGCTTCGGCGAGCGCGGCACCGAGGGTATGATTCGCGCCGTCCGCTACGCGCGCGAGAACGGCGTGCCGATTCTCGGCATCTGCTACGGCCTGCACATGATGGTGATCGAGGCGTCGCGCAACCTGCTCGGCCTCAAGCGCGCGAACACGTCGGAGAACGCGCCCGACTCGCCCGATCCGGTCATCCATATAATGGAGTCGCAGAAGGACGTCTCGAAAAAGGGCGGCACGATGCGCCTCGGCGCGTATCCTGCGGTGCTCACGTCGGGCTCGATTGCGGCGTCGCTGTATCGCAAGGCGCGCATCTCGGAGCGCCATCGGCATCGCTGGGAAGTTAACAATTCGTATCGCGAGCAGCTCGAAAAAGTCGGACTCGTCGCGACCGGAATCTCACCCGACAACAGCCTGGTCGAGATAATGGAGTTGAAGGGGCATCCGTGGTTCCTCGGCGGCCAGTTCCATCCCGAGTTGAAATCGCGCCCGCTTGATTGCCATCCGCTGTTTCGCGGATTGATTCGCGCGGCCGTGCAGCGTCGCGCGGAGTCCGGGGTGAAGCAGTCGAAGGTGCGGGAGCTGCGATCGGTTTCGTGAGGGTCGCCCAGGTCAAAGCCGGCGACGCCGTCTTTGGCGGGCCGGAGCTCGTGCTGATCGCGGGTCCGTGCGTGCTCGAGAGCTACGAGTCATGCATCCGGCATGCGACGAAGATCGCCGATATCGCGCGACGCGCCAAACTGCCATTCATTTTCAAATCCTCATTCGACAAAGCAAACCGCTCGAGTCACAGCTCGTTTCGCGGCCCCGGCCTGATCGAGGGCCTCGAGATTCTGGCGCGCGTAAAACGCGAGGCGGGCGTCGCCGTGCTGACCGACATCCACGAACCGTCGCAAGCGGCGGCCGCCGCGCAGGTCGTTGACGTCATCCAGATACCTGCGCTGCTATCGCGCCAGACCGATCTGATTGACGCGGCCGCGAAGACCGGATGCGCCGTTAACATCAAGAAGGGGCAGTTTCTCGCGCCGTGGGATATGAAGGCGGTGGTCGCGAAGGCGGAGAGCGCAGGCACACGGCGAATTATTTTAACCGAGCGCGGATTTTCGTTCGGCTACAACAATCTCGTCTCCGACATGCGCTCGCTCGCGATCATGCGCAGCTTCGGCTACCCGGTCGTCTTCGACGCGACTCATTCGGCGCAACTTCCCGGAGCGGGCGAGGGGGGAGAGCGCTCAGGCGGTCAGCGCGAGTTCGTAGCACCACTCGCGCGCGCGGCGACCGCCGCCGGAATCGACGGAATTTTCATGGAAGTGCACGAGGACCCCGACCGCGCGCTGAGCGACGGTCCCAATTCATATCGGCTCGCCGACCTGCCTGCCTTGCTCGAAACCCTCAAGCGAATCCATCACGTGTCTCACGAGGCCGACTGATCTGGCGGCAATCAGATTGGCGTGAGATCGCTTTGGTGCTTGGATAATTAGTGAGTGCAAGAGTGTCGCGAATGGCAAGTATGATGCCGAATCGCCGCTCGGGTTTACTTGAAAAAAGGCGCTTGATACCGTGAGGATCGGAGAGATTGAACTTGAGTCCCAAGCGAATTGCTAAGGCGCTGGCTGGTTTTGGAGCATTGGCGCTGGTTGTGCTGTTGGTCGCGACCATTTGGATCGTGCGCCATCGCTCGGCCGCTCAAGTCATGCAGACCGCAGCGGGACTGGTGCCCGGGACTCTTCTGCGGGCGCATAACTTTCATTGGACGCAAATGAAAGCCGGCGAGCGCCAATGGGTCCTGACCGCCGGCGAAGCGGACTACTCGGCTGACAAGACGATGCTGAAACTGACCGACGCCGTCGTCACGATGGTCTCGTCGGACGGCAAACCGGTGGTCGTCAACTCGCCGCATGCCGATTTGACCATGAACGGGAATCACGTGACGAAGGCGTATCTCACCGGCGGCACCGTAATTCATTTTGGCGACTACGTTCTCAGCACGGATTCGGCGACTTTCATGCCTGATGACGACAAGGTCGAGGCGCCGGGTCTCGTGACGGTCATCGGCGACGGACTCAAAGTGACGGGAGTGGGGCTCAGCGGGCATCCCAAGACGCGGGTCTTCGACCTTCATACACAGGTTCAGACTGAAGTGATGCCGAAGAGCAAGAGTGAAAAACCCAAACAAAGTTAGCCGCGCGGCGCGTATCGCCGCGACTGCGATAGTTGCAATCGCGCTCGCATTGCCGGCGTGGGCGCAAGATGGCGTCAACGCGCCGATGGGGTCGCCGGATGCGGCGGCCGCAGTGCATGGTTCGGGCACGGTCGGCGATTCGATTCGCAACGCGCCCGCTAGCACGACGCCGTCGTCGGCGTCGGCTCCGCAACCAGCTAACAGCGACGATTCAAATGAAGATTCGATCAGCGTGACCGGCGGAGTGCCCGGCGCGGCGCCTTCGGCGCCGGCGACGGACACGACACAGGCACAACCACCCGCCGCAGCGCCGGCGGAAGCGCCGCCAGCGGCGCCCGCCGTCGCGACGGCGCCAGCACCGGCGCCGCCTTCGGCGCCGGACGTCCCGGTGACTGCCGCAGACGTTGCGCCAGCCGGCGCGCCGTCCACCGCAGTCGCGCCGATCGAGCCGCTGCCTTCGGCACCGGCTCCCGCAGCGCCCGCAGTCGCTAACGCGCCTGCTCCCGCACCTCCCGCAGTACCTGACGTCCCGGTGACCGCTGCGGACGCCGCGCCCGCTGCGGCGCCTTCGATTGCCACTACCACAACGGCTGCTCCTGCCGCGGCGGTGCCCGATTCAACGCCGGTGACGACGGCAGCGACAGTTCCGCCGGGCGCGATCGCACCGCCGATGACGCTCGCGCCGATACCGGCTGACGTCGCCAGTCCCGAGGAGCCGTCTATTCCTGTGGCTGTCGGTTCTCCAGCGGTTGCCAGCGCTCCGGTCCCGGCTGCCGCGCCGCACAAGGCGCACAAGGCTGCGTCGGGCACCGCTGGCGGAGGGGCAGCTGCCGGCGACACTCTCGCGTCAAATCAGCCGCAGCAAGGCGGTGCATTTGGCGGGATGCAGTTCGGCAACAGCAAGGCGCCCATCAACATCAAGTCCAACTCGATGTCGCTCGACTACCAGAATCATTCTGTTCTGTGGACCGGCAATGTACATGCGGTCCAAGCGGACTCGCAGCTTACCAGCGACCAGTTGCGGGTGAACTATTTCGACAAAGATTTCAAACAGATGAAGGACATGATCGCCGACGGTAACGTGCGCCTCAGCCAGGGCACGCGATGGGCTACGGGCAAGCACGGCGTCATGGATCAGACCAAGCGCACGGTAGTGTTGACCGGCAGTCCGGTCGCGCATGACGGCAACGATCAGATCACCGGCTGCAAGATCACGGTATTTCTGAACACCAGCCAG
>Ga0182024_10006818_pt1 | contig 24889 bp, 11 predicted proteins | sample P32metaG_FD_120480 | JGI IMG/M metagenome (GOLD analysis project Ga0182024, IMG submission 120480) | Permafrost microbial communities from Stordalen Mire, Sweden - P3-2 metaG (Illumina Assembly) | ecosystem: Environmental > Terrestrial > Soil > Wetlands > Permafrost | place: Sweden: Stordalen...
CAGGCATTTATGAATTGCGGCCTCATTTTGCTGAGACAACCTATAGCCCCGCTAGCACGCTCGGCGGCGGAGAGAATAGCCGCGTATTCGACGTGCGGCTCAACGGCCGTCCGCTGTTGAGCCAATTTGACATCGTCTCGGATGCCGGGGCAAACGCTGCCGACATACGTGTGTTCCGGGATGTCACTCCGGATAAGGATGGTTATCTTCGCCTCGATTTTAGTGGCGTGCTCGGCCTGCCGATCATTAATGCGATCGAGATTGTGCCCGGCCTGACACACCGCTTGCGGCCTATTCGCATGGTGGCGCAGAACAGTTTCTTCGTGGATAAGTCAGGTAACTTATGGATGCCGGATACTTACTTCAGCAGCGGGCAGCTCGCGGCGGACAAAGTTGCAGTTGGAGGCACGGCAGAGCCTGGACTTTATTCCGGAGAGCGGTACGGTAACTTCACCTATGCCCTGCCCGTAGATGAGGGAAGTTATAAGATGACTCTCTATTTCTCTGAAAAATACTGGGGATCTGAAGTCTTGAAGCAAGGCGGAGTGGCAGTCGCGTCTTCGATGTCCTTTGCAATGGCGCAGCCCTCACGCGCCGGCTCGATATTGTGAAAGAAGCGGGTTCGGGACGTGCGTTAGTCAAGACGTATCACGGACTGCGGCCCAATGCCCAAGGCAAGTTGATTGTCTCTTTCGTGCCGGACGTGAATTATGCCAGCGTGGATGCTGTCGAATTGGAGGAGGAGACACCTTAGACAACGCTCTTCGCTTACATGCTGCATTGGACCCCTATTTCTTGCACCTCTGCCAGATAGAGGTTACTGCTCTTCCGTTAGTGAGATGGAACCTGGGATTCTCGCAGTTTGTCTTTCCGACGCAACTCCGTAATCGACGCCAAGTCTGTGAATTCGACTACGGCAATGTGTGGTTGCACCTTGGCGTACAGGAGAAGCGAAGCCCAATATCGCTGTTCGCTAGGCTGTGACACAGCGCCTAACAGGGGGCGTAAACCATCAGCGTATCCATAAGGAAATGAGGCATGGCTTCCCTGACATCCGTTAGCGATCAGATTACTGATTCCGTAACCTAAGCAAACCTCAAGGTACACCGCCCGCAGACAAGACGACATAATCGAAGTTCGGATTGACTGGATTTACGTAGAGTTCCGACTGCTGAACCTGACGGCGCCCATTCTATCCCACACAGTTCAGAGTCATGGACTGGTCTTTGCCCATCGACTGCTACCCAAAGCTTTTGCGGGGGCACGGGCGCAGAGCCCGATTCTACCTCTCGCCAGCGGAGTGTGGTCCGGCGATTGACCTCATCCTGAAAAGGAAAGTGAAACGATGTAGATACGACTTGCGGCGTCGAATGTTATTAGGTTTAGCGACTAACCAGAGCGGTTTGAGAAGCCTATCATGAAGTTACAGCTATACGAGCAGACAATCTCTATACTGAGTATATGGCGCACGGTGCTGGCCGTACTTGTGATAACTCGCTGCCGATTGCCAAGCTATATCATGTTGTCGCGATTTACTGGGATCCGGTTGCTGGCAAGACACAGGCGTATCTGCCTTGGAATTCGTGGCATTACCCATATATCGAGGATCAGTCGACGGTCTGGTTTCACGGGGAATTGCGGCAGGATGATACGACTTAACGGCAGCACGAGTTAGAACTGATACGGGAGTTGACTGACCGCAGGAGCCATGCCGCGAATCTTTCAAGCGGACAGTGGTGATTCTGATTTTCGATCAGGGTTTTGCGATGGACTCATAGGTGGGAGTGACGGGCATGAGATTTAGAGAAAGGCGACTGCAGGCGCTTCCGCTTTACTTTGCGTTTGCGGCGACTGGAGTGGGCGTGGCGCTGCCCGGTGTGTTGTTGCCGGTGCTGCTGACTCAGTGGCAGTACGGGATGAGCAAGGTAGGACACTGCTGCTGACGCGGTTTGGCTCTTCGCTGGCTAATCTGCTCATGACTTCGGCGTTATTGATGCTCCTGCTCGCTGCCGCTTATCGCAGCAGGAATCGAGATGCCGGCATTCATGCCGAGAGCCTTTAGGTACCCGGAGTTGACCTTGCCCGACTTCAGTTGAATGCTGGCGAGCAAGCCTTCGAAGGCGCGGTCAATCGTAACTTGGTCGGGCCTTGATTTGAGGCGCTCCTCAACTGCGCCGGTACCGCGCGGCAGCTTGGCATAGGCGACGATCTTGTCCCAGCCTTCGGGTGGAGGGAAGGTGACGATGCACGCGGTGTTGGACATTTTCTTGTAAGGCCAGTAGGTCCAGCCGATGTTGTTGGCGTTCAGGAGCTGGGTGAAGTTTTCGATCCAGCCGTCCTTGTTTTCGCCTGATTCGCCCATCCAAAGCGGAACGTTATATTTGTCTCGGAAGTCGAGGTAGGGCTGGATCACAGATACGTCTGTAGCAGTCCAATACTTGTGGAAAGTGTAGCCGGTGTTGCTGTCGAATGGCTTGCCGAAAACGGCGAAGTTGCTGTCCCATTGCGCGCCGCCGAGGAAGAGGATGTGATGCTTGTCGACCTCGCGAACGGCGACTGTGAGCTTCTTATATAGGGGCTCCAGCTTGGCGTTCAACGGCGCGAGCGCAGGGAAGTGCGGAATGGGTTCATTGAGCAGATCGTAGCCGAGGATGGTGGCGTTGTTCTTATAGCGGCGAGCCAGGCGCTGCCAGATGGCGATGAGGTGAGCTTGCTCCTGCGGGCTGTCGTAAAGCCAGGGATAGCCGTAGCTATCGTCGATGTTGGCACCGGTCTGGCCTCCGGGGGCGACGTGCATGTCGAGGATGACGTAGAGACCTTCCTTGTGACTCCACTCGATCACTCGATCGAGAAGCGTGAAGCCTTCCGCACTGTCGGTCTCGAAGAACTTGTAGTGCATAGGTATGCGAATCGTGTTGAAACCTGCATCATGGATGAGGTGGATATCGTTGCGGGTGATGTAGGTGTCGCGCCAGGTGCGCCAGAAGGCTTGGGACTTCTCTGGGCCGAGAAGTTCAGAGACGAGGTTTTCAATTTCACGCGCGGATTGCGGACCTCCTTCAAAATTCCACATGTAGCCTTCGGCGACTAGCCAATTGCCGAGATTGGTGCCGCGCATCAGGAATGGCTTGTCATTCCCGTCCACAATCTCTTTTTGGCTGGTGTGCATGTACTGCGCGATGAGCGTTGCTGGGAGTAAAAGCAGGCAGGAAAAAACAAGCTTCGCAATTCTAGATCGATACACTACTTTGTCCTCGCTTCACGAGCGACTCAGTGTCGCACGGTGATTGTAAAGGATAGGACGTAACGCTTGCCTGATCGAAACGCGCGCTCCTGAGGATTGCCGCGGTGTTCTACGTGGACTTGACGGGACCGGTGGATTCACGCACGACAAGTGTGGGCTCGACGGTGATTTCGTCGCCTGAAATCGCTGTACCGTGAATGCGATTGAGAAGGCTCTGCGTGGCAATACGCCCAATTTCCGCAAGCGGCTGACTGATGGTGGTGAGCCGTGGCAGCGTATAGGCAGCGGCGTTGATGTTGTCGAAGCCGATGACTGAAACGTCCGCAGGAACGCGGAGATTGCAATCCTGCAAAGCACGAATGGCGCCGATCGCGGAAATGTCGTTGAATGCGACAATGGCAGTGAACGGCTGGTTCGAAGCGAGCAACTGGCGCACGACGGGATAACCGAGCTCTGGCGAAGTTATGTCTCGATCGAGGGTTACGACCAGCTCTGGCTTGATCTCGATACCCAGGCCTTCGGCGACCTTGGCAAGTCCCTTCCAGCGCTCATCGGAATCCGAGCTGAAGATCTGTCCACGCATGAAGGCGATCTGGCGGTGGCCGAGTGAATAGAGATGGTTTAGGGCAAGCTCGCCGGCTCTGGCGTGATCGAGTACCACGTTGGTTACGCCCTCGATGCGACGATGGCCGGCAACCGCTACCACTGGAATGGGGATGGAATGCTCGAGAGCCGTATCAATGGCGATGATGCCCTGAGCCCCTCGTCCAAGGAGCATGCGTGTGTATTCTTCAACGAGTCTTCGCTGGTGCCTGTGGTGCGCTGTGAAATAAAAGTAGCCAGCATTTATGAGCTGGTCTCCGATGCCGCTCATAACCTCGGTATGATAGCCATCGCCTAGTTCTGGAACGAGGATGCCGATGGTGAGAGTGCGACGGTTGCGCAGGGAACGAGCAAGCAGGCTGGGCTGATAGTTCATCTCCTTGGCAGCTACCTTGATGCGATCGCGCGTGGCTTGCGAAATCGAGCGACCCGGCACATCGTTGAGGACGACAGAGACCGTCCCGGGGTTAAGCCCAAGGTGAGCGGCCAGTTGTTTAAGGCTAACAGGCTGGTGAATCGTGGGTTTTGGCTGCCGCGTGAGCCGCTTAGAGTTTGTAGATTCGTCCATGAATGCTTCTCGGGCGTCTTGCAGTACTTTGTGACTCCAATCCTACAATGATCAAACGACAAATGACCGGATGGTTTTGGCAATCTGTGCGAGGTCTGGAACAATGATGCAGGGCGAGTGGGTATCTCTGCGCTGCGGGAGAAATGCCGCGCCCTGTTCCATGTATGATGGCGGTGACTTTTGCGCGTCTGCCTTAAGGCTAAATCGATGAACTCTGAGCCGATGGATAGTGAGGCTGGTACGAGCCATTTTGGGGTTGGCGTTGCCTTTTGCGACGTGCCGGAGCCCCAATGGAGATGCGCTCTGGAACCCGCCACCTTGTGCGCCTGCCTGCTGCAGGAAGCTGTGCATGGCCACGCTGCGGTGATTGCCATTGCGGTGCTTTGGATCGCTGCAATCTACGGAAGCACACCTGTTTTAGCGAGACCATCGCCTGCTCAGAACCAGGGTAAAGTTCAAACTGCTGGTCTGGCAGAACAACGGCATCGCGAAGCCCGCCCAAACGAAACAGCCGTCCCTGCAGTGAAGGCCAGTTCTGCGATTACATTTGAAAACGCGATCGAGGCTTCCAAAATCAAGTTCACGCTGAAAAATAGCGCTAGTCCGCAGAGGTACACCATCGAGACGATGGCCGGCGGCGTGGCGCTGCTGGACTACGACAACGATGGGCTGCTGGATATTTTCTTTACGAACGGGGCAGCAATTCCCTCGCTCCAGAAGACCGATGCCACCTACTACAACCGACTTTTTCATAACAATGGGGACGGTACGTTTACCGATGTAACGGAGAAGGCCGGCGTAAAGGGTGTCGGCTATTCCATGGGCGTTGCCGCGGGAGACTTTGATAACGACGGATTCGAAGATTTGTACGTTACAGGCGTGAATGCCAACCAGCTATTGCATAACAATGGCGACGGCACGTTTACCGACATCACCGAAAGGGCTGGCGTAGCCGGCAAGGTTCCCGGACTCGGAAAGGCCTGGTCTGTCGCTGCTGGCTGGTTCGATTACAACAACGATGGACTGCTCGACCTGATGGTGATCAACTATTTGAATTACGACATCAAGACTGCAAAGCACTGCGTCGCAGAGGGACTACCGGCCTACTGTTCGCCGGTGGATTTTTTGGGAACGCCGAATATTCTCTATCGCAATAATGGCGACGGCACGTTTACCGATGTTACCAAGACAAGTCATATCGCCGAGTATGTCGGCAAGGGCATGGGCGTGTCCTTTGCCGATTACGACAACGATGGCTTCACGGACGTCTTTATCTCGAACGATACCTTTCAGAATTACCTGTTGCACAACAACGGCGACGGTACTTTCACGGATATGGGGATAGCTTCCGGGGTTGCTTACAATGCATTTGGTAACGCCGTTGCGGGCATGGGTACGGACTTTCGCGATATCGACAATGATGGAAAGCCTGACATCTTTGAAACCACGATGTTTGGGGAAGGCTTTCCGCTTTTCAGGAATCTCGGGGATGGGCAATTTCAAGATGCTACTGGCGCGGCGGGGCTAATGACTTTATCGGCCCGCTTGACTGGATGGGGGACAGGGATCTTTGATTTCGACAACGATGGTTTCAAAGACCTGTTTACTGCCAACTCGGATATTCTTGATAATTCGATGGAGTTGGCGCATCGGCCGTATGCGCTTCCGAATGGGCTGTTTCGCAATCTAGGCAACCTTACTTTTGAGGACCTAAGCAGGAAAGCCGGCAGCGGCTTCCTGGTACCTGCGGCGCATCGCGGAGCAGCATTTGGCGATCTCAACAATGACGGCAAGATCGATATCGTCACAACGAGCTTGAATGGCTCTCCTGAAATCCTGATGAATCGCAGCAACAACAAGAAGCACTGGATTTTATTCAAACTGGCTGGGATCAAATCCAATCGCGATGGCCTGGGAACGAAGATCAAAATCACTACCGTTCTGGGCTCGCAATACAATCAGGCGACCACGGCGGTCGGCTATGACTCTTCGAGCGATAAGCGCGTGCACTTCGGGTTAGACAGCGCCACAGTCGTGGATAAGGTCGAACTCACATGGCCCAGTGGAATCAGGCAGGTGATGACCAACATCAAAGCAGATCAAGTGGTTACCGTAACCGAAAGCGTTAGATGAAATACCTGCGTCAGGGCCACATACTGGCCGAGAGACGGGTAGCGAGTTCCGATTGCCCATTGCGATTGAGCAGTTCGAAGAGACCTTGCAGGAACTTTGGATTGTCTCTTCCATAGGCCGTTGCAGTTTCGGCTGTGAGATCGGCATCCTTGACGTTGCCCAGGTGAAAGTCGGCATCGCTGAGCATATAAAGCAATTCCGGCGTCATCGTTTTGGACTTCGCCAGGAACTCCGCGGCATCGGACCATCTTCCCTGTCGATAGCGGACCTCTCCCATCTCGGCGATCGCCGTTTGATAACTAGGGTCGTTGGCGATTTCGGCTTGAAACTCCCGCTCCGCCTTGTTGAAGTCGCCCAGCTTGAGCGCCAGAATTCCCTCATAGGTATGGGCTCCGCGAACGGTCGGTTCAATTTCTAACGCATGATGGAGAGCACGCAGGCCATCTTCATCGCTCCCCATGAAGAGGTAGAGCTTTCCTATGAATACATAGGCATCGCCGATCGTGGCGGAAGTCTGTTTGAAGTGCTGTTCATAAAGCAGAACTGCGTCCGCTTCGCGATGCTCCTTGAGCAGTTGACGAGTATCTGCCTGGATGGCGCTCTCTCGTTGTTCGGTTTCCGCGGACCGAATGAATGTCGCTTGCTCCATCATCAGGTGATGCAAGGCGGCCTCGTGTTGAGAGTCCTCGACCTTGCCCAACCCGGCATAGGCTCGTGACAAATAGAAGTGCGCCAAGAGCCGTCGGGGGTCGAGGCGCAGTACGCCGTTGAGTGTATCGATAGCTGCCTGGTAGTCCTTGAGTTCAACCTCACAATGACCAAGCCCGAGCAGGGACTCCGCGTCCCCCGGCTTGTTGGCAAGGAAGCGTTTGTAGGCCTCGCCGGCTTGCTGCCAATTGCCCAGCTTGATCTCTGCTGAGGCCAATAACCCCAGGGCATTTTGGTCATTGGGATGAATCGCGACTGCGCGGGTTAGATTTTGCGTGGCGCCAGGCAGGTCCATCAACTTGTAGTCGACGGCGCCGAGGTCATAGTCGATGCGATCAAGAGATGGGTCGGCGTGCTGGGCTCTCAGCAGCCATTTAAGGCCCTCCTGATTGTCTCCTGAGCTACCGAGCAACTCGCCGTATTTCTGCCACACAGATGGATTATCCGGGTCAAGCTTCAGGGCTTGGCGGATCGTGGCCAGGGCAAGTTGATTGTCTCCGTTGAGATGATAGGCCTGGGCAAGATAGAAGAGCGCGTCACTGTCACGAGGCTTGAGTTTGAGGTGACGTCCGAAGAGGGAGATCGCCTCGTCGTAGTGGCCTGCCACGAGTTGATAAACGCCAAGACTATATAGAATTGCAGCGTCGTTGGGCGCTTGCTTCAAAGCTTTTTGATAGGACTCGGCGGCTTCTGCGCTGCGGCCTGCCTGCTCAAGGAGCATGCCTCGCAACTTCAGAGCGGGCTCGAAGTTGGGATGTTGCCGGAGGAGTGAGTCGGTCAGGGCGAGAGCCTGCTTTTGATCACCGCGTTGCGCTGCTGCAACGGCTTGGTTAAATTGAAGCGTTAACGGAGACTCAGCCGGGCGCGGAGGTTGCTGTGCGATAGCGCAAGGGATGGTAAAGCCGAGTACAAAGCAGAGTGTCAGGAGGCGATTCATCTAGTTCCTAGATATACTCTTGGGCTGAGTGGGGGCGCCAGAGAAAGAGATCGGAATGGAATAGAGCGAGGTTCGCGCCAGGACGAAGAGAGTGCTTTTGTCCTGGCCGCCGAAGATGAGGTCGATCGGGCGCTCGGGAACTTTGATCGTGCCGATTTTTTCACCACGAGGGTTATAGGCGAAAATTTCTCCGGCAGCGATGTATACATTGCCTTGTGTATCGGTGGTGACGCTTTCGCCACCTTCTTCTGCGAAGAGTTTCAGGTCCTTCAACGTGCCTTCTGCGGTAACGGTTGCGGACCAGGTCTTTTCCTGGGATTCGTCGCATACGTAGTAGGGTTGGCCCGGGGTGGCGAGGCCCAATCCGAAGGCGCGGAGGACATCTGCCATTTTGGTGCCGTAGTAGAGTTGGCCCTCAACGAAGTCTACGCCGGCAGGCAGTACGACACTGCCGTCCGCTGAGATGTATTGCCACGGCTTGGATGCAGATACGGCTTCGGGGAAATCGGCTTCGTTGCGCCAGAAATCTACAGGAATGATTTGCCTCGCGTTAGGATGAGCGCTTGCGGGAGTAGGTTTGAGAAGGGTCAACCCTGTTTCGGGATCGTCGGGTTTGAAGGCATAAACGGCTCCGTTACCGGAGTACGAGATTACGATGATATTGCCGCTGCGATCCATGGCGAGATTGACGGGATCGAGGGGGGTGTCGCGGATCATATCGAGCTGTTGTGTTTTCGGCGACCATCGAAAGATGCGCTGCCAGTGCGCATCGACGAAGTAGACGCGGCCATCGACATCTGCCGTACCGCCGGAAATGTTATAGAAGCCGCTAGCAAGCTTAGTGACGTTTGCGCCAGGGGCAAGGACAGGCGATTTGAGGGATGGTTCCCTGAATTCGGCTTTGCCGGAGATGGTTAGCGACGCGATTTCGCGTTGGCGGATTTCTATGTTGTGGGTAGCGTCGAAGACAGAGTTATCGAAGGAGGCTTTGCAGTCGCTGTAGACGTGCAGGTTGCGGAAGCGAATGTTTTCAGAGTTATGAATGCGGACAGCATAGGGGAAGGGCTGGAACATGCTGACGACGCGATAGGAGTGGTAGTTGGCAACCAGGATGTTCCTTGAGTTGTCGATTTCGAGTGGAAGGGCAAAGGGTCCTTCGCCGCGTTCCTCTTCGGTTTGCAGCGCAAAGAGTTCCCAGTTAGCGACATGGTTAAGTTTGATTTCGTTTCGTACGTGGTGTTCGCTGGAGAGCTCGTAAACGTGGCCTTCGGTATCAGTGTTTGAGATGTAAAGGCCGGCCTGGGCATAGGTATCGGGGGTCCAGATATTGGCGAATGTACCGCCGCCTCCATTGACGACCCAAAGGCTCGGATACTGGCCGTCCCAGCGGCGACTGAGATCGGGGTCGGCAGTGTGGGTATTGTTATAGGGGTTACTGCGCGAGCCGTCGGGATTGTTGGTGCCATGACCGCCGAGGAAACGAACGTCATCGAGGAGTGAGTCTTTGCCTGCCATCCACAGCGCGCCTACAGCGCGGCTGTGGATGCCGCCGGTGTAGAGACCAAAGCCAGTGACGATGTTGTGCCCGCCTTGAGGGGCTTCGAGCAGGGCCTTGGGCGCGTCTGGACCCTGAAACTTTGGCGCGCTATCTGCGAGATCGAACTGGGTGGCGCTCGGATGCAGTCCGATTAGAACTGTGTCTGGCCTGAGATGGATGGTATCGCTGACTAGGTAGCGGCCGATGGGAATGTAGATTGTCTGGTGTTCGTCGATTGCTTTCTGAATCGCGGATGTATCGTCCGTGACACCATCACCTTTTGCTCCCAGGTCGCGAAGGTTAACCCAGGTGTTGCGCGCTGGAAGATCGCGGATGGCTGGTTGGAGAGCGGCGGGATCTCGGTCGAGAGGAGACCCATGAAATGCAGTCTCAATGGAACCGGAAGTTCCTATTTCCGGCATGGTCAGGCCGTGGGTGAAGTCGGCCACCTGATACATCGCCGACGGGCCAGTGGTTTTAAATCCGCTTTCGCGCAACTGAGCAAAAAGCGGGACGTCTTTGCAGAAGATGGCCTGGAGATTGATTTCGGTGTGTGCGTTGTGCTCGTTGCTGATGAGAATCGCCGGACCGGAGATGTGTTCGAAGCGGGAGTCTTTGATCCAGAGTTCTTCCGGGTAACCGGCATCGATATTCACGACTGAAGGTACATTGCTGAAGGCGTCGCGGACCATGGTGAGACCGGCTTCGTGCTCTTTGATGGCTGCTTCGCTCTGGCCGTCAAAACTGGAATCGAGCAGTGTGAATTGCCAGCCCGGCGAGGGTTTGCGCGTGATAATACCGTACTTGCCGTCGTAGAAGTGCAGATCTTCAGCCTCGTTGCCGACATCATGCAGGCCGGCCAATGCCGAGCCCAGATGAAAGTCCATGTGAGCGAGAAAGCAGTGCTGTGCGACGTGGAAGCGAATGCCAACCGCGGCTGGATTTCCATCGTCAATCTCAATATCGATGTTGCTCATGGCCGAGTAGAAGGTGCCGGGGTTGGCATCGACGACACCAGCGGCTAAGGGTACTGTGCCGGGGAAAGTACGGCTTGCAGCTTCCTCCATGCGTCGGCGAATCTGCGGATTGACTTGTGATGCGTCGGCATGTGGGACGCGCACGCGCTCGTGCCCTGGACGGCCACCGGCGAAGAAGACCATGTAACCCATGCCTTGCTGGAAACCTGGGGTATTCTTTGCGAGGTATAGAACAGGCCGGGTTGGGCCATAGCCTATGACACGTATTCCCGGCCATACATAAATGGTCCTGGTGATGCGGTATCGGCCGGAGGGAAGGAAGACGATGCCTTCGCCGGATGACTCTTGTACCTGGTCGATCGCTTGTTGAATTGCGGCGCTGTCATCTGCTTTACCGTCGGCAACAACGGGAAATTTGTCGTGGGTAAGGTATACCGCGTGGGCGTCCTCAAGGCGGTTGGGATACCAAGAGGTCGAGGCCATGCCGGGAAGACCGGTCACGAACGCGAGCAATGCGAGGATCAGTGCGCTGTGGGAAGCTCGGAGCGCCGAAGGGCGTCGGAAGGGATGGGGATTCTTCGTTGAAGATGCCATGGTTGCTGCCCGGTTTGTTTGACAAAAATAGGTACTATCAGACCCGTCCATCATTAGGCATAGTCGGCCGTTGGCATGTCAAGCTCGATCTCGCCATTCTCCAGAAAACAAGCGATTGTCTTGCATTTTCAAGGGCTCGCGATGTCGTAGCATTGCAATCATCAGGGGAGCTTTGCGTTGGGGTTATAGGGTGGTTTTGAGGAGACAATACCGACTCCTTCGCGGACTTTGTAGAAGCGATCTACGGAGAGATTGGTGAGGGTTTCTGTCCTTCCGCCCGGCCATAGCACTTCGGCTTTGTCGATGCGTTCACATTGGCCAAGACCGAAGTGGAGGCGAAGATCGTCCTGCGACAGATAGCTGCCACCGCTGAGGATCTCTTCCAGTTGCACTTGATTGCCGCATGTTACTCGGATGCGCGCGTTCAGGGCCAGACGATTGCTCCTGACGCCTTCGAGTTGAAAGCTGACCCAGTGATTCTTGAGGCTACCTTCCGGTCGAAGGATCATGGGCTTTCCGACAAGATTTTCGACGACTGCTTCAAGCTTGCCGTCATTGAAAAGATCGCCAATGGCGAGTCCGCGGCTTACCTGGGGAATGCGGAGCGCCGGGCCGTTGAGCTTGCTGATGTCTTTGAAGGTTCCATCGTGTTCATTGAGGAAGAGCAGCTTCGGTTCAAGGTAACGCGCTGCCTGATGAGCGTTGTCGACCTGTGGATAGACGTGGCCGTTGACGAGAAAATAATCCTGCCATCCATCGTTGTCGAAATCAACGAAGGCATCGCCCCAACCTACGTAACCCTGGGTGCCTTTGGCGATGCCTGAGGCGGTTGAGACGTCAGTGAAATTGGAGTTGCCATCGTTGCGATAGAGGGCCGCGTATTCGTTATCAAAATGCGAGATGAGCAGGGAGATGCGGCCGCTGTGCAGATAATCGCCGTGGGCGATCCCCATGTTGGCCTGCTCGGCGCCGTCTTCGCTGGCGGCTATGCCTGAGGTTAGGCCAATGTCAGTGAAGTGGCCTTTGCCATCGCCGTGGTAAAGGTAATTGGCCTGGCCGTCGTTGGTGACGAAGAGATCGAGGTTACCGTCATTTTCCAGATCGGACCAGATCGCGGTGAGGCCGAAGCGATGCTCCGGGTCGCTTACTCCGGATTTTGCGGAGACATCAGTAAAGGTTCCATTTCCGTTGTTGTGATAGAGATTATCGCCTGATCCTTTGAGGCCGCGCGGGCCGCACTGCACATCCTGGCCGAGATACTTGCAAGTCTTCGCGGAGCCAAATGCGGGCAGGTCATCGAGATGGAAGTCGACGTAGTGGGATACGAATAAATCCGCGTAGCCGTCGTTGTCGTAGTCGCCAAAGGCTGCGCCGGTCGCCCAGGCGGTATCGTTGGCAAGGCCTGCTGCTTTCGTTACGTCGGTAAAGGTGCCATTGCCGTTGTTGCGATAAAGTACGACTCCGCCGAAGCAGGTGACCAGCAGGTCGGGAAGGCCGTCGTTGTTGTAGTCTCCGACTGCGGCGCCCATGGCCCAGCATGGGTTGGCGACGCCGGCCTTTTCAGTCGCGTCGGTGAAGGTGCCGTCATGGTTGTTGTGATAAAGAGCGCTCCGAGCTTTCTTGCCTTGCAGAGCCATCTCGACAGTGGGCGCGTTGGTGAAGTAGATATCGGGCCAGCCATCGCCGTCGTAGTCAATGAGTGCGACGCCTCCGCTCATAGACTCGACAATGAATTTTTGGTCGGGGCTGGAAATGTGTTGGAATTGAATGCCGGTCAGGGCGGTGATGTCTACAAGTGTTGGGTAACTTGTATCACTCTTGGCCGGTAATTGTGCAGCGGCGAATGCAACTCCCGCAACCCCAAGACACATTGATAGCAGCCATGCAAGCCGGCCGCGAGACAGGCTGCCGATCCTACTGATCATCATGGTCTTCGAAGTTGATTTGACTTGGTTGGATCTGCATTTCCTTCAACTCAAGGCGCAGTTTCTCCTTCGCATCCTTGTACTTCCGATAAAGGTCGATCTCGCGTTTGGCATCTTCGGCTCTGCCCTTCCCTCGATAAAGTGTGCCGAGGCGATAGTGGGCAGTCGCATTGGTGGGTTCGAGCCTTACAGTTTCTTCGAGAAGCGCCTGGGCCTGATCGAGCTGGTTCTTTTCGATCAAGACTTTGGCGAGTCCCAGCTTGGCGTCTGAGTCTGACGGATCAAGCTCCACGGCATTTGAAAATGCCTTGAAGGCTCCCTCGCTATCGCCGCGGCGCTGGAGAATTTCGCCCATGCGGAGGATGGACCTCTCATCTCGCGGATTGGCTTTGAGGGCAGCCTGATACTCCTGCTCGGCTTGTTTTTGGATGTTGGCGTCTGTCGAGGAGTTGAGTAGCTCCGCTAACTCGAAGTGAATGCCCGGCAGGTTGGGATTGATGGCGATGGCTTTGCGATATTGAGCGACAGCGCCGTTGGTATTTCCCCCCCGCGTTTCCTCATGCGCCATCAGTTGATGCATTTGTGCGGAATCGGGTGCGGCCAGGGCGAGGGAGAGCATGGATTCGCCGGCGAGGTCGGAGTAGGTGCGATATGCGGCATACATCACTTCAGCATTGTCAGGATCGGACTTGCGCAGGGACTCTGCGGTGACGGCCGCCTGGGCCAGGTCGCCGGTGTGGGTGTAGAGGCTCAAGAGTTCGAGGCCGGCCTGGGTCTTGAATTTTTTATCGGGAATGTTTGGGAAGGACGCTTCGAGATCCGTGCGGGCAGAGACGAAATCGCCGGTGCGCTCCTCGGCGATGCCAAGAAGGCCCTGGATCTTGGCGAGAGAGGGCTGGGCCTGCGAAGCCGCGCGGAGGTGCGGGATAGCTTCGGCGAAGAAGTTCTTGAAGAAGAGCAGAACGCCGAGATTAGCCTGGACTTCAATGTTGGCGGGGTCGAGAGCTACGGCAGCCTGGAGTTCGGGAATGGCGAGTTCGGGATGATTTTCGCGAAGGTAGCTTTGCGCTTTTTGCAGGTGGGCCGAGAGCTCTTGCCCTGTATCGGGAGCCGCTTGCGCGAAAGAAATAGTGCCAGCGAGGAGGAGGACGAACGCCGCTGCGGCTTTGCTCAATTCGATCTTCATCCTTTCTTGATTATATCGAGTGCGGAAATTAGTGGTTACGCCAGAAAGGAAAAAGAGGCGGCGATAAATCGCCGCCTCAGGTAGAGGGTCAACGTCGACTGAATTAGAAGGAAATACGTGCTCCAAGCTGGATATTACGACCGCCAACGGTGGTGCCGCTGATCTGGGTCGATGGCACATCGTAGTTGCCGCTTGCGCCCTGTGTGAAGTAGGTGTATGGGTCCCCTACCTGTTGGTTAGCTTGGCCGAAGAGTGTGCCTGTTGGTGGTGAGAAGCTGGCGTGGTTGAACGCATTGGCTGCATCCGCGCGGATGGCAATCTTGATGTTTTCCCACGGCAAAGAGAAGGACTTGCCGGCGGAAAGGTTGACTTGAGCGATACCAGGGCCAAACAAGCTGTTCCTTCGCACATTGCCGAAGGTGCCGGGTGCCGGAAGAGAAAATGCGGCGGGATTGTAGTACTCATTGACGCAACCAACCGATTTGCCGTCGATTGTTCCGCCGGATCCGGATTGGCAGCGCACCGTTTGGTGTGTAGGCTTGATGCTTACACCAGGGACACGGTTGGGATATGCAGAACCCGCCCCTTGATAGGTTTGCTGCGTTCCGTAAACCGTGTATGGATTGCCGGAAGAGACGACGATTGTGCTCGAAACTTGCCAGCCGCCGATTGCCTCGTCCAGAAGTGCGTTGTGATTGAGGAACATCTTGCCTTTGCCGAATGGCAACTGGTAAACGACGTAGCCTTTGAGTGCATTGCGGACGTCGAAGTTGGAGTTGCCATAGTTTGCGGCGGGATTGTTGGCGATCTGCCAGGGCTGCGGACCCGCACGGCTACCCCAGCCAGAGGAATCCTGATCGTCGAGGAAGTGGGACCAGACATAGTTGAAGCTCATGCTGAGCCCATTGTTCATCCGCTTGGTGATGGAGGCCTGGAGTGAGTTGTAGTTGGAGATGCCGTTATTGCTGCTGCCGCCTATGTTGGTGTAGTTGGTGTATGGGCGGGCGCAGCCCACGGAGGTTCCCTGGCCGCAGGTCGCGGTATCGCCGGAGGACAAAGCCGTGATCGGAACCGCGTTGAGGTCGGTTGAGTAGTTCAGATCGAAACCGTGGCTTCCCACGTATGCAATTTCGGCGGCATAGTTGGACCCGAGTTGTTTCTGCACAGCGAAGTTCCATTGATAAATCTTCGGAACAGGTGTGTGGTACTGGTTGTAACCGACGCTCTGATTGTTGAAGCGGGTGGGATCAGTGGAGGCCTGTGTATACGGAAGGGCAGCGCCAGTCTGGAAGTTGGTTCCGGTTCCGTCCAGTTTCGTGATCGGGTTGATGCCGTTAGTCTGGTCGGAGGCTGAGCCAGAGGCACCGAATGGACCTCCCATTCCGCCGCCGTAGGTGTCAAGGCTCCAGGTATAGGAGTAGAGTCCGAAGGCTCCGCGGATGGTCATGTCGTTTTTCGGTTGCCAGGCGAAGCCTACACGGGGAAGGAAAGTGTCGTAGACGTTTGCTTGCAGCGAAGTGCGGCCGTTGGCATGCGTACTGCCATACCACATGGCGCCCTTTGAATTATTGAATGGATTCGTAATGCTCGGGTCGAAGCTGTCTTCGTTGCCGTGAACTTCGTTCCAGCCATGATTGATTTGATAGCGGAGGCCGAGATTAATGGTGAGATTTGGCTTGAGCTTCCAATCGTCCTGGAAGAAAACCTGGGGGGTCTTGAATCGGCCGCCATATTCCGGTGTAACCCCAGCGCTCCAGTTCTGAGAGTTGCCCATCAGGAAGTCCGCGTATTCCAGACCCGTGGTGGTGTCGGCAGATGCGACACCCTGGGCATTCAGGGTCCAGTGCTGGGTGTATTGCCCAGAGAACTGCACCGTGCCTGCGTTGGTATTGCCCCAGGCGGTTGAGTCGTCACGATACATGAGGAATTCGCCGCCGAAGTGGAGGATGTGTTTGCCGCGAATCATGGTGACTACGTCGGAAGGATCGAATACGTGTTCCTTGTAGACGGCGTTCGAGCTGGGGTCGATCCACGCATAGGGATAGGTTCCGGTAAATTGGATTGCCGGGAAATCATCCGCTTCGGCAAATTGCCAGCCAACAGATGCGGCCAGTCCTTTGCCCAGTGCCAGATCGGCAAAGAAGTTCAGCTGAGCGGTGTAACCAATCCGGGCTTCGTTGATGAACGTGGGGCTGATATTCCAGACATCTGAAATCTGAGCATTGTTGTTATCGACGTCGCCGGACTGGCAGCCGATGGGGCATGCCGTGACCGAGTTCGGGTAGACGACGGGCGTATCGCTTTGGGTGTCGGACATGGTGAGACGATTGTTGGAGGTGATGTCGTAATCGAGACGGCCAAAGTACTTCCGGTAAGGAGTCGATTGTGGAAGGCTGGAGTAGAAATTGTTCACGGTTTCGCCATCTGCGCCCGTGCTGCCGGTGACGAACTTACCACCCGGGATGTGACTCGACGGCGTTGGGTAGTATTTCTGCATGTTCAGCGCGACGCTGTCGAATAGAGAAGACGGAACCGAATTCGTGCCGTATTCTTCCTGGAAAGACTTGCGAACCGGGTACGGGTTGCCGGCTGAGTCCTTGGCGATGGTCTGTGTCGTGGGATCGTAGATGGTGCGCTCCCCGGCGAAGTTGCCGCCCATGACATCGGTCGTCGGGATGGAATTGGTAGAGTTGCTGGCCGAACCATGATTGACGATCTGGTCGTAGTCGAAGAAGAAGAACATCTTCTTCTTGAGGACTGGTCCGCCGATTGCGCCGCCAAAGTTGTGATAGCGCAGAAACGGAACGGTGGGCGCATTGGTGAATCCATAGGAATTCGCATTGAAATCGTCGTTCTGCATGTAGTCGTAACCAGCGCCGTGGAAGCTGTTGGTACCGCCCTTGCTGATCTGGTTGATGATCATGCCGCCGACGCCGTACTGGGCGGAGAAGGACGAAAGCGAAACCTGGAGTTCGCTGACGGTTTCGAAGACTGCCGGATTGGCGTTCTGGCTATGCGATAAGGTCGTGGACGCGCCGTCAGCGAGTACGTTACTGTAAGGAAGGTTGCCGTTGGAAGAAACTTCCTGTCCGGGATTGTTGGAGCCCGCAGAGCTGCCAGGCGTGCCTGAGGTGCCGGGAAGCAGGATCATGAAGTTTTCCCAATCCTGAGTGACCTGGGGCAACTCAGACATCGACTTAGAGTCGAGGGTGACGGTCTGGTCGCCGGACTCGGTCTGCAGCAGCGGTACGTCAGTGTTGACGACCACTTGTTCCGTGGTAGCGCCGACCTTGAGTTGGCCGTTGACTGTCGTGAAGCCGACCTGTACCGTCACGGGACCGCGAATCAGCTGCTCGAATCCCTGCTTCGTAAAATTGAGTTTGTAGCTGCCGGCCGGGATCGATGAAGTATCGAAAAGGCCGTCCTGGTTGGTGACGTAGTCTTTCGACACGCCGGTGAGGACATCGAGCACGGTGACCGTGACATCGGGAATCAACGCGCCGCTCACGTCGGTCACTGTTCCGCGTATATCACCGGAGTTTGTGCTTTGTGCCAGAACCGCCCTGCTTCCAAAGATGAGAAGTAAGGGCAATATCCATTGCATTCTTAGTTTCATGTAAAGCCTCCAAAGGGTTACAGCTCCAAAAGTTCGATGTCTCCAGCCGGGGGAAATTGCTCCATTGAAGTTTTTCCACTTCGGAAGAGCAAAAATCCCTTGCCGCAGAGCGAATACGCCTGGGACGAGATGGCGTATTTCCGGGACATTTTAAGACAACCGATTGTTTGCTGGCGAAATTGACCCCCACTTCGCCTGCGGACCGGATTAGACCACACGGCAAAAATCGTTGTCAACCGAAAGTTTGAGGTCGCAATTTTGTAGACAATCGATTTGTCTTCCGAGTAGATTGACTGAGAATCTATTTCGGCAGTCGAGTCCTGACGGGTTGCGTTCCTGGGTGAGACTGTCGCATCTGGGCTGATTTTCGTTAACCGATTTACCTCTGGCTGGCCGGGTCGAACCTCGATTCAGAATTGCCAGGTGTCGCTTCCTCCAAAGGCCGCTGTGATCGAATTCACGACTGCCCCTGTCGGTTTTAAGAGGCAGCTGTGGGGTCTGGCCGCAAAAAATTGTGACTCACTTTACCCGTTTTGAGCAGGCGACTATGACCACACAAACACGACGCACATTTCTGCGCGACGCTTCGATCGCTGCCGCACTACTGGGCTGCATGGACGAGATTCCTGTTTTGGGCCAGGCTGTGCCAATTCCTGCGAAGGGCCGCGCATGGATCACGACCGGCGAAGAGAGGTTCAAGGAACAATCCTTTCCAGGCTGGCAGGCGAATTCGGACGCTGGCGCCTCAGGGATCGAGATTGACGCTTCGCAGAAGTTTCAAAGCATGCTGGGCTTCGGCGGTGCGTTTACGGACGCCTCATGCTACTTGATGAGCCAGATGGAGCCCGAACCACGCCGGCAATTGATGGCGGAACTGCTGGGCAGGGACGGTCTGGAGTTTTCCATGGCTAGAACCTGCATCGGTTCGAGCGATTACTCGCGGACGGCCTACAGCTTTGACGATTCAAGCACCCCTGACCCGGAGCTCAAGAACTTCTCAATCGCGCATGACCAGGAATACATCTTGCCGGTGCTGCGAGAGGCGATTCAGACCAATCCTGAGCTGTTCGTGTTTTCCGCTCCGTGGAGTCCGCCGGGATGGATGAAATCGGGTGGGTCGCTTCTGGGCGGATCGATGCGGAAGCCGAGCTTCCCTGCCTATGCCGAATATTTTGTGAAGTTTCTGGAAGCGTACAAGGCCGAGGGCGTACCGGTGAGGGCGGTGACCACCCAGAACGAATTGGATACCGACCAGGACGGACGCATGCCCGCTTGCCTCTGGGGGCAGGAATACGAAACTGGCTTCATCCGCGACCACCTCGGCCCCGCCATCCAGAAGGCGAAGCTGGATACCAAGATCTGGATTCTCGACCACAACTATGATCTCTGGGGACGCGCCGAGGATCAGCTTGCGAACCCGGCCCTGGCCCAATTTGTCGATGGCGTGGCGTGGCATGGATACATGGGCAAGGAAGACGCAATGAGCCGCGTGCATGATGCTTTTCCGGACAAGCATGCGTACTGGACGGAAGGCGGTCCAGACTATACTTTGCCCGACTACGCGACGGACTGGGCGAAATGGTCGGGGACCTTTGCCGGTATCTTGCGGAACTGGGCGCGATGCATCGTTTGCTGGAACGTGGTGCTGGATGAAAAAGGCGCGCCCAATATAGGACCTTTCAACTGCGGCGGCTTGCTGACTCTGGACTCGAAGACCCAGAAGCTATCGCGTAGCGGGATGTACTGGGCGTTTGCGCATTACTCGAAAGCGGTTCACCGTGGGGCCAGAGTGATCGCTACCAAGGGAAGCTTCCCGAACGTTGATCATGTGGGTTTCGCCAATCCGGATGGCAGCTACGTCCTCGTATTGACGAACCAGGGCGAGCAACGGGATATTCGCTGCCGGTTTGATGGCAAGTCGTTAGAAGCGCAATTGCCTGCGAATTCTGTCACCACGCTGCGCTGGGCTTGAAAAGGATGCAGCGAAGGTTGTTACGCTCTCCCTTCGCTAGGTTCATGCGCTCAGTTCCAGCTCAAAGTTACAGAAGCCGGATCTGATGGTTACTTGAACTGGAACCAATTGATATTGGCGATGCCGCCGGTGCCCTGGATGACCATATAGAGCGTGTGAACACCTGTTGCCCCAGAAGCTGCCGCAGTCTGGTTTTGCCAGATCTGATAGCCGCCCGTGACGGGCAAGGTGACGGTCGAAATGAGTGGACCTGCCGCCGAGTCGAGGTGGAACTCAAGTGTGCCGCCGTTGCCGCCGCTCGCCTCTCGCACAGTGACGCCGGTGACCCCGCTACCGAAGTCCACGTTGTTATAGACTGCGTACCCTCCACCGACTGCGTAGCCCAGATCGTAGACGCCGGTGGTGTCGGTGATATTTTCGGTTTCGAATCCATTGACGGTGTCATAGCTGGAAGCCTCGATCTGTGAAGTGGCTGCGAAGTTGGCGGTCCCCAGCTGTGTGCCGGTCCAAGTGAAAGTGGCCGCGGCGTACGCCGGCAACGTGTAGGGGAATGATTGCAGGCCCCACTGAACCTGGAAGGTCTGGCCGCTGGCGGAATCGTTGAAGGCCACCAACGCTTTGGAACCGTCGGGATTTTTGAAAGCCACGGAGGCGATGGTGGCGGGGTTGCTCGAGTAAATGCGCTCAGCGCCGGGCAGCACGAATTTGCTGTAGTGGCCGAGGGTGTAGTACTCGATGTCTTTGGTCACGGCTCCAGTGGTGTTGTTGACGGTGACAATCGGCGTACAGGTGTTGCATCCGCCGAGGCCACCTCCTGCCTCTGTGAGATTTGGGCCCAGATTCTGGTCAAGCGCCAGGCTCCATTTCACATAGGAGCGCGCGGCATTGCGCATGACCTGCGTGATCTCGACAAAGTCCGAGGTGAACTGATCGCTGACCCAGGTACCGCCGGAGTGTTCAGTCTCCCAGGTGCCTTTGGTGGTGAAGTTGTTCTGCACGGTCTGCTGAGCGCCGGGAGTGCCTCCATAGCCATGCCATGCAGTGCCAGCGACCTGAGCGGAGGCCAGGATGGTTGGATCATTCAGGACAGTATCTGGATAGGACGGCGTATCCCAGTTGTGATCGTACACAAAGACCTTGGTGGGAAGATTAGCGGCGGTGAGGGCAGGCAGGACAAAATCGCGCAAGAGGGTGAGTTGCGTGGGCGCGTCCATGCCCATGCTGGGATAGGCAGTGGTGATGTAGAGCGGCTCGTTCTGGAGCGAGATGTAGTCGATGTCGACGCCGGCGGACTTGTAGGCCTGGAGATACTTGACGAAGTAGTTCGCAAAGGGTGTTTCGGAGGTGGTAAGCAGATTGCCCCCCAGCATGGAGTTGCTGTTTTTCATCCAGCCGGGAGGACTCCAGGGACTGGCCATGAGCTTTAGATCGGGGTTGAGAGACTTGGCCTGCAAGATCAAGGGAAGAATGTCAGTCTGATCATGGGCGATGGAGAAATCCGTAAGCGTGGGATCAGTCTTGCCTGCGGGCTGGTCATCGAATGAGTAGACGGAGCGCGCAAGGTCGGTGGCGCCCAAGGGAATACGCATGAAGCTGAGGCCGATACCGGAGCCATTGCGGGTAAACAGATCGCTCATCACGCCTGAAAGGTCGCTTGCCGGAGTTACTTCCTTCAAGAGGTAGGCGGCTGAATCCGTGAATGATGCGCCGAAGCCCTCAATGGGCTGGTACTGCTCTGTCTCATCGACGATGATCTTGTTCGTCCCGGATGAGCTGGCGGTGAACTGCACCGAAGGCTGGGGCGCCAACAACTGGGTTCGATCGTGCGTGCTGAGAACGACGGAGACAGCGGGTCCCGCGATGACATACTTGCCGGTGGCGATGGCGCTGGCAGAGTATCCAGGCGCAATGGCAATGGCCAGGATGGTTTCGTCAGCGGTAACGCTAATCGGCGCCGTGTAGCCGGTGGAAGAGGTTGTAGGAGTGGATCCGTCAAGGGTGTAGAAGATCGAGGAACTAGGAGTCGTGTCAGCGAGCGCCACGGATTGCATAGCCGAGTACGTCCCGGGAGCAGGAGAGAATGTCGGTGTGGCCGCGGCAGGCAGAGTGATGGTATAGGCGCCGCTGGCAACCGCGCTGCTGGTGTATCCGGAAGCGACCGCTATGGCCTTGATTGTCGTGGTGGCCGAAATGGAAATTGCAGTTGTGTAGAGGGTAGATGCATTGGTCGGAGTGGATCCATCAAGGGTGTAGTAGACGGAGGCGCCCGTAGTACTGTCTGCCAGGGTCACCGCTTGGATCGCTGGGTAGCTCCCGGGGGCGGGAGAAAACGTGGGAGTAGCCGCGACCGGGGCAGTAATGGTGTAGGTGGCGCTGGCAACCGCGCTGTTCGTATAGCCGTTGGCTGCCGCTATGGCCTTGATGGTGGTCGTGGCGGCAACCGCGATCGCCTTGGCGTAGAGCGCGGAAGCGCTGGTCGGGGTGGTTCCATCGGTGGTGTAGTAGATCGAGGCGCCGGTGGTCGGGTCCGAGAGGGTTACCGATTGTGCGGCGGTATAGGAGCCCCCTGCCGGGCTGATAGCCGGAGTGGCGGCCGTTAGAGTAGATATCGTGGCGGTTCCGCCGCCGCTACCGCAACCTTCCAAAGTGACCAACGTTAGAGCGAGCGTCAAAGCGAGAGCTACAGGGTAACCGCGCATGGGCATCCAAATTTCTCCTTGTCCTACCGTTTGTCTTGGGAGGAGTGTCGACTCCGGAATTCTCCCCCGGAGCCAACCGCATACTCTTTCGCTCACTCATTCGGCCGGAAATCGCGAGAATTCAAGTCAATAGACAAACGATTGTTTCACGGGAAACAACGTACTTCTCTCAGAAGCTCTCGAATTAAACCAACCGCCGTAAGGAGTTGTCAACAGGATCGTTCCACGGATGGAGTCAGAACCACGGCGAAGAATATTCAGTTATCGTCGTCCGACACACCTGCGTCAACCTTCGAGCGATTCTGAAGATGACGCGAAAACCGAAATTCATTTCTGAGAATCCGCCAGAGAATCTGGAAATGCCTGAGACTCGCGAAATGGCACATCCAATGATTTGACTGAACAAATTTGCAAACTCATCAATGGAGTAGAGAACCTTGCAGACCGAGCATTGCTCTGTGTCGGAGTGTTCTGCGCAACACGTGCCGGCGAGACATTCGGATTGACGTGGAAGAGCTGCCTCGGAGATAGCCTCTCAGCGCAATCGACCGCAGTCGAATCGGCAATGGATCGGGGCTGAGCGCGGCCAGTCTCTGGGGACCATTTGTGGCTCGTTCAGTATCGATGAAGGAAACTCGTAGATCGCAGCAGAGTCCAGGAGATCCATAGGGCGGTCCGTCACACGAACTCGATGCGCCAGCATCGAAGCTAAATGCTCATCACCGGTGTTGGTAGCGCACAAATACACCTTGTACTTCCAGATCATGCTCCGGCTTCAGACGCTCAAAATTCGTTGTCATGCCCTCCTGCGATTGTCATGCAAAACCGGGGTACGGGAAGGAATCGCGACTACAGGGGAGACACGGGAGCCTAAAGATAACCAAACCAAGCCATGTATTATCAACGATTTTCGTTTAGAGTCAGTTACTTAAGTCGCTTACGGTATGAGTTACTTTGTATCTATAGTCTCTTACAGTTTTTTATTACGTCTCTACCTCAATTTCCAGCGACTCCATAAATACACCGGCCCAGCCACCGCCAACAGCACCGCCGCCCGCATCGCGCTCGTCAAATCCTCCCGAACATCCGCCACCAAAAACACCACCGACCCCAGCAGCACCAGCCCCGTAGTCACCGGATAACCCCAAGCCCGAAACGGTCTTTCCATCCCCGGCTCCCGCACCCGCAACACCATTACCGCCACGTAGTTCACGCAGTACATAGCCGCCACCAGGATCGCCGCGACAGCAATAATGTCGTCGAACCTCCCGCTCGCAATAAAAACCGCCACCATCCCAGCCGACACCAGCAAGGCCGCCCTAGGAGTTCCACCCGGCCCCACCTTCGCCGCTCCACGAAACAACCCATCGCGCCCAATCGCAAACAGAATCCGAGGCGCGCCAAGCAGCACAGCGTTCATCAAGCTCAGCAGCGTCAGCAGAGAAAGCACCGTAACAAAACCACCGCTCCATCCCGCAAATACTCCACTAACGGGAAAGACCACACGCGCCGCATCCGCCGCTGCCAGCTTTGAGTTAGCCAGTTCAGGAATGGACAGCACATGCAGAAAGGCCAGATTCATCAGCAGATAAAGACCCATCACCAGCAGCACGCCGCCAATCATCGCTCGCGGCAAATGCTTCGCGGCATTGGTATCTTCCTCAGTGAAATAGATAGCCTCGTACCATCCGTCATAAGTCACAACAATAGCCCGCAACGCCGCCACCAGTGGCACCAGCATCGCCAGCACACTAACCGGCCCACCGCCCGATACGGCCCCGTGCAGCGCCGTACCAGAATGCAACAGACACGCCACCGCCAGCACCACAAACGTAGCCGCAGTCAAAGAACTCGTCAGCTTCTGCACACCGCTACTCAGTCGCAGCCCAAACCAGTGCAACCCGCAAAACAAAGCCAGCAATCCCAGCGCAATCCCACGCTGCGCAATAACTCCACCGCTCCCCAGCAGAGGAACAAGCGCAACCAGATACTCCGAAGCAGCCACAGCCCCATACGCCACCACCGCGCAGTTATTCAGCCAGTCCGCCCACCCCATAGCAAAGCCCGCAGCCGGCCCGAACGCGCGCTTCGCATACACATAAAATCCGCCGGCCAATGGAATCGCCGCCCCCAGCTCCGCAACCTGCACCGCCCCCAGCAGCGCACACAAGCCCCCCAGCCCCCACACCG
>Ga0182024_10006819_pt1 | contig 24889 bp, 17 predicted proteins | sample P32metaG_FD_120480 | JGI IMG/M metagenome (GOLD analysis project Ga0182024, IMG submission 120480) | Permafrost microbial communities from Stordalen Mire, Sweden - P3-2 metaG (Illumina Assembly) | ecosystem: Environmental > Terrestrial > Soil > Wetlands > Permafrost | place: Sweden: Stordalen...
AGACCTCGCCGAAGACATCCATCCGCAGCCGCTCGGCCAGCATCATGGCGTTGATCGTGCTGCACCCCGGCAGAGCCAGCAGCAGTTCATCATTTCCTACCCGGCCGAGCATGTCATAGCTGCGCAGGGTTCGCCCAGTTCGCATGGCCACTTCGCGCAATAACTCGTCGCAGGTTTCGCGGCCAAGTTCCGTGTTCCAGTGGCCGAAATCATCCAGATCAAAGAGCACGACGCTCAAGGCGCCGCGCAGGCGCTGCACCCGGTCAGTCTCGCGAAAGAGAATCGCCAGCATTGTCTCCCGGTTGAATACGCCCGTCACCCGGTCATGCTCCAGTTCCATCAAGGTCGTCTCGCGCAGATGCTCCAACTCGCAGTAGAGCGCGTGGCCTCGCTGCATGGTGCCGATATGGGTCTTCCACGCGGCCCCGTCCGCATGGCGAGCGACAATGTCGTCGATGATTCCTTCGCGCAGACGCGCAATCCACTCATCTGAAACCTGTTCGGCGATCACCGCAATCGCGCACCGCTTGTGCACTCCATACTCGTGCATGGTCGCCAGCAAACAGCCGTTGGAGACCCCGGGCAGGCGTACGTCGAGCAGCACGATCCCCTTGTCCGGCATCGCTCCCATAGCCGCTACCGCCGACTCGGCATCGACCGCCACTTCCACCTGCAGTCCCAGTGCGGTCAATTTTCGTTGCAGGTCCAATATCAGCAGCGAATCCGGCGACGCCAGCAACACCGTCGCTTCCGGGTTCGCGATTGTTGACGAGCGCATCGCAGTTCCTCCGTACCATCCCTATCGGAGGAAATTAGAAAGTTCTTAGGGTCGGAAGAGGTTACTTAAGAGAGACTTATGATCGGCAAGGCTACAGCGACTGCCCCAGCCGCTCCTCCAAATGCGCACGGTAGCTCCGGCTGATGCGCGTTCGTGAACCGCATTTCAGGACTACATCGAACTCTCCATGCGAAACCGGTTCCAGTTGCAGGATGCTTTCGATATTCACGATCGCAGATCTGTGCACTCGAACGAATCGCACCGCGTCCAGCCGGTCAGCGAGGTCAGGCAGCGCCGCGCGATAGAAAATTTCTTTCCCGCAGGCGTGAAGAGTGACGTACACCCCGGCTGCCTCGATCCAATCGATCTCCGTGACGCGGAGAAACCGAGTCACACCGCCTGTCTTAACCACCAGCCGGTCCAGCCGCTGGGGAGATTTTGGCCCCTGGGGAAGAGCCTCGCCGCCAGCCATCATCCGCGCAAGATGCAGGCCAAACTCGTGCAGGCTCAGCTCCTCCAGCCGCCCGCGAACGCGGTTCATCGTCGCTTCAAAACGCTCGTCGCTGAAGGGCTTCACCAGATAATCCAACGCATTGGCTTCGAACGCCCTCACCGCATGCTGATCGTAGGCCGTCACAAAGACTGTCAGCGGCATGGCCTCTGCGCCGATTGCGTCCAATACTCCAAGACCGTCCAGTTCCGGCATCTGCACATCGAGAAAGACCAGATGGGGCCGACGCTCCTCGATCGCTCGCACCGCAGCGAGACCGTCATCGGCTTCGAGCACCAAGCCCACCACCGGCTCGCGCCGCAACAGATCGACCACCCTCTGCCTGGCCGGTGGCTCGTCGTCGACGACGAGCACGCTGATCTTGCCGGAATGCGGGTCAGTCGGCAACAGCCCCATAGCCCACCTCTCTTTGTGTTTCTCCAGCAAACCTCAGCGGCAGCCGGATCACTGCTTCAGTTCCACTGACGATAGTTCCGCCCACGCGTCGTCGCCTGACTGCGAACAAGCTGTTGCCCTCCACTTGCAGCCCGCGGATGCGTTCTCGCGTTACCGACAGGCCCAGCCCTGCAGAAGTCTCCATCGTCCATCCCGCGGGCAGGCCTACGCCATCATCGGCCACCACAATCTCGAGATTGGTGTTCAAGCGCTGTGCTGAGACCGTCACAGTTCCGCCGCTTGACCGTGACGACAGCCCGTGTAGAATCGCGTTCTCGACCAACGGCTGAATCACCAGGCAGGGAACCAGAGCATACCGCACCTCGGCCTCAATCTCCGTTTCAAACCGCAGCCGGTCGCCAAAACGTATCTTCTGAATCGCAAGGTAGTGATCGAGGAAAGCCAGTTCCTCGGCCAGAGGTACCTCTTGCCGGTCCTTGTTTTCGAGGGACATGCGCAGCAGATCGCCGAGATGCTCGATCATCTTCCGCGCCAGCCGGGGTTCGCGCTCCACCTGCGACGAAATCGTGTTGAGCGCGTTGAAGAGAAAATGCGGATCGAGCTGCATCCGCAGCGCATTCAACCGCGCTTCGCTGAAGCTGCGCTCGAGCCGTTCCATGCGTAACTCACCGGCGAGATAGCGTTGATAGTAGAGGTGCGCCTGCCACACGCCGATGATGAGGCAGTAGACGAGCGCGCTCCATAGAAACATGCCTCGCAGCGAATTCAGGAGCAGGCGCCCATCCGCGAGGCGCGACCACGGGGCAAGCCGCATGATCGAGAGCACTGCGCCGAAGAGATAGATATAAATCGCAGTAAATATCGGGCATAGCAAGAGATGTGCCGCTATTCGCCGCACCATTTGCTTGTGCGAGAAGGGAAGCCGCAGATCGGTTCTCACAATTGCAGGAGCGAGCAGCCCCCATGACCACCACTGCGCCAATGAAGCCAGCAGCGGGTGAATCCAGTTGCCGGGCGTAAGGCCCGGCAACGCAAAGATGCAGCCGATCGTCGTCCAGATCAAGAGAGCGATCATGCCGCGCTTCAGCCCCAGCTTCCATTTCGGATTGGATAGTGCATCCATGGCAACAGAAACGGCCTCACGGTATTGTCAACCATAAGGCCGCTCCGCCGTTTCCAGCGCGCAAACGGGGCGTTACTTCTGCGCCGCCAGAACACCCTTACCCGCCGAAATTTTGGCTTCAGCCTTGACACCTTTGAGGTCATCGAGACGCATCGCCAGTCCCCAGCCGTAGAAGTTATTGGCGAGCGCGATGGCGATCTCGTTCCTGCCCTTCTGCAGCGGCAAATCAAACGATCCATTCTCGAGCGACAAGCGGCCATCGGGAGTCTTCCGCGCCGCAGGGGGCTGGTACAGATTCTTGTCGGCAAAGACCTGTTTGCCATTCACAAAGACCCATATTTCCCTCGTCCATCCAATCGAAACATGCTTGGTCTGCGCCTTCTCTGAAGTAATGTCTGTCTTCAGCCAGGCCAGGTCCCATTTCATCTGGCCCTCGGGAAGGCCCTCCTGCCGGGTAAGGTTCACCAACCCTGCGCGTTCCGCAGCCAGCGGCTTCCAAGGCTGCGAAGCATCCGGCAATTGGGTGTATTCAGGATCTTTGCCCTCGACGAATGCAGACCATGGGGAAACCATCCAGTTTCGAATCAGGCGCTTGTCGTCTTCGCTCAGGTCCTTCAGCGGTTCGGGAGAGAGCCCTTCGACCTCATCGGGAGTCACCGTCAGGTTCGCAAACGAGCCCGGCCCCTGCATCAGTATTCCGCCTTCGAGAGCATCGCCCTCAAGCCTTCCGACAGAGAGCGTGGGCGCGGTCATGCCGCCGTTCGCAGGAGGATTGACATAGATATTCATCCGCCGCCCGGAGATGACCATTTTGATGTGATTTGGCTTTGTCTCAGCCACGGGAGCCGGCGACTGGTACTGCGGAAATACATCCCACAGCAGCACTCCATGCGTCTGAGGAGCGTACTGGATGCAATCCACCGCAGCCTCGCAGTTGGGCCTTGGCCTTAGATAAAAGTCCTCGTAAGTCGCGTCATCACGCCGCCGAAACCCGATGCCGGCACCCATCGGGCCTCGGGGAATGACATCGAATTCGATTGTTCCGTTCCTGAACTTGAAATCTTTCAGAATGGCCACTCCTCTGGTTACAGTCATTACCCCAAGCGGATAGCCATCCTCAGCCGCAAACGTTACATTGTCTTTCGTCTCCCAGCGATCGGCGGTCATGGGAATCTTCGTTTGTTCGGCTGCGAGAGCGGTCGCAGATACGGAAAGCAGCATCAGGCCCCGCAGGGCTGCAGTTAAGGTTTTCATGCAACGGATGCTAGCCTGCGTTCGCTGCTCACTCCACAGATATGTCACAGGACGGAACTGCCTGTTGCGGAACGGACTATCCGCTCCCCGAACGGCGGTCAGACTCCAAAATGAAACGGGGCAGCCGCAGAGGCCACCCCGTTTCACTCTTGAGGAAAGAGAACGTTAATCTACAAAATCAACCTTGGGCGCTATCGGAATAATCCCGCGTTCGTGGCCGAGCGCGAGCAGCTTTCGGATAGCTTCCTGCCCATCGGCGCCGTAGTTGAGCGTACGCTCGTTCACATACATGCTGACGAAGCGATTGGCCAGAGTAGTGTCCAGATCGCGTGCAAACTGCATCGCATATTCAAGACCTTGCTCGCGGTTATCCAGACCGTGCTGAATGCTGTCCCGCAGCGCCTGCGTCACCGTGTGTAGTACCTCAGGCCCGAGCGAACGCCGTACTGCATTACCGCCTAACGGCAGCACGAGGCCGGTCTGTTCGCGCCACCAGACGCCGAGATCGATGACCTTGCGCAGACCGTTCGAGGCATAGGTTAGCTGCCCCTCGTGAATGATGAGGCCTGCTTCAAAATTGCCCGCCTGAATCTCCGGGATGATCTTGTCGAAGGGTACGACTTCCGTCTCAATATCGGGATTGAAGATCTTCAGTGCGAGGTACGCGGTCGTCATCTTGCCCGGTACTGCTACGCGAATCTTCTTCAGGTCATCGGTCGTAAGCGCCCGGCTTGAGACGACCATTGGTCCATAACCCTCGCCGACGCTGCCTCCGCAGCTCATCAGCGTGTAGTTATCCTGAATGTAGGGATAGGCATGGAATGAAACTGCGGTGACGTCGAAGAAGGCTTCGTTCATCGCGCGCTGGTTCAGCGCCTCGATGTCGCAAAGCGTATGCGTAAAGCGATAGCCCGGCACGCGAATTTTGTTCGTGGCGAGGCCATAGAACATGAAAGCGTCGTCTGAGTCGGGACTGTGGGCAATGCTGATAGTGCGCGTTTCGGTTGCCGATGTCGCGCTGGCCTGAGTGCTACTCACTTCGGTGATTTCCTTTCAATTTCCGCAGCACTTCGGCTGCGACGAAAAGCTGAATGCATTTTGATATTTCATGAGATGTGGGCGAGGATGGCGATCCAAGTTGAGATGCGTTCTACTTCTTCCGCTCCCGCCATCGCGCCGCCCCGGTTGCTATCCCTGCTGCCGCAACGACCTTCAAGACGTCACCCGGAAGAAAGGGGAGGACAGCAGCCTGTAAGACATTCGTGGGCAGATAATGCTTTGCCAGACCCAGCCAGATAGCGCCCATGGCCAGAGTCACCAGGCTTCCAGAACCGGCAACGATCATTCCGCGCGTGAAAGCCGGCGAGCCACGCCGCCACCAAAGAGAAACGAGCGGGGCCACCACCGGGTAGCTGAACAGGTATCCGCCTGTCGGCCCGAGCAACTGCGCCACGCCGCCCAACCCGTGCGGAGTGAATACCGGCAGTCCAGCCGCTCCCTCTGCCAGGTAGGCCGCCATCGTGGCAAAGGCCAGCCGTGGCCCCAGCAGCAGCCCCAGCAGCAACACCGCGAAGGGCTGCAGCGTGATCGGCACAGGCGTAAACCATAGGGGAATCGAAACATGCGCGGCAAGAGCCACCAGAGCGCTTCCTGCCACGACAATACCCGCTCCGCGCAGAGCCGTCATGGTCGAAGTTTCAACTGAACGCGCGCCTGCTACCGCAGAGCCCACTCCTACAGAACCTGATCCGATAGAACCAAAGCTTCGACTCATGAATCCCCCCTGAAATCTTTTCCGCTGCCTTCCGGAGCGTCTGACTGCACCCCTCTCTGGCGCCTCACATGCCGCACTGCCGCAATTGCCACAAGCAGCAGTACAAGCAGCGAAATCAGCAAAGCAAGCAACAACCAGCGCATCAGCACAGCTCGGGAATTTCTTCTGTCGATCTCATCCGGAACCGCGCTGACCGGGCAGCTTTTTGCAAACAAAAGCCGCTCGTAAATTCTGCGAGCCAGTCCGCATCAACAGAAGAAATGCCTTAACCCGAAGGATACCAGACCGCCATCCCCCTCACCCACCTCTTCCACAGCCGCAAAAGGAAGGGGTGGCGAAGTCCTCTCAACACATACAGTTAACATCAAATAAGTTTGGGGTTCTTTGAGCGGTTTCCATTTTTGCTGCGTCTGAAAGTTAGCATGATGGCATCGATTCCACGCGATTTGTGTTTCCGGTTCCGTCCCACTTCAAAGAACGTCTGATTTGCATCGATAACTCCACACTCTCTTTCCTGCTCAAAGGAGTAGTAAGTACTTCTATGCGTCCTGCTTCGCTTTTTTTGCTCTGGCTCTCTCAATGCTTGGGGATTTCAATTTTGGCGATGACCTGCTGCGCATTATCTCTTGCGCAGACAGCCGCTCCAACTCAATCCAGCCCAAATCGAGCCTCCACGGGTACCCTCTCCGGAACGGTTGTCGACCCGCAGGGTGCGCTGATTCCTCAGGCTTCCGTTACCGCGACCCGGGCCGGCGGTACGCCCCGTTCAGCCATCGCCGACGAAGAAGGACGCTACTCCTTCAACGACCTCGCTCCGGGCCTCTACGTCATCGAGGCCCAGGCTCCCGGCTTCCGCGCTACACGCAAAGATGGCGTCCACGTTGCGTCCGGCGTAGAGCAGCGGCTCTCCCTCACGCTCGAGATTGAAGTGCAACAGCAGCAGGTCGTGGTTTCCGATTCTGAGGTAGACGCGAGTCCGGAAAAGAACGGCGGCGCAATCGTCATCAAGGGTAAGGACCTCCAGGCCCTCTCAGACGATCCCAGCGAATTGCAGATGCAGCTTGAAGCCATGGCCGGCTCCGACGCGGAGACAGGGACGCAGTTCTATGTGGACGGATTTTCCGGTGGTAAACTTCCGCCCAAGTCTTCGATTCGTGAGATCCGCATCAACCAGAATCCCTATTCGGCGCAATACGACTCCCTCGGTTACGGCAGAATCGAAATCTTCACCAAACCCGGCACCGACAAGCTCCATGGCAATGTGTGGATGCAGGGTAACGACTCGACGTTCAACGCGCAAAACCCCTTTGTGAAATCCGAGCCTCCGTATCACTCCTATTACTTCGAAGGCGACCTCAACGGACCGATCAGCAAGGCAGCCTCCTACTTCGCCAACGTCTACGGCCAGAACTCGGTCAACAACGCCATCGTCAACGCCATCGTCCTCGATTCCTCTTTGAATCAGGTCCCGTTCACCCAGGCCATATCGAGTCCCTCCAGCTTCCTCGACTTCGGCCCGCGCTTCGACTACCAGCTGGGCAAAACGCAGACTCTCAGCATCCGCTACCACCTGCAGCGCAACACTCAAACCAACGCAGGCGTGGGCCAGTTTGCTCTCGCCGCGCAGGCATTCGATACCGAGAACACCGAGCAGGTGCTTCAGTTCAGCGATACCCAGGCCTATGGGGCAAAAGTCGTCAACGAGACGCGCTTCCAGTACATTCGCGACCGCAACAACCAAGTCTCCGTCGACAACTCTCCGACTGTCTCTGTTCAAGGCGCATTCACTGGAGGCGGCAGCAGTCAGGGGGTTGTCCACGACAAGCAAGACCACTACGAGTTTCAGGATTACCTGCAGATCGAGCATGGCAAGCATGACCTGAACCTCGGCATTCGCCTCCGTGTCCTGCGCGACTCAAACTACTCCACCGCCAACTTCAACGGCCAGTACACCTTTGCTTCGATGGATGCGTACCAGATCACCGCGCAGGGTCTCCAGAATGGGCTTAGCCCTGCCGCCATCCGTGCTGCAGGTGGAGGAGCGAGCCAGTACTTTCAGACTCGCGGCACTCCCGGCATCGCCATCTCCGTAATCGACACCGGCCTCTATGCGGAAGATAACTGGAAGCTGAGGCCCAGCGTCACCCTCAGCTATGGCCTTCGCTTCGAATCACAGACTCAGATCCACGACCACGCTGATTTTGGCCCTCGTGCTGCTAGCTCCTGGGCCATTCCCGGGGGCAAAAACAAGCCCCCGCGAGCGGTGATACGAGCAGGCTATGGCTGGTTCTACCAGCGCTTTGATTCAGGCAACGTATTGCAGGCGCAGCGCCAGAACGGTATCACACAGTCCGAGATTATCGTCAACTCACCGGACTTCTTCCCCAGCGGTTGCACTGTTTCACCGGACGCGTGTTCTGTGGGGGCAATTTCGCCGACGATCTATCGCATCAGCCCCACGCTGCGCTCGCCCTACATCATGATGGGTGGCATCGGCGTCGACAAACCTCTCGGCAAGTTCGCCTCTGTTTCAGCCAACTACATGCACTCCCGCGGCGAACATCTCTTCCTCACCCGCAACATCAACGCGCCTCTTCCTGGAACCTACGATCCCGCCGACCCCACCAGCGGCATCCGCCCCCTCGGCACAGATCAGAACATCTACCAGTACGAATCGGATGGCGCCTCCAATCGCAACCGCCTGACCATCAATGGAAACGCGCACGCCAAACACTTTGGCCTCTTTAGCTACTACTCTCTCAGCAAAGCCGAAGCCAACACCTCCGGAGCCGGCTACTTCCCATCCAACTCTTACAACCTCCACCAGGACTATGGCCTGGCCTCCTACGTCCGCCAGCGCATGTTTCTCGGCGGATTTACGCAGCTACCCGGCAAGATCTCGATCAGTCCGTTCATCGTTTATCAGTCCGGCTCACCCTTCAACATCACCATCGGGCAGGATCTCAATGGCGACACCCAATTTAATGACCGCCCCACCTTCGCGACCGACCTTACCCGCGCCAGCGTCTACAAAACCAAATGGGGCAACTTCGATGCCGCGCCCATCGCCGGCCAGACAATCATCCCTATCAACTACGGCAAAGGTCCAGGCCTCTTCATCGCCAATATGCGTTTATCGAAGAGCTTCAGCTTTGGCCCCATAGTGCCCGACGAAACCCCAGCCCCGCCGCCCGCCGCCGCGGCCAAAGATGGCAAGACCGAATCAAAGCCCGCCGAAAAGGACGGAGCAAAGACCCCAGCCAAGCCTGTCAAAAAGCCCATCGAACGCAGGTACACGCTGGATATCGGTCTCTCTTCCAATAACGTTCTCAACCACGTCAACCTTGCGCAGCCCATCGGCGTATTGAGCTCACCTCTCTTCGGAACATCAACGTCCCTGAACAGCATCTTCGGTTCCGGATCGGCAAATCGCACGGTGAATCTCCAGACATCCTTCCGCTTTTAGCGGCAGCAGAGGGATGTCCGTCTCGCAACCACCCAACCGGCTGCTCAACAAACAATCCTCCCCAATGTCCAATCCGCCCTTGCCGACTTGGCCTCCATCGGGCAAGATTACTGTGCAGCTTTGAATGGAGACCCAATGACAACCCCCATTAAGTTCGGCACATCCGGCTGGCGCTCCATCGTCGCCGACGAGTTCACCGTTGCCAACATCCGCCGCGCCGTCGCCGGTATCGCCGCCTACGTCAAGACACAGCCTGAGCCCCATCGCGTACTCGTCGGCCGCGACCCCCGCTTCCTTGGCGAATCCTTCGTAGACATCGCGGCCCGAGTCCTCGCCGCCGCTGGCGTCACACCTATCGTCATTCCCGATGCTGCGCCGACCCCGGCCATCAGCTACGCCGTGCGCACGCTCAAGACTTCGGGGGCCCTCAACTTTACCGCCAGCCACAATCCGCCCGAGTACAACGGCATCAAGTTCTCGACGCATGATGGCGCGCCAGCACTTCCGGAAGTCACGAAGCAGATCGAGGCAGCCATTATGGCCTTAGGCGACGACCCTCAAATCCCCAGCCTTACCGACGCCAACCCGAACTTCGAGACGGCGGACATCAAAGACAGCTACCTCAAGCGCCTCGCGGAACTCGTCGACCTGAAAGCCATTGCCGACGCCAAGATTAAGATTGTTTTCGACCCCTTCTGGGGAGCGGGTCGCGGCTACAGCTGTCACGTCCTCCGCTCAGCCGGAGTAACCGTCGAAACCGTCCACGACTACCGCGATGTCCTCTTCGGCGGTCATGCCCCGGAGCCCGACGACCACCTCCTCGGCGACGCTAAGGCCAAAATGAAGGAGATCGGCGCTGCCTTGGTTATTGCGACAGATGGAGACGCCGACCGCTTTGGCATCGTCGATGCGGATGGCACCTTCATCCAGCCGAACTACATCATCGCTCTGCTCTTCGATTACCTCGTCGAGACCCGCGGCTGGCGTAACGGCGTAGCCAAATCCGTCGCCACCACCAATCTCATCAACGCCCTCGCCGATTACCACAAAGTTCCGCTCTACGAAACTCCAGTTGGCTTCAAGTTCATCGGTGAACTCATCATCGCCGACAAGATCGCCATCGGTGGCGAAGAGTCCGCCGGCCTCACCATCCGTGGGCACGTTCCAGAGAAGGACGGCATCATCGCCGGTCTGCTAGTCGCCGAAATGGTCGCCAAGCGCGGAAAGTCCATTGGCACGCAGCTCAAAGAGTTATTTAGCAAAGTAGGTTCCTTCTATCCAAATCGAGAGAACTTCCACTTGACCGCAGAGGCCAAGGCAAAGTTCACTGAGAAGTTGAAGGTAGATCCCACGGAGCTTGGCGGACGCAAGGTAACAGCGGTAGTCCGCACCGACGGCCTCAAGCTAGTTCTGGAAGACGGCTCATGGGTTTGCTATCGCCTTTCAGGCACGGAGCCGGTAGTCCGTGCCTACACTGAAGCCCGCAGCGAAACGGATATGGAAGCATTGTCCGCCGCCGCAAAACACTTCGTTCTAAGCTAGTGCCGGTCTAACTCTGGAGAAAGTTGCATCCCGCGCGAAGCGAAGGTGGGGATGGGACAAATTCCGCGACTGTCTTGAAACAATGCAGTTGAAACGGTGAAGAGTTACTCATCCACTTCGAACGCCGATAAGAACTGAGATACTTTGCCAGAGTCCCCCCAATCCGCGCCGCCTACTCTATCGCACGTTCAGCGGTGGATATCCGCGTACCTCACCAACCGCCGCCGTCTGGGCACGGTAGCCGCGATTCTCTTTGCCCTTTTCCTGGCTTGGCACGTGGTCAACGGCCGCAACGGCCTGACGAGCTGGCAACAAAAGCGCGCCGAGAACAAAGCTCTGGCTCAGGAAATCGATCAGCTCACCGAAGAAAATGCGCGCCTGGGCCAGCACGTAGAGCGCCTGAAATCCGACCCCGGCGCTATCGAACACGAAGCCAGAGCCCGCCTGCGCTACGCTCGCCCAAACGAAGTCATCTACGCTTTACCTGAGACTCCACAGAAGCCAGTTCCGGTAGCCCACTAGTCTTCAGATGCCCTGGACTGGCACTTTGCGTTGTCAGCGCCCGGCTTAGTGAAGGGAAAACTTCACCTCGGTATGAACGGTTGGCCTGGAGAAGCGATAGACCCAGTAACCGGTACCCGGAACAGGTTCCCATCCTTCAGCCTGCGCATCGGCTGGTTTCGACATAGCCAGCACAGCGCGAGCCCCGGTCGAATGAAAAGTTTCCAATAGCTGACGCTGAACTTCGGGCGAAGAATGCCAGAAGATATCGAAATCCGTGGTCTGCGTTTCGAGCAGGGAGCCGCCCAGGATGCCGACGATTTGCAGATCGTCCATATACGCCCAGGTCGATCGCGTGGCGCTGACCAGATTGGCTACGATCGCAACCTCGTCGCCCGGATGCAGGCCCGTCTGACGCAGGTAGATGCCGGCCTTCCATTGATCGTCATTGTAAAAAAGCTGATCGTGCAGCCCGTGGCCGAGCACATCGCGATCGCTATCCTTTTGCCACGCGATCAGGGTTCCGCCGCATGCAACAAGCAGGAGGCAGCAGAGCACCGTTGAAGTTCCCAAAAATGAAGGTTTAGGTTCAGCAGCCGCTCTTTGGGAAACGCTGATGAATAGCGGAATCAGCAGAATCATGGCAAGGAAGGAAGCGATATACCGAGCCTCCACATATACGAGCAGGTACATCGCAGTGCCTGCGGCCGAAACGAGAAGCAGCGGCCATAGGAGCGCCGCGGCTTTGAGGCCAGAAGACGCCTTCGGTCTGCGTAGGAACCAGCAAAGCGCCAAGGCATAGATGATGAACTGCAGAGCAAGAAACTTGATAAGCCTGAATATGTTTCCACCAAGTTCGTGTACTTGCGCTTTCAGGTTGAAGAAATGACGGTAACCCTCGTAGTAGTAGGGGGGATTGAAGAAAGGTCCGAACGTGACGGGAAAGGGTCCATCGAAGATATAGATGTGCGGGCTTATCAAGACTAATTTAGCTGGATGGACCGGAGTTCCGTAGCCTGGGGGCTGGCCTTGCCATAGGCCTCCGGGTTCAAGTTTATTGACATTCCACGCATAGTTCAAGGGTCCGGCGTCGCCGTAGGTCTTGTGCCCGGCAGCCCAGGAAAGAGCCGCGATGTAAGGGATGGCAAAGACAGCGGCACTTGCAAGTACGAGAGCGAGATAACGGAACCTTGGACGTTTGTTCCATAAGACGAGAAGCGCCACGCATGCCACGACCAGCGTGAGCGGAAGAAAGATAGCTTTGACGACGTAACCAATTCCAAGCAGCGCTCCGAGGGCCACTGTAGCACCATAGGATGGAGCATCTTTGAGCCTGATCAGCAGAGCTCCAACGGCAAAGACCAGGCAGGAGACAAGCATGTCGGGGCCGACACGAGATACGTTATCCATGGTAAGTTCGATGGATAATAAAATGCAGAAAACGCCTACAAGGGTTAGTCGCTCCGAGCCAGCATCAGCGATAACTTCACCATGAAATAAAACACGCGCAATGGTCAGGGCAAGCCAATAGAAAGCCACGAAGGTTGCCGCGAAGATTGCCAGATTTAAAACATGAACTGCGATCCATTCACCCGCAGGTGACGAAGGGAAGAGCGGGGTTACGATTGAGAGCAGGAGCGGGTAACCAAGTCCCCAATATGAATTGAATGCAAGCTTCCATTCGCCGGCATGAATGGCGCGCACGATGTTCAGGTAATTGATAGCGTCGCCGGAGTATCGGACGCGGCCGTAGACCCCCTCAAACGCACCAAGTGCGAGGGCTGCGAGAAACAGCACAGATAGCAGCGCCCTGCCGGATCTGCTGATTTGTTTGAATGGATTGGTCGTCACGGAGGCAGTATAGCCGACAACTGCGAGCCTGCAACGGGTTTCGCGAAGGCTACTGAGAAAAAGCGAAGTGATAGGCTCCTGAGCCTACAATGCATTTTGTGGCGCCGTCTGATGGGACGAGTTGAATCTCTTTTATCTGTTCCAGAGGCTTTCCGCTTTCGAGAATAGACTTAGCGTCTCCCGCGGGAATGTAGATGGTTGCCGATGCACCCGGAGGGATCGCGATGTCCATTCGTACCTTCTTCCCTACGCGATGCCAACTGCTTGAGATGGTACCCAGGACGGAGTCATATGTCGCGGAAGCATCGTTGGTACCCGAGACGAGCGACGGCTGAATGGTGATTGACTCTGGCGCCGGACGGCTCAGGTCGAAATCAATGCCGGCAAGGCCGCGATAGAACCACTCCTCGGCGTGGCCCAGCATGAAGTGATTCTGCGAACTGTCCGGATTGGTGTCCCAGGCTTCGGTCAGCGTAGTTGCGCCATTTTGTAATTGGTAGCCATAACTTGGAGAATCGGTGCGCTGCATCATGTCATTGAGAACATCGGATCTGCCGAGGTCGGTAAGGGCGCGCACTACGTAATGGAAGCCTATGTCGCCTGCGGTTACGTGGTTTTCATGCTTGCGAATATCGGCGACAAGATGATCGAGTACCTGTTGTTGCTGCGCCTCTGGGACAAGGTTAAGAGCAAGAGGAATAGCGTTGGCCGTCTGGCTGTCACGATCGTAGAAGCCGTTCTGAGTGTGAAGAAGATGAGCGTTGATCGCGTTGCGGGCGGCGGTGGCTTCTTTGCGAAAAGTGGAGGCGTCAGAGTCTTTGCCGAGGATGGTGGCGATCTGCGCCAGGGCGGTCATATCTTCGAAATAGGTAGCGGTGGCCGTCATGCCCTGGCTGGTGAGTTGAGAGTAGCCTGGAGCGCCAGGGCCAATGTCGTACCAGTCCCCAAGGCCGTAGGTCAGCATACCGTCCTGCAACTTGCCACGGAGATACTTAGCATAAGCGGTCATAGTTTTGTAGTTATCTGCAAGGATGGTTCGATCGCCGTAGAACGAATAAGCAGTCCACGGGCTGAGGATGGAAGCACTGCCCCACTCCGGGGAATCGCGAAAGGCGGTGCTATTGCCTTTGTCGTCGACGAAGGCAACATACTCGGGAGCGATGCCGGGAACCATGCCATCCCGCAACTGAGCATCGCGCATGTCACGCGCCATTTTGCGGTAAAATTGAGCGGCGTCGTAGTTATACAGGATAGATGGACCGGCCAGATGGGTTTGCTCGAGCCAGCCAAGTTTTTCGCGATGCGGGCAGTCAGTGAGCACGCTGACCATGTTGCTGAGGATGGCCATGTCAATGAGCGTGTGGATGCGCTGGAAGAGTTCGTTCGAGGTGGAGAAGCGCCCCACGACCGGGACAGCGGCGTGAAGGAATTGTCCTTTTACGAAGACGATTGTTGGCTTATCCTTGGTCGTTTCCCGCGCTGCTCCATCAACCTGAACATAGCGAAAGCCCCAATAACTGAAGCGCGGGTGCCAGGTTTCGGTCCCGATGCCACGCAAGGTATACGTAAAGCAATTTGCATTCTCTGAAGACGCGTTGGCGCTGTGCTGAGTGACGAGTCCGTCCTTATCCAGTAACTCACCGGCGGTCAGAGTTACGGTGGAGCCGCGCGGGCCGTGGACTCGAATTTCGGGCCATCCGGAGAAGTTCTGACCGAGGTCGTAGACGATAGAGCCGGGCTTCGGCTCAGTGATTGTTCGCGCGGTGTAGGCCTTATCGACGGTGATTGGAGGCAGCATTTGCGAGACGAGTTGGCCGCCGGGGCCTGCAACTTCCAATGCGTGTGCCCATGTTGCATCGTCAAAGCTGGGCGTGTCCCAGTCTGACTGTTCACGCCGCGCGTCGTAGTCTTCACCGCCGTAGGTGGAGGAATAAGTGATTGGGCCGGGAGCTGTATTCCATGAGTTGTCCGAGATGACGGTTGAACTCGTACCGTCGGTGAAGTCGATTTGGAGTTGCAATATCAGCTTGGGTTGGCCGTATGTTCCGATGAACTTGGTATATCTCCCCTTGGTTCCTTCGACGTTATACATGCCGTTGCCGAGTAACACTCCAAAGGCGTTGCTGCCTTGCTTAAGGATGCGGGTGACATCGAACGAGTTATAGAGAATAGTCTTGCGATAGTCCGTCCAGCCGGGGTTGAGCAGAGTGTCAGTGACAAGTTGGCCGTTGAGATGTAGTTCGTATTGGCCCATCCCTGAAACAAAGACGGTCGCCTGGCTGACAGATTTGTCGATCGGGAACTCATGGCGGAAGATAGGCAGCGGGGGCCCATAACCGTGAACTTTACCGCGATTTTCCAGCGGCTGTGTGCTGGGTGGGCCGTCGGGCGTAGCGGCGATCCATTTTGCGGACCAGTCTTTGGGGTGCAGGAGGCCGGTGGTCCATTTGGCCGTGGCGCTCCACGGAGAGATATGGTCGTCTTGATCCCAAATAACGACCTTCCAGTAATAAGTGTGTGCAGAAAAGAGGGCTCCGCCTTGATAGGGAGCGTTAAGGCTGTTTGTCGCGGTAACTTTCTGGCTATCCCAGACATCACCCTGGTCGCTGGCAAGGAGCTCCGGTGTGGAGGCTACCAGGATGCGCCAGGCGGTCTCTGTGAGACCGCGGGCATTGGGAGTGCGCGCAGACAGCTTCCAGCTCAGTCGCGGCTGGAGGAGGTCGATGCCGACGGGATCGCGCGAAAACTCGACCTGAAGATGGGCAGGGAGAATGCTGGAGAGAGTTGGATGGGTGGGTGCACTGTGGAGGGGCGGGGCAGACCGGACCGGCTTTTTCGTTTGCGAGGCGGCTTCTGCGCAGGGATATACGAAGAGAATGAATGCCAAGGAAAATGCGATAAATGCGTGGCAGGGGATCCGTGCCGGAAGACTCATGCGCAGCAGGCCTTTCTGAGAAGACGATTCAAAGATTGCGGGCGGCGTGGCGAACCATTCTGCCTGCATGAGCTAGCAGTAATACGCCTCGCATTGAGGGAGCGAAGGTTCGCTTCGCGCAGAACCCTCGGCCTAAGCAACAATGAGCCATCCGCCGCTGATTGAGCAAGCCCTTCCGAGGGGAAGGGTTCAGGCAGGCTTGGATTTAGAAATCGACGTGCGCGCGGACGGAACCGACCCAAACCGGGCCGCGGTCGCGGTTGTAGCCGGGGTTGTAGATGTTCTGTATGTCGAGGGAGTAAAAAAGACCGCGCCAGGCATGCAGTGTGTAGTAGCTTTCGACGATGGTTTCGCGGCCGTAGTTCAGGTTGCCGTCGCCGAGCAGGAAGCCCTTTCCTCCGAGCTTGAGATACTCCTGATGGTCGGCCTTGATGCCGCTGGTCACGAAGGCTATGGCTACTTTGTCGGCATCCCTGTGCCAGCGCGCGCCAGAGTAGGCTGCGCCTGCCGAGATGGTTTGGTCGACCTCTGTATAGGCGTAGGACTCGTGCTGACCTTCGTTCCAGCCGAAACGACCGAAGACCTCGAGATTTGGGGTTAGAGATTGCTCGGTGTTGTAGCCGAAGCCATATTTGAGCGCACCCTCATGACGGTGTTTGGTGATGTCGGGGGTAGCGTCAATGCCGTTGAGGAAGGCGTTGTTGGCTTCGCGGTAGGTGCCCATGTGGGCGCGGTTGGCGAAGAAGAGGAGCCGCGAGACTCCTTTCTGCTTTGGCAGCCAACTGCGGCGCAACTCAAACTCACCGTTGTGGCCGTGGGCGCGGCTGAATGCCCAGTCGAGATCGATGCCGTTGGCGACGACCGGCATGGCGAAGAGGCCATAGCGGATGGACCAGGAGCGGTCATCGTACTCTGCCATGGCTCCGACGGTGTAACCGCGGGTGTCGGCGGCGTAATCCCATGCTCCGTTGTTGTCGATCGTCCAGTTCATGAATTGGAGGTGGCTGTCGGAGCCGACGGAGTTGATGTCGAAGAAGTCGGGCAGGGTGAGCTTGCCGCCGCGCAGTTCGATTCTGCGCACCGGAACAGCGGGCGCGAGAGCGAAGGGGCCGGACTCCTGCGAGGTGGTTTCGGAGGTAAGGCCGATAGTCTGGTGGACCTGGTAGCGGGCGAAGTAGGGTTTGGGGCCGAGATTGGGGTTGCGGACAACGTCAAGGTTGGTGAAGCCGGCGAGGCCGAGTGCTTGGGAGAGGCCTCGGCCTCCGGTGCTTTCGAAATCGAGAATAAGGTCGGTGTTGTAACGGATGGAGTGGGTGGGGCGCAGGGCGGTGTAGAGCGTGCCGACCAGTGAGGTTTTGTATTCGGCGGAGTTGCGGAAGCTGTTGGTGCTTTCGTAGGCGGAGTGGAAGGCGGGACGCCCCTGGAAGATGATGTTGGCCTGTCCGGAGAGCCACCACTGGCTGCCCGCCGTTTCGGGGTCGGGGTGGGGAAACATGGTGACAACAAGGGGATCAGAAGCGGGGTCGGTAGAGGCCTTGGCGGGTACGCTGCTGTCCTGCGCGTGTGCGGATCGTTGTACGCAGGGCACTCCGCATAGCAATACGAGCGCGGCGAGCGCGAGGCGAACGGAAGCTTGTGGCTGCCGTGGTTGAGTTGCGAATGGCTTGCGAGGCACGTACAAAGTCAGATGGCTCCAAAAATGGTATGAGGTGGAGTATGATTTAGTCCATACCCTGGTATGGTATATACCATACCCCAGGGGGGTATTCTAAGCAAATTAAATTGGTTTACAGGAGATTGGCCGTGTCGCACGACGAACGGGAACAAGTGAAGCTCTTGCAGAGGATTCGCAAACTGCGCGGGCAACTGGATGCGGTGGAGCGGGCGTTGCTGGCCAAGGAAGATTGTGGCGATCAACTGATGCTGCTGGCCGCCGTTCGCGGAGGTGTGAACAGCCTGATGGGCGAGGTGCTTGAGACGCATGTTCGCTTTCACCTCACAGATGGGTCGAAGGAAAAGATCGCTCCGGAGCTGGCGGAGGATCTGATCGATCTGGTGCGAGCTTATCTGAAGTAATGTGTCTGACTCCGACCCTTTTTGAGCAGCCTAAGAGGTTTGGATGAATGGAAGATGAATTGGCCGCGACAGAAGTTCCAGAGGCACTCATCGCCGCTATATTAGAGTCTCTCGTCTCATGTTCTTGATGATGACTCATCGATCTCCGCAGGATTAGACAGTGGCTCCTCTACTTATCTTTGGAAGGCGCGATGATTCCAGGGTTTGTTCTACAGCTTATTGGTGGATTAGGCCGAGGGACCGGGCCACTACGTCGGTGTACTTGCTGCCGGAGCCGGTGTTGAACAAGACCACTCTATCGGCTTGGCTGAGAAAGCCGGTAGCGATGAGGTGATCGTAGGCTGCGGTGGCTGCGGCACCTTCGGGAGAGAGAAAGAGGCCTTCATTGGAGGCCCAGTCGCGCAAGGAGGCGAATATCTGGTCGTCGGTCAGTGCGACCACTGTTCCCAGCGATTCGCGGACGATATCAAGGATGAGGTAGTCGCCGTAGGGCTTTGGGACGCGCAGGCCGCTGGCGAAGGTTTGGGCATTTTCAAACATCTGACTCACGGGCTGGTGGAGATCCCAGGCTCGGGCGATCGGGGCGCAGCCGGAGGCCTGGACAGCGATCATCTTTGGACGCTTGATCCGGCCAGTGCTATCAGGTTTGATCCAGCCTAACTCTTCCATCTCATTGAATGCCTTCCACATGCCGATGAGGCCTACCCCGCCGCCGGTGGGGTAGAAGACTGCGTCGGGGTATGTCCAGCCCGACTGCTCTACTAATTCATAGCCCATGGTCTTCTTGCCTTCAATGCGGAAGGGCTCTTTGAGGGTCGATAAGTCGAACCAGCCTTCGGCTTGTTTGCGTTCGGCGACGATACGGGCGCAGTCGGAGATGAGTCCGTCGACTAATGTCATGTGCGCGCCGTAGGCGAGGCACTCTACCTGGTTGGCGAGCGGGACGTCTTTGGGCATGAAGATGTGGGCTTCGATGCCGGCTGCGGCGGCGTAGGCGGCCGCTGCTCCTCCTGCATTTCCTGCGGAAGGCACAGCAATCTTCTTGATGCCATAATGGCGGGCCATGGTCATGGCGAGGGCTAGCCCGCGGGCCTTGAAGGTGCCGGTGGGGTTGGCGCCCTCTTCTTTGAGGAAGACGTTGGCGTAGCGGCGGCTGGGGAGCATGGTAGTCCAGCCCTCGCCCAGCGTGACGGGGACGATGTCGGGAAGGACTGCCTGGTAGCGCCACATGCCTGGGGATGGACGATCTGTCGCTGTCACGCCGATTGTCTCGCGGACTGCTGTGCCTTTGGCGGGTGCAAGGTCGTAACGGACGTAGAAGGCTCCCGCGCATCGGGTGCAGACGGTTTGTGGTGTTGAGGCGTCTTGCGGAGTGTGGCAGCGGGAGCATTCGAGGTGGGAGATTGGAGGCATAGACCCTAGAATAGCGAATGCTGGTGACTCTCCGATTTGCAAGGAACGCATGACTTCAGTTCGCGCTGGTTTCCGTCGCTGGATGTGGATTGCGACGGCTGTTTCGTTGCTGGTATATGCGGTGGGCTGCTTGTTGGCCGGGATGCCGACGCTGGGGCTGGCTGTGAGAGTTGCGGCTTTGGCGGTGCTGGCGGTGGTGACTGCCCGGCGACGCTCGCTTACCGCCTGGACTTTCTTTGCGATTCTGGCGGGGGCGGAGTTGGGGGCGGATGCGCCTGGGGTGGCTGTGCATCTGCATGTGCTGGCGGAGATTTTTCTGCGGCTGGTGCGGGTGATTGTGGCTCCGCTGATTCTGGGCACGCTGACGACGGGTATTGCGGGGCATGGGCAACTGAAGAGCCTGGGGCGTGTTGCGCTCAAGACGCTGGTGTACTTCGAAGTGGTGACCACGCTGGCGCTGCTGATTGGCGCGGTGGCGATCAATCTTTCGCGGGCTGGAGAGGGTGTTGTTGTACCGGCGGCTTTGCTGGCGCAGGAGGCTCCGGCAAGTGCCGGTTCGCACGTTGGGTTTGAGGCGTTTCTGCTGAATGTGTTTCCGGAGAATCTGGTTGCGGCGATCGAGCAGAACCAGATACTGCAGGTGGCGGTGTTTTCGATTCTGTTTGGGACGGCGCTCGCATTATTACCTGAAGTCAAGCGCGCGCCGCTGCTGGCTGTGCTGGATTCGATGACCGCGGCGATGTTTCAGTTTACGAAGCTGATTATGTACTTTGCGCCGATCGCCGCCGGGGCGGCTCTGAGTTATACCGTGGGCAGCATGGGGATAAGTACGCTGGTTCCGCTGGCTAAGTTGCTGGTTACTTTCTATGGCGCTGCGGCGGCGCTGCTGTTGCTGGTGTTTGTGCCGGTGATGCTGGTGATGCGGATTCCTTTGCGTGGGTTTCTCCAGGCTGTCGGCGAGCCTACGGCGATTGGGTTTGCTACGAGCACTTCGGAGACGGCTTTGCCGCTGGCGATGGAGCGAATGGAAGAGTTTGGGGTGCCACGGTGGATCGTTTCGTTTGTGATTCCGTCGGGGTACAGCTTTAACATGACGGGCTCGAGTTTGTATCTTTCGACAGCTGCGATTTTTGCGGCGCAGGTGGCGGGGATTCATCTGACGGTGTGGCAGCAGGCGGTGATGCTGTTGACGTTGATGCTGACCAGCAAGGGCATTGCTGGCGTTCCGCGGGCTACGCTGATGATTCTTATGGCGACGGCGGCTTCGTTTCATTTGCCGAGTGCGCCGATATTGATGATTCTGGGGGTGGATGCGTTGATCGATATGGGGCGGACGGCGCTGAATGTGGCAGGGAATTGTCTGGCGGCGGCTGTGGTGGGGAAGTGGGAAGGTATTGGAGGCGAAGTAAGACCCCGGTGTGAATGATGAAGTTTGCGTTTCTGTTTTAACTTCAGGAAGATGCGGGAAATCTTAGTGAAACAAAGTGCGCTGGGCGAGCGAAAGCCAACTGCTCCCGCCCAGCGCATTTGTCGTCAGTTCCTGAAGGTGTGGGTGCTCCCGTCGAGTTTAGTGATGGTGATATGTACGGGCTCGGCGTAGCTGCAGACCAGGTCTTCGAGGAAACGGATGGCGACGGCCTCGCCCAGCTTGATTGAGGCATCGCTGTCGCTGCGCCAATGGATGCCGCCGTGGAGGCCGTGGCCGAAGGTGATGTTGTGAGCAAGTTTGTGGAGTTCGGCGTTGACGGTGAGGGGACCCGGCTTGCCGGTAGAGGGGTTGTTGTTCCACGGTTCAAGAGCGGTGGCGTCGGCGGTTGGGACCTGGGGATTGTCGAGGACGAAGTCGCCGTTGAAGAAGAATTTGAGGGCGGTGATGCAGGCTCCGCCTACGGCTCCGTGGCCGGTGGGGTAGGCGGGATGTGTCGGGGAGCCTTCCGGGAAGGGCTGGGAGAGAAGCCAGGTGCCGAACTGGTCGTAGCTGGCCTGGACGGCCTGGGAGTCGAGGGCGCGAGGCAGCGGCTGGCCATCGAAGGTGGCAGCGTTCGTCTTGATGAGGTGAACCAGGCCTCCGCCGGCCTCGGGGCGATGGCGGAGATGGACGACCCATTTTTGGTACCAGACGGAGTTGAGCGCGACTTTGGCGACCTGACCCAGGACGGCGGCGATGTCCGGGCCGCCGAAGGTTCCGAAGCCGTTTTGCGTGATGGAACCGGCGTATGGGCTGCCGGGGTTGATGCGGTTGGGAGAGGCGATAGAGTTGAGGACCAGATAGGAGGTGAAGTAGGCCTGATAGAGCTCGTCGACGTGGGTGTAGGCGGCGAGACCTCGGCCGTCGTGAAGATAGCGGAGCGTTGGATCCGGCTTGTTGGCGGCGCCGGTGGCGAGGCCTTGCTGGACGGCGAACCAGGAATCAAGGTCGGTCATGTAGTCGATGTTGGGCTTGTAGGTGATGTATTTCTGGTCGAATGGGGCGGCGCCGAAGTGCGAGGGTGTGAGCAGAAACTGGGATAGGTAAGGGCCGATATTCTCTCCGAAGAAGTTACCGCGAAACAGGAGCTGCGGAGTTACCTGTCCATTCTCTTTGGGTCCCTTGTAGTGAGAGGCGGTGGATAACTCGGCGCTGGCTTGTTGCGCTGTGGAGTTATTCGCGTAGTTGCTGAAAGCTACGTCACGGAGGAGGGAACACCAGTAGAGTTTGACGAGTTCGGTGGCATATTCTTCGCTGTCGAGAGACGGCGCGGGTGGGACGATGTGATCGCCGAACTGGCTGCCGTCGGCACCCATCATCTGAAACGCGTACGAGCCCATGGGGCCATTAAGAGTGCGCGGGCCGCCTAGTATAAGGCTTTGAAAGTCGTGAAAGGAGCCGGTGTTGCAGGCATTGCGAAAGGCGGTGAAGGCGGCGAGGTTGACTTTGCCTGGAGAGTCCTGTTGCAGGCCTTTGGAGTAGGTGCCGCACTTGTCGGGATAGTTTTCATCGTGGTTGGCTTTGTGTGGACCACCCGTGTATTGGGACTGGCGCGTAGCAGCGTTGAAGCGGCGGGCGAAGCAATCGATGGTGCGTGGGTCGGTGACGCCGGCGGGCAGGCAGGTGTGTGGGGGAGTGACGGAGCAGTGGCTGGGCATCAGATCTTCTCGGAGGGGAGTTTGACGAGCGAGATTAGTTTAGCGGGTGGATGGGGCGGTGCGGCGGGCGGCGTTGAATGTCCCTGGGAATTGGCTGCCTGCGGCTGTGGCGGTGAAGTGCAAGGGGGGATTCGATATATGCAGTCGGGGTTGAATTTACAGGGAATGTAAAGACAGTTTCGGAGTAGTATCATTTCCGACAATAGTTACAAAAATACTTTCAAAAGTTTGCGCCCAGGTCTTCAGGCTCGAGCGGAGAGGTAACAATGCTTGTTCCACTAGCAAAAATGTGGGATCGGGTCGAAATCGCGCGCCAAGACTCAGATACCGCACTGTTTCTGCACCTGATGTATGCGGGAGAAATGGTTTTGAAACTTGTGTGTGCAGCAATGGTCGCTACAATTTCGGAAGACACCGATCGCCATGCATATCGCCTCGCCCATCGCCTTGTTCGTGCGGATGGGATTGGTGAATGGGCTTCTGCACTCGATGAACTTCTTGTTGGTCCGGCAGCTCAAAGCGTCTCATTCGAGGCTCAAGTGGAGCATCGCGAGCTGACCAAGAAATGTAATCCTGGGGAATGGCAGTATACGGCTGTAGCTCAGCTTGACCAGTGTTTGCGGATACTTGATAAGCAGCGTGAGGGAACTCCATTTAAGCTTGAGGGTCGACGTTGGTTTCAATACTTCTCGGAACTAAGAAACAGAACACGGGCTCATGGAGCAACATCTTCGTCGATGTGTGGCCAAATTTGCGTGCCTCTGGAGGCGTCAATCCGAGGCTTTACAGAGAGCTTCAGTCTTTTCAGGCGGGAATGGGCATACCTCCATCGTAACTTATCAGGGAAGTACCGCGTGACAAGACTATCTGATATGGCTCCTCAGTTCGATGTGTTGAAGGGCTCTCGGATACCGCCCAATTTTGGTAGTCCTCAGGATGGCGTCTATGTGTTTACTGACGTTCCGTGTGAAATAGCATTAATTGAGTCTGATCCTGAGGCTGCAGACTTCTTTCTCCCGAATGGGGCATTTACAGAGAAGAAATTTGAGCAAATCTCGTACATCACGGATACGAGGCGGAATGGTGATTCATCCCGATTTCTGGCTCCAGCAACCGATCTCCCTGGAAGCGAAACGCAAGGGTTGGGTCGACTCGATATTCAGGGTCAGGTGTTTGGCAATGTTCCGCCTGCGCCGAGTGGATATGTGACCAGGTCATCTTTGGAAAGAGACCTCATGGGCTATCTACTGGATGACAGGCATCCGATCATCACTTTAGTTGGTAGGGGTGGAATCGGAAAAACCGCTCTAGCTCTTGCCGTCTTGCACGAAGTCAACCAACGAGATCGATTCGGAGCTGTCGTGTGGCTCAGCGCACGGGACATTGATCTGCTCACGGACGGTCCGAAACTCGTGAAACCGCATATCCTCACTCAAAAGGACATTGCGAAGGAATTTGTACGCTTGATGGAGCCTACTGAGGCAAGGGAGAAAGGGTTTGATGCGCTCGCCTATCTCAGCACGTCACTTGGGAGCAGCCCGACTGGGTCCCTTTCCTCTTCGCCTTTGACAATTTTGAGACGGTCCGAAACCCCGGCGAGCTCTACGCTTTCTTAGATACCTTTGTCCGATTGCCTAACAAGATTCTCATCACAACCAGATCCAGAGAATTTAAGGCAGACTATCCAGTTGAAGTGAGTGGAATGACCGAAGATGAGTCCGACGAGCTTGTTGACGTGACATCCCAATCGCTCGGCATTAAAACGATTTTGACTCATGAATATCGTAAGCAGTTGATTCGTGAATCTGATGGACATCCCTACGTTATCAAGATTCTTTTGGGCGAGGTTGCGAAAGCTAAAAAACTCGTGAAAGTTGATCGCATTGTTGCAAGCAAGGACAAAATCCTTGATGCCCTTTTTGAGAGAACCTATTTAGTGTTGTCACCTGCTGCGAAGCAGGTGTTTCTGACTTTGTGCAACTGGAAGTCAACTGTTCCGAGGATTGCTCTTGAGGCTGTAATGACCTTGCCCTCAGAACCCGTATCCCATAAGTATTTATAGTTTGTAGTCGTCGAGGCTGTGGGAAAGTTGGAAAGCGTTCTTTGCTTTCCTACTTTTCCATAGCCTGCTTTCGTTTGCGTG
>Ga0182024_10006820_pt1 | contig 24889 bp, 49 predicted proteins | sample P32metaG_FD_120480 | JGI IMG/M metagenome (GOLD analysis project Ga0182024, IMG submission 120480) | Permafrost microbial communities from Stordalen Mire, Sweden - P3-2 metaG (Illumina Assembly) | ecosystem: Environmental > Terrestrial > Soil > Wetlands > Permafrost | place: Sweden: Stordalen...
GACGAAAGTGCGCCTAATGACGCTGAGAGTGGCGCTGTAAGTCTGCCTTAATAATATCGGGCACTAGGGACGTTATGCCTAGTCGATCTGTAAAGAATGATCTAAATCCCTTAAACTTAATTGTTTAGGGGATTTTTATTGATTTTCCCAGAAAGCTTTAAACCTCCAGTATTATTCTATCCAATCTTATGGTATGACCATTGTTCTACCTACTCAAGCCGACGCAAACGTAGGCTCTCAAAACGCTATTAACGCTGAAATTACAGCCGCCCAAGCTGTTTTTATGGCATCTACAACTGTTTTAATTAATAATGCCATAAATAATGGTTTCTTCCAGGTTCAGCCCTATCTAATCCCTTTTGTGTCCTCAACTTTTGTCACCACTACCTTCCAAGCATTGGGTTATGAAGTCTTATTCCCAATCTATCCCTTCTATGGTTATCCTGGCTACCATCCATGTTTTGCGCCCGCTGGCTTCCCTGAAGTCCTTGGAAACGATTGGGTTAATTGGAGTTGTACTTGTGGAAATAGCTGCACGGCGCCTAGAATACAAATCAGTTGGGGACCTCCCGTTATTCCCGTTGAAAGCTTTTTATTGTTAATGGACGGAAATGTATTGGAATTAATGAATGGCCCCGGTGGCCTTCTTTTGGAGTAATCTATGGCAAGTCAAAATCTTAGTCAGTTAACCCCTGCAACTACTAGTTCCAATGGAGATCTCTATTATTTGGTCCAAGGTGGAAACGATAGGAGTATTACTTTCACCGCATTACAGGCGGCTTTAAGTGCTGGACAAACTACTGTCTCTAGCCTTAATAGTTTAACCGGCGCTCTCAATATTTTAGCAGGTTCTGGAATAACTGTCACTCCTAACGGAAGCGGTATTACTATCTCCTCCAGTGGAACCGTGGCATCTGTTGGCTTATCGGTTCCAGCTACCTCTATCTTTGGAGTAACCGGCTCTCCTGTAACGACTTCTGGAACATTGGGATTAACGACTACTGGAACCATTGGCGGTCTTCCTTATTTTAGTACCACATCAGCTTTATCAAATTTACCTATTGGAACCACTGATCAAATATTAACAGTTGTTGGTGGACTTCCTACTTGGGTAACCCCTTCTATACCTGGAAGCGGAACCGTTACTAGTGTAGCATTCTCTGATGCCTCTACTTCTCCTATCTACGCCATCACTGGTAGTCCAATAACGACTTCGGGAACACTTACTCAAACATTAATAACTCAAGCCGCTAACCTCGTGTTCGCGAGTGCTGTTTCTGGAGGATCCGCTCAACCCACGTTTAGATCTCTAGTGGTTGCCGATATCCCATTACTAAACCAGAATACCAGCGGAACCGCTTCAAACATTACAGCTACTACTAATTCAACCATAACTACTTTAAACGCATTACAATTGCCAACTACTCAACTCACAGGAGACGTGGTGTTAACGACTCAAGTCTCCGGTGTGCTTCCTGTGGCGAATGGTGGAACCGGCGACACGTCTTTTGTTGCCAACCAGGTAATAATTGGTGGAACAACAACCACTAGCCCATTAGCTCAAGTAGCAGGGGGCACCGTTGGACAAATATTAACAGCAGTTAGTTCCACCGCCGCCCCAGTTTGGGCCAATGTCAGCCCTAGTTCATCTTCTGCAATCACCAACACTTCTACTAACGCATCCTTTTATCCCACTCTCGTTTCTAGTAGTTCAACTGGTAATCAAAGTTTAGATGTTTCTTCCGGCCTAAGTTTTAATCCAAGTACTAACACATTGGCTGCGGGAAACGCTAGTATCACTAGCGCACTGACCGCTGCAACCATGGCTGTAGGTGGTGCTACTATCGGTTCTTCCGCTCTTGCAGTAAAATCTACAAGTGATGGTGTTGCCACTAATACGGTTCTAATTTCAGCCAATGGTTCTACGACTTGGTATATGGGTGTTGAAAACTCTGGAGGTTTTTTCCTCTATAATGGTGGTTTCTTAGCCTTAAATGCCACTGGTGATACGGTTGGCATAGGTCCTCAAGGACCAAACTGGAGATTCACTGTAAATTCTCCTGATAATAATACTACCACGACAGCGCCTGTAGCAACCGGTGGAATTATAGTGGCTCAAACCGCTGGAACCACAGTTGGTAACTTTAGCACGTTTGGATTCGGTAATCAAAGTGATGTTCTAAATTCTTACATCATCGGTGTAAATGAAGTACAAGGCGCTTCTCCTACAGGCCATATGAGTTTCTTTGTAGCCAATGCGGGTACTTATTTGGAAGCCCAACGTCTTAAGAGTAATGGTTTATTACAGCTTCCTCAGTACACCACTTCAGGGGTCCTAATCAACGACTCAAGTGGTAATGTAACTTCTGTAACCGGTGGAACCGTTGGACAAGTGTTAACCGCTGTTAGCCCGACTGCCGCTCCTACTTGGCAGACACCAGCTTCTGCCGCAGTGAATAGGGTGCCTATTCGTACCACGGTTGGAAACGTTGTACTGACCACTGCAGACTATTACATTATATTAACTGATACTAACTCGGCTAATTATAACGTCACTTTTCCAGCAGGAGTCAACGGACTGTCTTTCGTGATAGGTACTACAGCAGCGGCAAGCGTTGGTAATACTTCATATACTTTTGTTCCTAATGGCTCCGATACTTTTGACACTCCGATTACCACAAATAACCTTGGAGCCGCATATCCAAATACGACTGTGGAAACATTTTATAATGGCGTTTGGTACCAAACACAGTAATCCAATCTTGTTTCTACAAACACTAACTAAGGAGAAATTATGGCAAACGACGCGAATCAAACGGCGGTTATTAATGATCTTAATGCTCTCATTTCAGAAGCTCAGTCTCTTCAGACCACGCTTACTGCGGTCCTCGCTTCCGCTGAAATGGCAACTGTTCCTGCTGTCTTAGCTGACGTGCAGGCATTCGCCACCGCTTACGCTGCTACTTCAGCTGCTCTAGCGGTGATGGTATCAGATGTCGCCAAATTGAACCAGTTCGGTAATACTTAATACAATCGTAATCAATAATATGTTAAGGCTGTATATTAATTTATACAGCCTTTTTTATTCGCCAATCTTATAATAAGAATCGAACTAATTCTTTCACTAATTCTTAATGCAACTAATTGATTATAATTGATTTTATTCGTTAAGGAATTAATGTCACAAGAACGCACTTGGAACACGGTAGGCCCTATATCTCTCACAGCAGATGGGACCAATGAAGGTGTTCTTCAAATCAGTGATACCGCTGGCTTTTATTTTGGAATGCAAGCCACGCTTAAAAACGATACCCCTACACAATTAACGGTTTATATTAAAAAAGTAGTAAATAATACTACTTTATACGTCGGCGCTACTAAAGGTGGGTTAGATCATAATATAGATATAAGCTCTTTTACCGTAGCAACTGCATCCAGTATAACGGCGATTGAACAAAATAAAGTTACGGTACCAAACGAAGCTAGAGATTTATCTACTTACGAAACCGATCCTGTAGATGCTTGGCGATCAATTGCTGTAGATAGTTATGGTAATCACTATAATGATCAAAATCCCTTCCCAGTAGCCTTTGATGGTAATGTTAGTATTGGCGACGTTTCTATTGTCGAAGGCGGCAATACCTTGACGGTCAATCCTGATGGATCAATCAATGTAATCGTTGAGAGTGTTCCAAGTCCTAATACCGTAGTTATTAGTAAATATGCTGAAGTCTTAGCTGTAGCTGCTGGCGAAACCATTCAAATAGTAAGTTATACCGTTCCTCCTTCTACACAAGGAGTATTTCAAAAAGCCAGTTTTTCTGGTGAGAATATAGCAAGATATGATTTATTAATCAACAATGTGCAACAAGATACAGCTAGAACTATGTTCGGTAGTGATTTAACTGGAGAATTTAATTTCACCACCGGAAATGATTCAGGATATACATTAGTTGCTGGTACCACAATATCTATCCAAGTATATAATAGCCGACCATCTGCCGCAGATTTTGAAGCAAGAATACAAGTTTTACAAATACCGGTTTAGTCCAATCTTATAGATGGAGATCCCATGACACCCTATGAAATGAAAAAATTACAAGTCGAATATAAGCGCGTAAATGCCGCTAGGGAAGAGCAAGAGATGAGAATCATGGAAATTATGGAACAGGTGGAACGCCTGCAAAAAAGCATAGATATTTCCCTTGAAAAAGAAAAAGAATTACTTGCTAAATTAAAAGAAGCGGAAATCGCATAAATACTTCGGGGGGAATAACATATGCCATCAGTCGATTTTCAGTCTGCTTTACCCATTAGAACAGAGCTTGTAGGACAAACGACTTATCAGTCAGTTATTGTCAATCTCGGAGACGCCACTAATCCCACAACCCAGTTAGCAAAAGTTGATACTAATGGCAGTCAGTACAATGTACTTACAGATAGTACGGGAAACCATATCGGTGATCAACTGTTGAGCGCTAGTTATTGGTTACAAGTAGTAACTCCTGGGACCGGCCCCGTTGCTCCTGGAACCGCCGCTACTTATTCAGTTTTAGCTGGTGGTGTTTACAATTCCGCAGGTGTTACGCTTACAAATGGTCAACAATCTGCGCTTCAGTTAACCTCAACTGGCGCATTAGAAGTTAGTGCTGTCCAAAGTGGAACATGGACGGTTAGTCAAGGTGGTTCTCCTTGGTCAATGATTGGAACTCTTACTAATAATAACGCAGTTCCAGCAGCAACTAATTTTGGTGCGTTAGTAGCTATTGCAGAGAGTACTATTAATGCTGCACGTTACACTAGTGGCGATCAGGTATTATTAGTAACAGATTTAGCCGGTAACACCAATGTAGATCTTCAATACTACCTTGGAGCCGCAGTAAGTAAAACTAATCCAATCGCTACAACTATTTCTGATGGAACCAATGTAATTACTGCTGCCATCTCTGCTTATGGAACAGCTCCTACTGGAACAGAAGTGATGGGTGTAAATGCTTATATCACTAATACTGTTCCCGTAACTCTTCCCTACGATACTAATTGGGGAACTGTTGGGGCAACAACTTTAAGGGCGGCAGCAGAAATCGGTAATGCTACCGGTGCAGCTGATTTTAATAATGGGGCAACTGACGCTCAAACCCTACGCGTGGCGGCTAACCTAGCCGTTGCAGGAGCGAACGTCTCTGTTTCTAATCCAGTTCCAGTAACTATCACTTCCGCTTCAGCTGGAACCCCAATTCAGTATTACACAGATGTTCCTTCAACTAGCTTTCCTGCTGCTGGAACTTTTACTGTTACCTATACAGTACCGGCTACACACACATTCAGTTTGGAGCGCGTTTGGATTTCTTGTGAAGCTAGATGTAAAGCTGTAGTTGCTAATAACGGCACTAATATTTTCGCCGCTTTCAATAGCAGTGCATTTCCAAATATTGATATTACAGTAACAGCTCCTCCCACTATCGTTGCTGGAAACACAGTTACCGTTGTACTCACAAATCTTGATGGCGGCGCGTCGGATGTTTATGTGACTATTGAAGGAAATCAAATTAGTTAATTAGGTATAAATGTGGCCGATTTTAGTTCTAAATTACCAGTAACAGATACTAGTGATGGTCCTGTTACACCAGGAACTGCGGCCACACTTTCTAATCTAATTGGTGGTCAATACAATTCTGCTGGTGTTACTCTTACAAACACACAACAAAGTGCTTTGCAACTTGCGTCAAATGGTTCATTAGAAGTTCAAATAACAAATTCTACACCATTAGGAGTTGCTCAATCAGCAAATTGGATTGTCGTTGGTACTCTTACAAACGATAATGCCACACCAGCTGCTACCAATATAGGTGCATTGGTAGCTGTTGCTGAAGGTACTTTGAGTTCTTCCAGATATACTTCAGGAGATCAGGTTCTTTTAGTTACTGATCTAGCTGGCAATACAAACGTTGATTTACAATATGTTGCGGGTACCGCATGTGTTACCGCAGGTGTAGCTGGTTTACAAGCTATTGGAGGTAACGTTGCTTCGGGCTCAGCAGATTCTGGTAACGGTGTGAAAGTGGCTGCCGTAGCTGTGGCGACCGTTGATACATTACCTACTGTAGCAGCAACAGACAGAATAGATAGTCAAGCGGATTTACAGGGTAGAATTTACGTAAACGCGGTTCCGGTATCAGGATCTAAAATTAGTTATAGCAGTGCAACTGTGGGGTTAGTAACAGCGGCATCAGCAACGGATATTTTTACTATCACAGGAAGTGCGACTAAAACCATTAGAGTTAAACATATTAGAATCAGTGGAACCGTATCTTCTACTACCTATGTAGATGTGTTATTAATCAAACGCTCTGCTGCCAATACTTCCGGAACTTCTACCGCAGTCAACGCGGTTCCAAATGATTCCAGTAATCCCGCTGCTAGCGCAACAGTTCTCTCTTACACCGCAAATCCCACGTTGGGCGCAGTAGTAGGAACTATGAAATCTGCCAAACTATTAATGAATCAAACCGTACCTAATAACGCTCAAAGTGCAGGTGTACAAATACCTATAGAATGGACATTTGGTTCACGTGGACAGGCAATAACGCTAAGAGGCACTTCTCAAGTACTAGCTATAAATCTTAACAGCACCACACTTTCAGGTTCATCTTTCGATATAACCATAGAATGGCAAGAGGAATAGTATGGAACTAAGTGTTGACTGGACAACGGTTAAAAATTTTGCCAGCACTAGAAACATTTCTCTTCAATGGATATTATTTAATAGTAATTATTTTGTATGGGCTATTGACGGAAATGCAGAACTTTGTACACAAATTCCTTATATTTCTCCAACTCCTTCGGGTTCAGATCAGCTGGATTTTGAGACAAACTATCAAACCGCTGGCAACGAATCTCCCCGTGGAAGTGTGGTTCAAGTATTGGGTAGCGACACATTAACTCTTTGTCCATTTGGTGCTTTTAGTGGCACCACTTTGCAAGCCAACGCGACCACTAATTGGGATATTCCTCTTCCAGAGAACATGACACTTCGAGGTGCTAATATGTTTTCTTCCAATGCTCAGTTAGGAGACTGGATTTCTGTAACAGTAATTGATAAAACCAATATAACGGGTCAAGGTGGCACCACTACAAGCCCTACCCTACTAGGTACTTATGTAATCAGTTGGTTTTTAGTTCCTGGACTTTGGAATAAAATTGAAGATGTGTCGATTAGTGAGACTATACCGGCAGGAGTTTTTCTTAGAGTAACTTATACATCAACAGGTTCTACTCCACCAACAGCTATCCTTAATTTAATTTCTTATGTGGGTACACCATAATGTACGGTCAAATAGTTTTAGCAAGTACTAAATCAGGACTGGTTCCAAACGCAATCAAATGGTTTACCGACAGTCAATTCAGTCATAGTTTTGTTATGATGCCGGATGTATTTAATATCCCCATGGCAATTGAAGCCGCTTCTAGTGGTGTTGATATGACTAGATTCGATACCGGCTATCGTGATAATCTAAATGAAGGTTATGAAGTTTGGAATATTAAGATCAACCAACACGTTAAAGATATGGCTTTAAAATCAATTTTAAATGATTTAGAAGTTGGATATGGATATCTAGATTTTTTCTATTTTGTGGCTCGCAAGATTTGCAAGATTTTTGGTAAAGACATTAAAAATGAAAACAATTGGTTTAGTAAAGATGGAATTATTTGTTCGCAACTATGTGTTGCTTATCTTAAAGCTTGTGGATTGAATATTTTTAGTGGTTATGGGAATGGAAGCATTAGTCCACAAGATCTACAGGATATTTTTAATGCCAGGCCGGAATTATTTGAAAAAATTGAAAGCGTTAGACTTACTTAACTAGCTTTGCCGTAACGTATCCCGCACCAAGAACAGTAAGCGCACCAAGAGCAAACATGGTCCAATCTGAACGTTTTTCATCAGAGGTGAGTTTCAACATACGATCCTGTTCTGATTCTGAAGTTTTTTCCCAGAGTGCTGTTCTTTGATCAGCGGTAGTTAAAGCTAAGTCTTTCAACTGAAGAGCCTTAGTTAAATCACTATTGGCCTGAACCAACTTCCCTACTTGAATATGACAATCCATAGTATAAATATAGGTTCCATTAGGACCAGCTGCAATATCAGTATCCCAATCACAGGCATGACTATTCACACTAAATAATAGAATTAAAGCAATTAGTTTTTTCATTTCTTTTTATTCCAGTTCGCGTCTACATTTTCATTGGATGCTTGTTGAACCAAAGCATTAGCTTGATCATTATCAGCTTTTTCTTTAGCAGCTAACTGCTGATCTTCTTTCTTATCCGAGGTAATTTCTTTTTGACCCATATAAGTAAGGAAATATTCTTTAATCTGTTGCCACTCAAAGTAAACGATCAAGCTTCCAATAGCCAATAGAAATACTTTACTTTTATTCCAAATATCAGCGATTTGCGTCTTTAAAGTGGTAAAAAATGCTTTTAGAGTAGTCATATTATTCCTTAATTAGAAGGTCTAGGAAATGTTTAGCCGCAGTATTAGCGGCTTCGTGGACCTTAACTCGACTGCCAATTTTCTTACGACTGCATTCGTCTACAAAAGCCATAGCGATATTAGCCTGCCAACCATAATAAAGCTCGGGATCATTCCTTAGTGAGGTACATAAAACCTTTACACTCTTAGATAGATCTGGCACTTTATTCCTACGAAAAACACTTTTCAGATAATTCCACATATTAACTCTCTTCTTTTCCTGTAGGAGTGACTATAGTATTTTTAGTGTTGAAATACGATTTACCAAGGTTTCCAAGATGTTCAATAGAATTCCCCGAAATGAATCCCAAGAAAGTCGCTTTTGAGATATCAACGAACTGAGCACCATTGATGTACCCCTTAAGGCAGAAGATAATCGAAACCGTAAACATACCTACCCAAGCCAACGTCTTCCTATAACCCAACAGGAAATCGAAAAAACCTTCTTCATCTTGTTTCATAAATACTCCTTGAACTGATATATCATAACAATCTTTATGGTATGCAAATTGATCTCAATGTGTCCTTAGAGGTAGCAGCAGGAGTGGTAACGGCCATAGGGACTATTTACCCTGTATTCCAACACTTACGTAGTAAAAAGCTAAAAAATAAGGAAAACTATCGTAAGGAAATTCTAGATCAAGCCAAAATAGAGATGACTAAGATCGAAAAATCTTTGGATGATAAGATAAAAAACTTGGAAATAGAATTCCAAGCACAAAAACTCAATGTTTTCAAAGACTTCACTTATTTTAAGGAGACCCACAATTCAGAAATGAAGGCATTGGGCGAAAAGATAGAAAACTTACGGACGGATTTAAACACGCAGCATTCAAACCTGGTAGCTCTTCTAACAAAATTGGTTAATAATAGATAAATATCCTTATTTCCCCATCTTCACAGGCTCACGAACCAATTCCCTAGGCACATAAGTTCTACAAGATAAACAGACTTTACTGCCATTAATCATCTGGAATTCCTTACTCCCGCACCGAATACAAGGGATTGAAACAGTCTTGATAAGTTTAATCACGAAGATAACCTTTTCTTTCTATATCATCAATATCATCCACAAGCCCCCGGTATCCACCGAGTCCAGAATCATCCTTAATAAGTTTTTTAGCCAAATTTAAAGCGTGTTTAAAAGCTTTGTTTTCAGCATCTTTCATTTGAGCTTTTAGGGCTATTACTTGTTCAATAAGTTCTTGAATTTCTTGCTTATAGTCTAATCTATCTCGCCCCATATCTATTCCTTCATTCCTTCATTTACAAGATTTACTAGTTTCCATTTTGGCCACTCTGTTTTATAAATCTTCACGATCTCAGAATCCCAATGGGCATATGTTTTCATATGTCGATTCCAGTACATAACTTTGATCTTCCAATAATCAGGTCCTCTATATTGAATCTTTTGAATCTCTATATCGATATCTAAGCAGTGTTTGTGGCGCCAAATATCTCCTGGTTTAAACATTTTTCTTTCCTTTTTTAAGGTAGTATTTTCTTGTTGAGCTATTTCAATTTCCAGTCCTAGATTTTTTCTTTAATCTTAGCCTCATGCAGTTGCCGATGAAGGAGTTGAATTTGTTCGTCCATTTTAATATAAACTTCAGTTATAAATGCTTTATCGTCAAAAAAGTTACATCTCACTTCCACTCTAGCATTACAGTCTGTACATACATAAGTATGCTCGATCTCAGGGATTCTATCCAAGATAGTATTCCAACGGCTTATCAGACCATAAACATTCCTATCTCCAATAAAAGAGTTTAAGTTATTAATATTTAAAAGATTTGGGTTTCTAGTATGTCCCTTCTGGCAACAACATTTCTTGTAACCAAACATCATGCCACCCTTCCATACTTATCGACTTTATTAAAACTATAGATAAACGTCTTATTTATTCCAAAGTGGCAGCTATCGTGATTCTTATCTAGCATATCTAATAGGGCTGCCTGTAGCTCGTCAGGATCGAATCCAAGGGTGTGGGTGTAAGTCAGGAGGGCTAGAAAACTACACTCCTTGGCGGCGAAGTGGGATAGGTTAGAATGGATCTGGTAAAGGTCTTCTACTTTGTAAATTTCGTACATGGGTTACTCCTGAAAACAGGATAGTATTTTCTATTATTGAGGTCAAGTAGTATTTTAAGGGTTTTTAGACCAAAGTTATGAAAATTATTTTTAACCAAATAATGTAATGATAATAAGAGTTTATACTGTTTTAACAATCTCTTAACAATTCTTTTTACTCTTTTTCTTCTTTCTTATGATACAACGAAGTATGTTTGTGTTTAATACTTAAATCCCAGAAGAAAATAAGAGTTAAAACGGAAGCTGTTAAACCATTGGTTCATGATATAGTCTTTTACATTGGTTTAGAAGCAGAGGTTTAAATGGAAAATGATATTTTAATAGACGGTAGTGTCGCAACTTGGATTATGCCACGTTCGGAAGGAAATTTGGGCGGCACTTATGTCGGCACTTTCACCTTCCGCTGCTACTTAGACCCTATCAGCCAACTACAGGCGGGACGAGAGTTCCGTGAAATGCTTGGCTCATTTGGTTCTAATGCGTCTGAGATAGAAATTAATCTCGCTTTCGCTCTCACCCAACTCAAACATCGTATCATCACTGCACCGGCTTTCTGGGCCTCTGATGGTATGCCAGGGAATATCGGCGATCTGAATATTATATCCCTGGTTCATAACGCTGCTATCCGTAGCGAGGACTTATTTGCTCAAAGAATTCAAGACGAAAGAAACGCTATCCTCGACCGAAGTATTAAAACCGCTGAAGAACTGCTAAAGAAGGAATAATATGACTCATGAACAAGCTCACTTAGACGCTTTAAATAAAATCATTCTGGTTCAAACCGACTTGATCGAATATCTTAAGAAGGAAATCGCGCGCCTTACTGCGGCACAGATTTATATTGGACCAAATCTTCCGTATACAAACGATCTTTTGTATCGTAACACTCCTAATATCACTATTAATCCTCCTCCCGTCTATCCCTTTATTACTGGTGGTCCTGGCTCGCCTGCTGGAACTGTTACTTTAAGCACCACTGAAACGAGTTCAACAAATCAAGGTAATGGTTTGATCAATGCTTCATATTTAGCTCCTGGTTACATCGAACCTTTTGTTCCAGTGATGCATAATCCAATGAGTCCTTACTGATTAATATGGTCAACTTCTTTGATATCTACGAACTTTCCCACATCAAAGCTATTGGACTCGCTATCTCCCCTACTCCTCAAAGTGTTTGGCAAATGAGATGCCGAGAGTATAGTCAACAATTTCATACACCATTACATGTGGTTATGGAGCTAGATCCACAGCTGATTCTGGACAGTTTATACCAAAGTAAATATGATCCCAGTGTCGTGGAAGAGGATTTAGAAGGTTTACTTGAAATATTGTATAAGATTAAAGATCCAAATTATTCCAGTATAAGTAAGGAAGATTTGGAAAACCTCGTTGACAATGTACTCAATCGAGAAATCGCTAGGGCAGCCAAAAAGAAAGCTCCTAGTTTGCCGGAAATCACTTCTGAAATAAAGGCTTCTGAGATTAAAAATCCTAAAAGCGGGGGTATGACTTTCGGCGAACTTGAACAGTTAGAGAGTCAAGAAAATACTTCTGGGTTTAAAGATTAGTCATCCTCTTCCTCGTCATCATAATCTATATAATAATTCAATACTTCCGCCTCCATTTGGGCCATAAGTTTCTCATAAATATCCTGCCTAAGCTGGTCCTCATCATCAGGATCTCCCTTAATTCGAAATGGTTCAATTACTACTTTAAGATATTTCATTCATTTACTCCTACCGTTATATTTTCTAAAGAACACACTTTACAATGCTTCAACACAGGACAAACGCTATTACCTTCTACGGTATAAATATTCACTTCTATATTAGCATATACATCACTACATTCGCTATTGATAGGGGTAACTCTTACAATAGGAGGAACTACGCCAGTAACTGTTATCTGTGCTTGTGCAGCCATCGCCAATAAGATTAGCATTTATTTTCCTTAAAAATCTCTTCTTGTCTACGTCTATGATCCTTTGCCCTCAATTCAAACAACTCTATTGCATTATATAGATTTCTAATTAGATCTTCGGGTTGGCCATATCCATCTATAGTATCTTCATATGTTCGTATGTTCATATCAATCCCTGTACTCAATAAAGGGACAGACTTTGTTCTTAGCGGCTCTGAGCATCCCAAACACGATTCCCGTCATAGATGTGGCCCTGGTTACGTCTGAGACTGCCATCTTATCCTGCACGATCTCGACGGTTTTACAGATTAATACGATCATAGCAGCAAAAGATATTACGCCTGTAACGATGAGAAAAAGTGCTTTTGCAGTTGAACTACCATTATGGAGCCACGAATAGAGGGAGACGGGCAGAAATAAAACAACTCCAATAAATACTGACAATAAAAGTAAAGCTCGAATACTATATCCTACAAAAGTCCAGAAATACTGACAAAGGCTCTTAGGGTAGTAATACCTATTCATTTCACCCATCGAGAGAAATACCATCCAACGATAGTGCCAACTACTTTTACTGATAATCATTTTTACTCCTTTATTTTGGTACTGGCTCCGGTCCTTAACAGTTATAGCTGTTTGTTGTAACTACTCAACTAAACCAGTTCGTTTTATTCTTGCTATCTGTTGTTCTTATAAAATTCCCCAAATAGTTCTTTTGCCTTAGCTTCGTATACCGTTGAAGCCTCCTCTGCTGTTGAAAAATAACCCAAAAATATTTGTTTCCTATTGAAAGTAATTTGTGCCATAAATTTTTTGTCTCTTTTATGCCAAAATACACCCTTAAAACCTGTAGTATTATCCCTATCAGCACCCCTATTCATTGAATTTTGAGAATGAGTGGCAGTTCTCAAATTATCTTTACAATTATTAAGCCCATTTCCATCAATATGGTCTACTAATATTTTAGAATCGGTCATATAAAGAATAAATCTATGGAGTGGTTGTTTAGTTTTTTTGCCATTTGTTTTTACATTTCTTACAACATAAAAAGTTTTACCATTTTTGTTTATAAACCAATTATACTGATTTACTCTCTCGAAGTCTTCATCATCAATCAACACTTCAAATATACCGTATTTAGATAAGACTTCAATAGTTCGCATATTATACCCATCTGATCCCAAAATAATTAACACTATCCTCTAAAGCCTTTCTGTACTCAAGATCGTCGCTGAATAATTCATCATAAAAAAGACTTCTGTAGATCTCCGCAATAGGTTCCTCAGCTTCAACCCATACCTTCGCCCATCCAGGATCGCCGATCAGGACGCCAAACAGGAGCTGTTTCTTGGCAATATAGTTTAATTTATTAGCCTGTTGTTGATTCATTGTTCCTCTGTTTCTTCGTCAGTCACCAAGTAATTATGGGGCCAGTCTCGTCCAAAAACTTGATCCAACATGTCTCCCAGCACACTATTACTAACGTGACATAGATCGTACTTATGTTTTTCTTCGAGATATAGCTGTTCAGCACGTTGTCTGTTCAAAGTTACCGTTGTTTTCCAGCCCATACAATACCTCTAGAGACGCTTGTAGTTCTTTTCGATCCAGCTGGCGATACTCTTAAAGCTGACGCCTAAATCATTAGCAGCGGCTAGGCTCTCAAATTCAAAAAACTTATTGCCCTTACGAATCCTAATGTCTCCGAATCCAACTGTCTCGCCGTAACGGTCCCAAAGACCGCATGTTTTCCTCACTGATTTCTCGGAAAGCGAGTTACTTTTCATAATGAAGTCATCAGATACCCCACTGATTTCAGCCAATACACCAAGACAACAATGGGAAATTTTTCCGTCATTCTTATTCACCACCTTAAGCTGCCCTTCACCTTGTTTGAACTTGCCAGACCTAAGAGCCTTAACCCAGTTCACAGCCTTCTTTTTATCCATAAATCACTTCCCATCCTTAACGTATTCATTAACCCAATCAAGCATCGCCTGCTTGGCGTTGCCCACGGCCTCCCCACTGTATTGCTCAAACGTGTTGTCATGAATGCTTTGTAGGGAATCCATACCCACCACATCTAAAGGCATTACCTTCTTAAGTTCGGGATACAGGCTGAACAGAACATCACTTGGACCTTCCACGCGTTGCCCGTGATGACCATCGGGGATAAACAGTCCGACAGCGCACTTGTTGCCATTACTACTTAGATAAACGCACGCCCCATTCTTAATTGCAGGCGCATTATACCTGCGCTTCTTAATAACAGCCAACATCTTTTTCTTAGTCCATCCATTAATTGCGGTATACATAAATCACTTCCGGCCTTTCTTAACGAACTGTCCATTTTTGCCCCTCTTGGCATGTCGATAATTTTCTTCGACTTCTTCCAGTTCATTCTCCATCTGTTCCACTTCTTCTCTCTTATTCTCCAATTCTTCTTCCAGCTCCATCAATTCTTCTTCCAGAGCCGTCATCTCTTCTTCTTCGTCTTCTTCGCCAAAATTATCGCCGATCCATTCATGAGCATCAGAATAACTTTCATCCTTCACCAACTTCTTAACCAGTTCAGTGTTCATTTCCTGGCATTCCGCGACCACTTCAAACCGGCAGACGCGCATCTTAGTCCCATTGTAGTCAACAGGCACACAAACTACGTCAGCAGGATTGACCAAAACTTCCACAAGCTTTTCTCCAAAGCCTTTAGCATAATCAAAGCAAGCCACATGAAGACCAGCAGAACAGGTATTGTTTGGATTATCATCGACACGGTTACGATCCATCTCACAAACACTTCCAGGCTTGTTGTCAAAAGTGCCAGTGTGCTTATCCTTGAAGTCTTCCGCGACTCCACGATAGGCAACAAAATCACCATCTTGCGTGAGAGGATGACCATTGTGCTCAAGGAATGCGAAAAGCATCTTGCGAGCATTGTAACTGGGATTCTTCTTAAGCTTATCCCAGAAGTTGAGCAGCGGCTGATAGGGCAGCTTAGCATCCTTGAACTTGACGATACGATCCTCAAGTTCTACTGGGAGCACCTCGCCATTGGCAGACAGAAGGCCATCCTTCAACTCGATACCTCCTCCGTTGAACCGACGTTCAATCTCCACGACTCCAGGGATATCTGCAAGGCGTTCCTCCCGAATACAATCTAGGACTTCCTGGTAGCGCGCATCGTCACTGGAAACCGTCTGAGTCTTGCCATTATAGTTAAGAACAACCGAATCATTGAGAACGTGATAATTAATTTTCATATTATTTTCCTTTACGAGTTTAAAACATTTATAGAATTCTTGCAGACTATTCCAGCCTATAGGTCTCTCTATTCCATCCCAAGCCGAATTGTTATATGGAGCCCAATCATCATCAGAAATTGCTTCGGGATACTTGTCGGGATGCCTGAGATGACTTCCAATCCTGTAATATTTACCAATTGTCCATCGCCCAAAGTTATTGGGAATCCTAATACATTCAACCATATCGCCAAATTTAAACATTTTTCTTTCTACTTTCATATTTATGGTTCATATAGATGACCAATTCACTTTTATGCTGGCTCCATCCACACTCGTTAATCAAAGGATACCGTTTCTCCATCAAAGCACCGAAATTCTTATCATTTGTTTTGAAAACTTCGATTTCCTTCTTGTAGATTTCCTTAACTTTATCTCTTAAAATCTCTGGAAGATTATGAGTCTTACGCTTATTAATTATCTTATACTCGTCCAGCATTTTCAACACAAATTTATCTTTGATCCCATTCATACGATCCAAATTAGTAACACTGTTATCGTTTTTACTAATACAGTTTTTAACAAATAACAACACGTCCTTACTTGGCTTATAACTTTTCAAGTAGTCCTCAATGTTTTCAAAGTTTGGATCATTCTTGGCGACTTCATAAGCTTTCGCGGAAACTCCACAAACCTTAATATTATCATTATACCTGACATACCTATCCAGGTCTTGCAACATTTGACGGCTGTACTTACTTGGCCATGTGCTTCCATCCAGTCTAACGAAAATCCACTTCTGGGTATTAGTGGCGAGTGTTGTATGAATCGCATCCCCCATAGGTGGATGTAAGCACAGGTCATCGTTTGCCCTAGTAACGGTTCCTTTGAGACCTCGCGGAGCCTTGGGAGGATCGATATAAGTAATAGTAGTAAAGTCTTTGACGCTGAGATCCTTGATAACTTGCTTAAATTCATTGGGATAACTGACATTCTCTAGGATAGTCTTACCATCTTTATCCCGAAGCACATCATTAGTGACTTTATCAACTTTGGCAATAGTGGTATCCAATTGCTCAATCAAGATGATCCAGTTATTGGTCTTGAGATATTCCCTGATCCTCTTGTTTTGGACCATTGGGCTCTCATTGACAACTCTATAGAAGAGATGACCAAATCGGCTAATCTCGACATCCTTCTGGTTTTCCCTGAGAATATCCTTGGTGATCTTATTGATCTTATTCCTGTGTCTCTTATCATAGCTGTGAATCAAGGTCATCCTAGTCTTTTTAAGCAATGTGCTGGTGATGGCACTATTCTTGATTTCATACTCACCATACTTTGCAAACTGATCTACCTCAAATAGATCGGACATTCCCACGTAGGTTTCAATGTATTCCTGCGTGGTTTTCACTTTTCCAAACCGATCAGCGATATAGGTTTTAACTTCCAGGAGGGCCTTCTGCGCCATTTTTTCCAGTGCCGCTACCGTATGCTTGCTATCAGCGATGCTTTCACGACTGGCAGCTACCTCGACCAAACCATTGCCGAAGTGCAGGATAATTCGGCCACTACAAATATTCTTAAGTTCTTGTAATGGTTTGATTTTATTAATTATCTTATCATTAAGTGGATAGGGAATTCCATCGATACATGCGATCATATCAATCGAATAATCATCAGGCCGCACGTATTCAGGTAGTAAATCATTATTAATTACTTCCAATAAATCGCTTACTTGTATTCCTTTGATTAGTGTTGGCGGTTCAAGTTCGCCTTTCAAAAGAGGCTTCTCTTCCCAAAAATAAATACATCTAAACACGGCTTTGCGAAACTCCTCAATATCATGGGCTCTAACCGCAACGCTAACTTCCGTTCCATTTTCTTCAGTTGTCTCATCAGTTGAAACAAGGTCAAGCTTTCCTTGATTCGTAGTTCCAATATGCGCTACATAAGAACGCCTAATCCCATCCAAATAAGTAATAACTGAAAACGAATCCTGGTAGGCCCAAAATGACTTACTTCCTAACCCAAAACCTCCAATCATTTCATTGTCTTGGCGTTTCGTCGAACTTCCATAGCGAATGAAGATATTTTTAACACGTTCTGGGGTTAGACCAATCCCCTTATCCCTCACGGAGAAAACAGGATTTAATCTAGTAGGAATAGTAATAGAGAAATCATTATCTTTTTTCTTAGCCTCGTGGCAAGCATCTTTTGCATTGGAAATATATTCTTGAACTGGAGTAGCGATTTTATTCGTATAAAGTCTATTCCTGAGGATCTCGATAATGGTCCCGATTTCACCTATGGAAAAATCTTGACTTTCATTTTCTACATTAGTTTCTAACTTATTTCCGTGAGCTTGCAGTTTCATTTTAATTTCCTCTTGTCTATATCTATTGCAGGCGGGATGCCAATCCCATCTCTCTCATATTTGATTTGATGATTCAAAAGTGTCCAAGGAATAGATGGGTGCAAAGTCTTTTTACACTTACATACGCCATCTTCACACGCCTGCCTCAATTAAACTCGCTAAGATTTTATCCGCATCGTTCCAACTACATTCTTCACATGATATACTATTTAACCTAATACCGGTCCTAGTGGCATAAAGAGTCCAGTTCCAGCTCTTATATTCAACCCGATTGTTTTTAGTTAGGTCCATTAGAGCGTCTTTTAGAATACTGGCATTGAAACTTTTGCAACCAATCCTCAAAAGCTTTCCATCTAGCTTAACCGTGTGTCCCCTAACGATAAACTCTTCAAATTTTGGCTTAGGTTTGATTTGAATCAAATTGATATACTTTTCAGGTAGGGCATTCCCGCTAGCAGGTACACAACTTTCTTTACCGTATCTATCGCAAATTTCTTGCCAAGCTAGGAAACCTTTATTAGCGGTTTCCACCAGTACTTGTAAATCATTAGAGGTTTTCACAAGTTCAAAATTACTGGCAATCCACGCATTATTGTCTCCACGATCGTCTTGCTCGATATTTGCAATAGTATTTGATTGATCTATGCTAATAGCATAGATCTTGTCTTTAGTGAATTGATCACCATAATCCTTTAGAGACTTTACCTTATCGCCTTTTTTAAACATAATTTCTCCTTTATAAAAACCCGGTAGACCGTTAAGCCTACCAGGCCGCCTAACGATAGTCGTACCTATCGTGGCTCAGTGATACCAAGCATCTGGAGTCACAAGCGAACCATTCACTTGCAAGACGAGCCCGAAGTTACCCAAACCACTCTGTGCGTAAAGCAAGCCAAACGTATGGACTCCAGCCCTTAGATACTTAGTTCCAGTCTTATCAGTCATTGCATGCGTACCATCGTCATTGATAACCTGCGTACCATCTACAGTTAGAATGCTACCATCGTCGCTGTTCATGTCAAAGTTATAATAATCGGTAGTAGTTACAACGTATTGACCACTACAACTGATTTTGTAGTTATTGTTAACGAACACATTCTGAATGGCTAAAGGAATCAACCTATTAACTCCAGTACTGCTATCAGGCTGATCGAAACTATTCTGGAATAGATAAGTATAGTTAGTAGATCCAGCTAATGCCGTAACCACCCCTTGAGCCGCCACGTATCCAGGACTACCAGCTGAGAGCCATGAACCACTACCAACTAGCTGAACATTGCAACTAAGTCCAGGAGTCAAATAGGTTTGTCCCAATCCCTCGCGATACCGGTTTTCTGCGTCTACAAGCTGCTGCAAATCACTTTCAGGTGCAGACGTTGCTGTTGGTCCAGTTGCACCAGTGGCCCCTTGAACGCCAGTAGCGCCCATTGGACCAGCTTGTCCCACTCCATCCACGCCGTTAGTGCCATTGGCTCCAGAGGCACCCATTGGACCAGTCCCGCAGCCACTAAGCCACACACACGTAATAATGATAATCCCAAAGCCAAAGATAATAGCTGACCAATCACGGGTTTGTTGTTCCATACTTTTCTTCATATATTTCCCTTTGTTAAAATTCACTTTTTGTTAACTAATTCTGCCTTTTTGATTTTAATATGTCCGCTCTCAACATATCCGGCTTTCATAACTATTGCGGTAACAACATCGTAATGCAATTCCTTTGCCATTTGACTTAACATGTATTGTTCCAATTCTTTACTATTGAACTGGCAATCAACAGTTATTTTCATGAATATGTTTTTCTTCATAAAATTTACTACTCACTTTCATTTTCTTCTACTTCTTCGTAGAAAATTTCATAATCGCTATCTGAATAGGTCATTTCTTCATCTAAATTAGGCATTGTGTCTACTATTTTGCGAGCCTCTTTTAGAGTATTAGCTTCAATCATCACATATCCAGACGAAGTTTTTACGACGGGGAAAGTGTATGTTTTCATATTATTCTTCCAAGGATTTAATGAGCAACGCTTTGACATGCATCCAAAATTGCGCACTCTTTTTGATGTCGTTGTAATCAAAGAAGTCTGGATTGACATCATCGGCGCGCATATTGGTCATGTTCTTAGCAAGGTTTCCTGCAATTTTCATTGCAATATCCTCGCCAGTCAACCGATTCTTCGGGAACTGATGACGCAGATCCTTAGCTACCTTATCCGGACTCACTCGTGGACTACTGAACTTCTTAACCTTTTTCATACTATTTCCTTTGTTAAAATTCACTTCTGGCAGTTATACTTCTGAAATCACTTCGACCCTTTTACATCTGACCTTTTGAATATTTTTACCAAATACCACAATATCTTTCAAAAGAACTTTACACTTCAATAGTTTGGCTGGTCCATCTGCAAAACTCAACGCGCCATCAGGAGTAGCACAAAGATGTAAACCGCCTCCACATTCCCTTTCTTTAGATGGATCAAAATCAGGGCAAATCACTTCTCCCTCATATTTAATCCTACCTGTCCTAAAATCACAACCCGTGTCTTTATTGACAGATTTATAGAGAATCACACTCTTATTTTTAACTTCTAAACCCCAGAAATCAACAAATGAATTGATATCATGCAAAGCGATTTCACGTTTGATAACAGTAGCAGTCTTATCTTTCTTAGGTAGCTTGACCTTAACGCCATCCAAGCAAACTACCGCATACTGGCATATTTTACTAACCACAACTAATGCCGATAGAATAGCTGTCATTGAATTGCCACAGGCACTGACAGTCGAGGAGCCATAGGCACTGACAGTCGAGGAGCCACAGGCACTGACAGTCGAGGAGCCATAGGCACGAACAGTCGAGGAGTCATAGGCACGAACAGTCGAGGAGCCACAGGCACTGACAGTCGAGGAGCCATAGGCACTGACAGTCGAGGAGTCATAGGCAATGACAGTCGAGGAGCCATAGGCAATGACAGTCGAGGAGCCATAGGCAATGACAGTCGAGGAGCCATAGGTTTTCTTTACAACAATCTCGACTGTTTTATCTGATCTAATTTCAATACAAGTAAATTCCTTAAATGAATCGGGCAGAGCGTCCATTTCTTTTTGAGTCTTGATTACAATTGTTTTCATATTCACCTCTTGTCTGTTATATTGCACCATCGGTGCCATTATAAGTTATTGTTTTTATTACCTAGTCAAAATTCACTTTTCAGATTAACAAATCAAATCAAAATAAAAAGACCAGTCCCCGTCAGCTTAGCCCACTTTGCATTTGTCACGCCAATACTGGGACTATCGGAATAAACAAACGAATCATATTTATATGGATTATATTCAACTCTAATCCAATTACCCTCAGGCACTTCATTAATTCTATTGCCAACGACGCCAGCATGCACGCATTTACGCTTTTCCCTGATAACCTTAGCACGCCCTGCTTGGCTTACCTTCAGCTGGACATTGGAAAGGATCACACTGCTAGAACGATCCACAACTAGGCCAGATTTGATATCCCTGACGCTCCAAACCATGCCGCTATAGTTTAGGTTGCGGTAACAAAATACTTTCATTTTTCCTCCATTACTTCAAAAGTAGGATCTATAAAATACCATTCCCATTCGTTTTGGTCATTTAAGACACAAACAGTTGAATCTCGCCCCATATCTCTAAATTCCATAACTTTATAGCGCCTGTTTTTTGTAAGATGATATGCGTTTTCTGCTTTACATTTAAGAGTAGGGTATTCCAACACAAATTCACTTTTTAACTTTCTTAACTTGTACACCTTTTACAAAGCAGTCGCAATTATCGGGGTCAAGTACCCATTGTTTTTTACTGTCATCCCAGATATAATTGATATATTTATCACAGTAATAACATTTCACAAAAATTCACTTTCGGGTTTTAAGACTATGCAAGTCTTTAATTGCAGCTGCCCCATACCTATGGCCTAAAGCCTTAATACATTCATCTATTACAGCGTTTCTATTGCAGTTAGAGTATCCGCTATTTAATCCATACAAATCCAAATCTCTTTTGGGATCGGTATTCATAAAGAAACGTTCATTACCAGTGGACCAAAACAAGCAAGTGCCTGAATCAGTGTAGAAATCGCCGTTATTATGTGTATTGACAAAATATCCCGTATCTTTGCAAAGCTTTACCTCAATGGTTTCGCCATGCAAGTTTTTATACTTACCCGCTTTAATCTTACTCATCGAAATAACCCTCTGGATAATTCCTTCGCGTGCCTCTGGGAAAAACCTTTTTGTCAATCTTTTCTTTCTTACCTGCTTTAGTAATAGCCGTCAAGCACGCATCGCATTCAATTGTACCAACGCTGTTCTTACTGACATATGTACTTTTACACTGTGGGCATTCGAGGGGCGCCAGCTTTTTGACACGCATAAAATTCACTTCTCATCTAAATCGATATAAACGGTATAAATTTTACCACGACTCCCCATTGGGAGAATTCCATCTGCTATTTCTCGTGCTAAACATTCTTTCATTTGTTTTTGAACCGATTTTTTGGTCGGATAAGTAAAAAGCTTATCGTAATCATCGGTACAAATCATATCCTCAATCGATTCATTTTGAAGCTTATACATATAAGCTATAGCTTTCTTCTTCATATAAACCTATGCGCTCCCAATGATACCATTAGGTAAGTCCATGACATAAACATTGCACATTTAATTATAAACCTGAAATCTTTGTCATCCCAAAACATCCGTTTATGATAAGCAATTATTTTCTTCATATATTCTCCTAAAATTCACTTCTGGCCGTTAACGCCTATCGTTGCGAATGTCGCCTATTCCCATACCCAAAATCATTGCTAAGAGTAAACCCGCTGCATGCTTACTTGACTTGCGTTTACCGTGTCTAAGCGCCCAAAGTTTTGCAGACATTAAGCTGCCCGATCTATAAGATATTTAACGGCTAACCTATTAATGACATCCCATCTAACCTTACCTGACATGCCATGTTTTGCCCAATACTTTATTACCGATCTAACGTCTATTGGTCCATTAGGGGCGCCGCTGCATATCTCCCAATGGTTAGCGGTCCCATCTAGGCAATCCGAGTCATAATAAAGACCTTGATAGGCAATCCAACAATGCCGACTGCTATAGTGGTATGTAGTTCCCTCTCCTAAGATAGCGCCTAGCAATAAAGCAAATTGATAGCAATGGCCCTTGTTAATAGTCTTGATACGTTCGCCCGTTACTTCATACCATGCATCCATAAAAAGTTGCGGCAAGTTTTTGTCAAGCATTTAAAACTTCAATTCTTTAAAATAGTCAATTCTAATGGGTAGTTCTGCGGTTTCGCCCGTATATTCAAAGTGTCTAAGCATATGACTGTGAGAATAATCTTGTTGAACGGGTTTATCACTGGCATATCCATTTAAGTAAACCATATGAACATATTTGTAGTTGCTTTTACCACGTTCAGACGGCCCCATTATGATAGCTTCCAATGTTCCACGTTCATTAGTAGTTCGCCAAACCGCGCCAGTTTGCCATGCTTTTCTAGGTACTTTCATAATTCTCCCGAAAATCACTATTGGAGTCGTCCATGGCATGTGTTAAAATCGACTATCCCCTACTGAATAATTGCCCAGGTCTGTCCATCGGTAGTCACATGGCGCAAGGTATCAAGGCGAAGCATCCGATAACCCTTAGCCTGCATATCGAAAACACAGATAAGATCATGTTCAGACGGTTCAAAGCTCATTCCTTTACCGTTGACATGTTTCGATACGCCTAGACGCGCAGTCATATCCCGTAGCGATCCATCGGCTTTAACAAACTGGACACTAAAGATAGCGCCATTTGAAGACTTGATAAGCTTTTCTGCATTCTCACGAGTGATCTTATTCATATTTCTCCTAATTGGGCATTGCCCGGTTATACTGCCATTGCAGTGTTAATCATTTTCCTAGACCATTGACCGAATGCATCGCGTTTTTTCCTGCTAGGGAAAACAAAGCAATAAAGTTTATGCCATTTATCTAACTTACATTGATGGAAAATTTTACCATCTAGTGTCGCAGCATACAGTTCAAATTGGACACAGTCATCTAGACGTGTGTCGATATCGACCCATTGCTTAAACTTTGGAGCCGTTCGCATATGTTCCCTTAATACAGTTGAATGGCAACAGTTATAATCGCACCGATACCCGCGCCAGTTAGGCCATAGAAACAATACCCAATGAATGGCAACGCAACCGCAATAACTATTCCCGACGGATTCCATCGCATAACATTCCTTTCAAAAAATTCACTTTTCAGATTTACTAACAGGTTTAACTAATTTCATCGCCCCTAAGACCATTTGACGATATGCTTTGAAATATTCGGGTTTGCCGCCTATCTTAATAAATTCCTCTTGAGTCATGTTCTTGATTTTAGTTCGTTTAACAGTCTGGCACCCCGCAAATACTAGTTTACGCGTAACAGTGACCGAATAACTCGCGGCGATAGTTAAAACCACTATGGCGTCAATTCCGTCAACCCGAGCGTCGCCGTATACCTGAGCGTTGCCGAATACCCAAGCGTTGCCGTATACCTGAGCGTCGCCGAATACCCAAGCGTTGCCGAATACCCAAGCGTTGCCGTATACCTGAGCGTCGCCGTATACCCGAGCGTCGCCGTATACCCGAGCGTCGCCGTATACCCGAGCGTCGCCGTATACCCGAGCGTCGCCGTATAC
>Ga0182024_10006821_pt1 | contig 24888 bp, 14 predicted proteins | sample P32metaG_FD_120480 | JGI IMG/M metagenome (GOLD analysis project Ga0182024, IMG submission 120480) | Permafrost microbial communities from Stordalen Mire, Sweden - P3-2 metaG (Illumina Assembly) | ecosystem: Environmental > Terrestrial > Soil > Wetlands > Permafrost | place: Sweden: Stordalen...
AAGGCGCCCAGCTTGCACGCGGATGGTTGAGTCAGACTGCGGATCGAAGTCCGCGGGCCGCCCATACACTTCGGTGGCGATCTGGTACTCCTTCAAGGGCGCTTCGGGATGATAAAGGGACTGTTTTGCGAGATATTGCAGCAGTTTGCAAAGAGACTCGGAGCCCCGCAGACTATGACTTTTAATAATGTTATCTATTTGTTGGAAGAACTGCTCCGGCCCAGCGGCAAATGTGCGTGTCACAGCCATTTAACACCGACGTAACGGGGGATCGTATGTTGGTGCAACAGCGGCATTTTACTCCAGTAACCGTTTAAAACCTAGTGAAACGTAGCATACGCGCTCGCGTTGCAACCGGCTTGCTACTCTTCCACTGTAATAGCTCACGAATGGCTCGCGGAATTCAAAAATTAATAGAGATGTTGGACCCAACCACTCGAGATCTTCAGGGTCGATTACGGCCCGATCGGTCGGGTTCCGATCAAACGAGGAGAAGATATGAACAAGTTTCAAAGCTCCGTATTGCTGATGATGTCGATCTTGATTGCAAGTTTTTCCTTTGCTCAGTCCAGCACTGGAACAATACAGGGATCTGTGGCTGATACCCAAGGAGCGGTTATCCCTAATGCTTCCGTGACTACCACGAATCAGGGCACCAACCGTGCGATTACGGTTACGAGCAACGGGGAGGGGCTGTTCAGCCTGCCGGCCTTGGATCCTGGACCTTACAAGGTTGAAATCAAGGCGACCAACTTCCAAACCACGACACGGCAGGTCACGTTGCAAACGGCTCAAGTCGTGAACCTGGAGTTCGCGCTGCAACCGGGCTCGACCAGCCAAACGGTGGAGGTGACGGCCGAGACTCCAATCGTCGACACGTCGACTTCTGGCGTGAGCGAAATCGTTGCCAGTCAGCAAATCGCGGATCTTCCGCTGAACGGTCGCAATTTCACGTCGCTGGCGGACATTGTTCCGGGCGTCACTCGCGGACAGCCCGGCAACCAGCAAAGCGGGTCAGGTAACCAAGCCGAAACCTTTAGGTACGCGTCCAGCGGTGGTTCAGCGATTTCAGGAAATGGCGTCCGTGTGCAGGCAAACAATTTTCTGTTTGACGGTATCGATAACAACGAATCGCTGGTCAACGCTATTGTCTTCTTCGTGGACACGGATGCCATCCAGGAATTCCGTGTTGACACCAGCGTCGCCCCCGCGGAGTATGGCCGAGCCGGTGGTGCCGTAATCAACGCCACCTACAAGTCGGGCACCAACAACTGGCACGGGACCGTGTTCTGGCAGATCAGGAACAGCGCGGCGGACGCTGATGCCAACTATTTCTCACACGCACCCTCTCTGGAATTCCAGCGTAACCAATTCGGATTTGCCGGTGGCGGCGCCTTGCTCAAGAACAAATTGTTTATCTTTGGCGACTATCAAGCTTTGCGCCAAAAGCTGCCATTGAATGACGGTCCCATCACGGTGCCTACTGCGCTCGAGCGAACTGGGGACTTTTCGCAGATACCGTTCCAGCTCTACTATCCCGGCGCTACCACGGTGGCTTCCCGGGTCCCAGTGCCGGGCAACAACTATCTCAACACTTCACTTGGGATCGTACCTGCCGGCCAGAATTATCTGAATGCTTTTCCGCTACCCACCATTCTCCTCGGTACCAATCCCAGCTGTGGGTTAACGGGAACCGACGGTTCATGCCTGGAGAACAACTTCCAGCCGTATCGTGTCCAGTTGCAGAAATACAACGACTTTAACGTGCGGTTGGACTATATTCTCGGTTCAAAAGACCAGGTTTTTGCTCGTTATAGTTACGGTCAAGATACAGACACCACGACTTCGCAAATGGCGACTCTTCCGGCAGGCTATGGTTCGGGCTTCCAGTTCCAGCATCCGCGCAGCGTCGTGCTGGGCGAGACCCATTCTTTCGGAACTACCGTGGTCAATGAATTCCGTCTCGGCTACGTTCGCTCATTCCTGGGTTATCAGCCGCCGGACGGCGCGATTCCGCTCTCCGCCAATCTCGGCATCCCCAATGCGAATACCAGCCCACTGCTTGGCGGAGGAGCTCTGATCGGCAACAGCGGCAGCCAGATTTCCTACACCGGAGACTACGGCGATTACTTCGTGCCCGAAGACACTTACCAGATCGCCGACAACGTTTCATGGGTCAAGGGACGCCACACCTTCAAGTTTGGCGCCAACATCATTTGGCGGCAGGTAAACTTCTTCAACCCGATCGCTGGAAAGGGTTTCTACCAGGCGTCCTCCGGAGAGCCATGGTCCACCGGATTCGAGCAGTCGGACATGCTGGTGGGTTGGATGAACGATTACCAGGTCGGTCCCGCCAGCGGAACGTTCCACACTCGCAGTTGGGAGAATGGGTTTTACGGTCAGGACGACTATCGAGTCAACAAACGTCTGACACTCAATCTGGGGCTGCGCTACGACCTGTACACCTGGCCGACCGAAGTCAACAATCGCATGGCAAATTTTGATGTGGCGAAGGGCGCGATCCTCCTAGCCGGTCAAAATGGCGTTTCCGACAGCACGCTCACCAATCGGACGCATGATTTTGCTCCACGCATCGGTTTTGCCTACGACCTCTTCGGAGATCAGAAGACCTCACTGCGTGGCGGTTACGGCATCTTCTACTTCATTGACCGCGAAGGCGTCGACAAACAGATGTCGCAGAATGCCCCCTTTGGCGGCAGCGCATACTACTCATATCAGAACGGCTTTTTCGGGAACGGTCTTCTGACTTTGGGTGGCATAGCGCAGCAGGGTGCCAACGGTGCTCCGATCATCAGCACGATCACCGCCACCGGCTTCCCCAGCAAGCAGTCCCTGCCTATTAACCTCACATCCCCTGCCAACGTCAGCCTGACTGGTTGGCTGCCGGAAGACTCTCCTTCGAACGTGCAGGAGTGGAATTTGCAGCTCCAGCGGCAGATTGACGCGAAGACGGCCGTGACCGTTGCATACGTTGGCACCAAGGGGACACATCTTTCTACGTTCTATGACGTGAATCGTCCGGCCTACGACACCGGGATCAAACCCTTTCCGCTGCTGGGCACGGTGCCGGTCAACGACACAAGCGGCAATTCCATCTACCACGGTTTGCACGTGTTGGTGGAACGCCGCCTCACCAATGGGATTCAATTTGCCGGTGCCTATGCCTGGTCACACGCCATCGACAACTCGCCGGCAGGCTTCGACAGCGATTACCGTTACGGCGGCAATGTGGTCGATCCTTTCCAATGGCAAACCAAGGAGCGTGCAAACTCCAATCTCGATGTTCGCCATCGGTTCGTACTCAGTGCCCTCTACGAGCTACCATTCGGCCGAGGTCGCACCTTTGGCCATGACTGGAACACCGCTACCAATGCGCTTTTGGGCGGCTGGCAGCTGAGCCCGATTCTGACTTTCTCCAGCGGCTTTCCTTTCGATGTTACTTGCATATATTGCTACAGTCCGAGCACACGACCCAATCTGGTTGGTCCTCTGAAGCAATTTAACAGTCCGCACCTGTGGTTTGACACGTCATCTTTCGTCAAGGTGGCCACCAATCCGCTAAACGGTACTCCCATTGCTCCGGGTAATTCACCGAGGAACCCATTCACGGGCCCGGGCACGAAGGTGATGAATTTGAGTATAAGCAAAACCTTCGCCGCTACCGAGCGTTTCCGGGTGTCGTTCAGTGGCGACTTCTTCAACCTGTTCAACACACCACAATTCTCCCAGCCGGATGGAAACTTGAACGATGGAACCTTCGGGACAGTAACCAGTATTGGTTTGGACAGCCAACGCGAAATCCAACTGTCACTCCGTGTAACCTTTTAAAGCCAACCTTGAAGAGGGAGAGCAGTTGCACTGCTCTCCCCAGCTTTTCCGCCGCCATGGAGTCCAATCTCGCGAATCGCCCACTCGGAGCAGTTTGTGTCTTTTTCTTGGCGCTGTCAGTATTGCTGGAGGCGCAAGGTCCAGCAGTTCGCAAGCTCGATCCCCCGAATTGGTGGACTAACTACACGCCCGAACTCACGCTGCTCCTCTCCGGCGAGAACCTGAGCGGCGCCCGGGTGGAGAGCCCCACCAAAGGTCTGACCGCGCTCGGCGCGCAAGCCTCCGCCAACGGGCATTATCTCTTCGTCCATCTGCAACTGAGTTCCAATCTCCAACCCGGAACCGTGCCCTTGCGTCTCACCACCGCAGCGGGATCGACTACGGTCTCACTGCCGCTGTTGGCTCGCGCCGACTCGCGCGGCCACTTCGAAGGTTTCTCCCGCGACGACGTCATCTACCTGATCATGCCGGACCGTTTTGCCGACGGCGACTCCTCCAACGACCAGCCTCCAGGCTCGACCGGCGTCAGCGTCTATGATCGCAGTGACCCTCATGCGTATCACGGCGGGGATCTGCGCGGTGTCCGCCAGCACCTGGACTATCTGCACGACCTCGGTGTCACCACGGTGTGGCTCACTCCCGTCTGGAAGAACACCGACTCCGACTACCACGGCTACCACGTCGTCGGTTTCTATGCCCTCGACGACCACATGGGATCCATGCAGGAATACCAGGCGCTGGTGGCCGACGCTCACAAGCTGGGCATGAAGGTGCTGATCGACTACGTCGTCAATCACACGGGCCCGCATCATCCCTGGGCCAACGACCCGCCGACGCCTACGTGGTTTCATGGCACGCCTGAGCACCATCTGGATGCCGAGTACAAGTTTAATGGGCTGGTCGATCCGCACGCTTCGCCGCGCGAATATAGCAAGACACTCGACGGCTGGTTTGCGAACAAGTTGCCCGATCTGAATCCGGATGATCCCGAACTCGGCCTCTACCTCGCGCAGAACGCAATGTGGTGGACGGAGATCGCGCAACTGGATGGATTCCGCCTGGATACGTTCCCCTATTCCACGCGCCAGTTCTGGAGCGGATGGCACGAGCGGTTACACCAAATCTATCCGCGTATGGTTTATCCGCAGGCCATGGATGTGGGCGAAGTGTGGGACGGCGATCCGGCCATCACCTCATTCTTCGAAGGAGGACGAAAGCAGTTTGACGGCATCGACTCCGGCTTGGCGACGGTCTTCGACTTCCCTCTGTGTTTCGCCTTGCGCGATGTGATTATCAAGGGCGCGCCGATGGGGAAGATCGTCGATGTTCTTCGGCACGACGAACTCTACCCGCATCCGGAAACATTGGTCACCTTCATCGGCAATCACGACCAGGGTCGTTTCCTGGGTGAAGAAGGCAGCAGCCCGGCCAAACTCAAAGCCGCGTTTTCGCTGCTGCTGACCTTGCGGGGGATTCCGCAGATCTATTATGGCGACGAAGTCGCTATGACCGGGGGCGGCGATCCCGACAACCGGCGCGACTTCCCGGGAGGATTCCCAGGCGATCCGCGCAGCGCCTTCACCGCCAGCGGCCGTACCCCCGAACAGCAGGATGTATTCGCGTACGTACAGTCGCTGCTGGCGCTGCGCAAGAGTCACCCCGCCCTGCGCACCGGGAAGCAGTGGCACATCGGTTGGGACGACAATTACTACGCTTTTCTGCGCGAGTCAGCGCAAGGTGAGGATAAGCTGCTCGTCATTTACAACAACGCCCCGAAAACGCTCGAACTCAATATCCCCATCGACAATACCCCGCTGGAAACTGCCCACCAGTTGCAGTCGGTATTCGGGAATTCTTCCGCCGAAATTTCCGCTGAAAAAGTGCACCTCTCGCTCGCGGCCCAAACCCTCGCCGTCTTCAGCGTGCATTAGTCGCTCGCGGGAAGATTGCCACTTTCAGCTACCCGAGCCGCGAATCGGCAAAACAGGAAGGCCCAGCACGTGAGTGCCGGGTCGTCGGAAATGAATCAAATCGAGTCCCGCAAGGGACGGCACGCCAGCTATGACACAGACTCCGGAGGGAGGACCGAGTCCCACGCACGCGGAGGCTGGAACCTCTTATTCGCATCGAGAATGACCTTTCCTCATCTCGCCCTTTCAAGTACAAATGATCGGTGCTTCGAAAAACTTCCGGGTGGAACAAAAATGAAAGAGATTCCGGCACTCGCGCTGGCGTGCATTGCACTCTTGTCACTTCCTGTTATGGCGCAGACAAAATCAGTGAACACATTTCAGGCCGTTCTCGAACTTCCCTACCGGGTCGTGCCGAACTTCTTCAAGTTCCCCAAAACACTGGTCAGCGGCGAGGCCTCCGGAGTCGCGGTAAATTCGAAAGGACACATCTATCTCTTCCAGCGAACCAAACCCATGCTCGCCGAATTCGATGCCCAGGGGAACTTCATTCAAAGTATCGGCGATGGCCTCTTCGCCCACCCGCACGGTCTGCGCATCGACGCGGACGATAATATCTGGACCACCGACGATGGCAGCCATCTCGTGCTCAAGTTGGATCCATCGGGTAACATCCTGCTGGTGCTCGGCAGAATCAACACAGGCGCGGAAGCCAATTGGCTGTTCAACAAGCCTGCCGACGTGGCCTTCGCAAAGAACGGCGACATCTACGTGGCGGATGGCTACGGCAATTCGCGCGTCGTCAAGTTTGATCGCGATGGAAACTACCTTAAGGCCTGGGGGAAATATGGAACCGGTCCAGGAGAATTCAACCTGCCTCACACCGTGGCGGTGGATCAAGAGGGCCGCGTCTATGTCGGCGACCGCGAGAATCAGCGCATACAGATCTTCGATTCAGATGGTAACTTCATCAAACAATGGGCCGGCATCGGGTACCCCTATGGCTTGGTGATTACACCCGATCAGCACATTTGGATGACCGATGGCGGCTACGACCGCATCGTCGAACTCGATCAGAACGGCAAAATTCTCGGGGCATTCGGCGAGCCTGGACATAAGCCCGGCCAGATGGCGTGGGCACACTTTATGGCCATCGGACCGGATCAAACAATCTACGTCGCCGACGTCCTGAACTGGCGCTTCCAGGTCTTCGCGCGCACGGCACCCACCGGCAACATGACCAAATACATTCCGTCTGTAAGGATGTTCTGGGGCTCAGTGCCCAGTGTCGGATGGTTCTCGAAGCAGACAGACATTCCTATCAAGTAACGCGTTGTCCTAGAAGGATGATCCGCCCGAAGCCGTCTGCAGCAAAATCGTCAGCGGCGGCACATGTTCCGGCTTCACGTAGCGGTTCACCAGGAAGCGCTTGCCGTCTTTGGCTACGTCATAGGTAAAAACGTCGGTCGAGGAAATCGGAGCGCGACCGCGAATCTGGAACAGAGGCGAGGGCGTTCCGGTCGCGAAAATGCTTGCGCCGTTGACCGGCACAGCGGTCAACATGCCGCTGGGCGCGATATAGAAAATTTCCTTGCCGTCTCCGCGCCAGCGTGGCTCGGTCCCGCCGCCGCGCGATACCTGCCACTTTCCTGCCACGCCCGGAAAGGAAGTAACATAGACCTCCCATGCGCCGGACTCATCGGAAGCATAGGCCACCCATTTTCCATCGGGAGAAATCTGTCCATTTGACTCGCTGCTTTTTTCGGTAAGAAGCCGGGTGGGATCTCCCCCGGCAACCGGTATGAGCTCCAGATGCTCGCCCGACGTAACCTGAAGTGTGAATAGAATCTGCCGGTCGTCCACAGACCACGAATTGGGAATAACGTCGTCCATGGAGGTAGCGGGGAGGGTGAATCTCCTCTTCTCGCGCTCCAGTCCCGTCGCTCGCTTTAGCACCAGACTCGGGCCCGCGGAATCTGCGATGCGGTAGGCGAGCATGCTTCCATCTCGCGACCATACTGCCACCACTTCTTCGGCGGGGTCGAACGTGAAACGCGAGTTGCCCGCACCGGTTGCGCTTTCAATCCAGACGTCCACGTTATTCGCTTTCTCGTCGCTGATATCGAGCGCGACCCGATTGCCGTCGGGCGAAAGCGTGGGGTTCGCCATGATGGCGGGATCGCTGATGCGGCGCAGTTCTTTGCCCGAGCGGTCTATCCAGGTAAGCGCGGACTGCGCCGCGCCGACGTCGGTGTTGTAGATCAACGTCCCGTTCTCCGCGACCGTGAACGCCGACCAATAAGTGGAGGGCTGAAATCCGACCAGATTCCCGACCACGGTTGGGCTCCCCGAAATCCTGCCGGCGGATGCGTCAAAAGCCACGCTGACCAGCTGCCTTTGCTCATCCGCATAAAACAAATTGTGGGCATCGTAGCCGAAACTCGAATGGCAGAGGACGACAAGCTTTCTCTCCTTGTCTTCGAGAGAACTGGCGTAGATACCGCTCAATCGGTCGTCTTTCGAGTTCGAGAAGTTCCCGGCCCAGAATAAGAAATGGTCGCCGTCGGGAAGAAACACGGGCCAGCGGTGGGATTGGTCCTGCGCGGTCCTGATGTGTTGAGTGGCCGGCGCCACGCCCGTTCCATCGGCATTGACGCGCTGGAGCGGACTTTGAGCATCCGGGGCATAGAGGATTACACCCTTGCTCCCCCAACTCCCGCCACGTCCAGCTAAAGCGGTAGCGAGCGCCTGCGGCGTACCGCCTGACACCGCCATTTTCTGCAGTTTGCCGTTGGCGAAAAATCCAACGTAGGCGCCATCCGGCGACCAGAATGGATAACTCGCGCCCTGTGTCCCGGGCAAAGGCGTCACGCTGGACGAGCCCACCCGCTGCACAAAGAGCATGAGCAACGCGGAGCTTTCTTCCGGCGACACAAATACGAGCATGGAGCCGTCGCGCGACAGCGCCATGTGGCTGATGCTCATTTCATCTGGAACCGCCAGCGCAAACTGCATGCGAGTTGTGGGCACCGGACGCTTCGCCACGAACCACGTCACAGCGGCAACGGCCACCAGCGCCAGGGCCCCGGCCAGCCAGGGCAGCAGCGACATTCGGCGAGGCGCAACTCTCGCGGCGCGCGCCATGGCGCTCGCTTCGGTTCCGGAGAGCGCGCCCAGAGCAAACGACAGATCGCGTGCCGACTGAAATCGCTGTTCCGGGTTCTTCTCCATGCACCGGCGCACAATGCGTTCGAGCGCGGGAGAGACCGGACGCCCGGGGTCGGACAACTCCGGCGGATCTTCCTTCAAGACTGCAGTCATGGTTTCGGCTGTAGTATCGCGGCGGAAGGCGCGCACGCCGGAGAGCATTTCGTAAAGCACCGCTCCGAAGGCAAAGATGTCCGTGCGAGGATCGGCGGCCTCGCCGCGTACCTGCTCCGGCGCCATGTAGCTCGCCGTGCCCATCACCACGCCCACCGCCGTATTTGGACCGGCGAGGGTGGCTTCGTCCGACCCCGCCGTCTGCGCAAGTTTCGCCAGGCCAAAATCGAGAATCTTGATGCGCCCGTCTCGCGAAACGAAAATGTTTTCGGGCTTCAGGTCCCTGTGGACGATCCCCTTCTCGTGCGCCGCCGCCAGCCCGTGCGCGATCTGCACTCCATATTCGATCGTTTTGCGCTGCGGCAGAGCGCCACCCTCCAGCGCCACGCGCAGGCTCTCGCCCTCCAGCAACTCGGAGACCAGAAACGGCGAGCCCTCCTGCTGGCCGATATCAAACACCGCGAGAATGTTTGGATGGTTCAGCGCCGCCACCGCCCGCGCCTCTTGCTCGAAGCGGCGCAAGCGGTCGGGTTCGCGGGCAAAGGATTCAGGGAGAATCTTCAGCGCGACATCGCGCCCGAGGCGCGTATCCTTCGCGCGATAAACCTCTCCCATGCCGCCAGCGCCGATCGGCGCGACGATCTCATAGGGTCCGAGTTTGGTGCCAGGAGTGAGAGACATCCGTGCGCGCCATTATATATGGCCGCATATATAGCTGCTCGGCAAAACCCAGATGTTCCGTGTTGAATTGAGCATTGGCGAACGACAGTACCGACGACTAGAGGCGGCGATGGCCGCGTCCAGTTTGGATTCGCAGCAGGGTCGCTACCAGCTGATCGAGCTCCTCGCATGTGTTGTAAAACGCAATCGACGGGCGGACTGTGCTTTCCACCCCCATGCGCCTTAGAATTGGCTGGGCGCAATGGTGACCGGAACGCACCGCAATGCCTTCTTCGTTCAAAGCGACGCCAACGTCTTCGGTGCGCATATCGTCGAGAACAAATGACATCACCCCTGCTTTTTCGCGCGCCGTTCCGATCAGGCGTAGGCCGGGTACGGTCTGCAGACCAGCCATCCCGTAATTCAGCAGCTCATGTTCGTAGGCAGCGATGCTCTCCATCCCAATCTGCTCGACATAATCGAGTGCAGCGCCGAGTCCTACTGCGTCGGCGATGTTTCCTGTTCCAGCTTCAAACCTCTCTGGCGCCGGTTGATAAGTGGTTTTTTCAAACGTAACGTCCGCGATCATGTTGCCGCCACCCTGCCATGGAGGCATATTTTCGAGGACCCCGGGCTTTCCATAGAGTGCGCCGATCCCCGTCGGTCCAAAAACCTTATGCCCCGAGAACACGTAAAAATCGCAATTCAAAGCCTGCACATCGATACGCATATGGGAAACGGCCTGCGCGCCGTCGACCAGTACCCGAGCGCCGTAACGATGAGCCATCTCGATCATCTCTCTTGCTGGAGTGATGGTCCCAAGGGCGTTCGATACCTGGGTGAATGAAACGATACGAGTCCGCGGGCCGAGCAGCCTCTCATATTCTTCCAGAATAATTTCACCGCGATCATTGACCGGAGCAACGCGCAGGCGAGCTCCTTTCTCGGAACAGAGTTGCTGCCAAGGCACGATATTGGCATGGTGCTCAAGCCATGTGATTACGATCTCATCATCTTTTTGAACGTTGCGGCGTCCCCAGGACTGCGCGACCAGATTGATTCCTTCGGTGGCGCCGCGAACAAAGATAATCTCGTTCGTGGAAGAGGCATTCAGAAATCGGCGGGCTTTTTCGCGGGCGCTTTCGTACGCATCGGTGGCTCGCGCCGCGAGGTCGTGGGCGGCACGATGGATATTGGAATTTTCGTGACGGTAGAAATACGAAAGGCGATCGATGACTGCATTGGGCTTTTGCGTCGTAGCGGCATTGTCGAGCCAGACCAGTTGTCGTCCGTGTACGCGTTCTTCCAGGATCGGAAAGTCACGGCGGATCAACCGCGCATCGAGCGGTCTTTTGGCGGTTCCGAGGGCGGGGATTACGTCGGGCCGAAATTCGAACTGAGAAGCGGGTGACGCGGTTTTGTTTGCGGAAGCGCTAGCCGGGAGCGCGGTCTCGGCTGACGGCATCGATGGGCCTGAAACCGAGGCCACATCGGCCTGGGTGGGCGTCGCCGTCGGAACCGACGCCGGAAGAATAGGAATGTCTGGAGGTGACTCAACGCCGGGCACTCTGGGAAAAGTGAACAATTCGCTTAATGATGGAAGTGACGTTGCGGCGCCCGGATAAATCGCTTTCTCGCTGGGCGCAGAAGATGTGGATAGAGTGGCCGTATCCTTTGTTGGAAAGCCCGACACTTGCGGGGTTGGAACTGTGGACGCTTGCGAGGAGAGCGCTTTCGCGTCCATCAGCGGAGCAAGAGCGCCAGCAGAGGCGCTCGGCGGCGTCGCGGACGGTGACAAAGGCGGAGCGGGAGGGTTCGGTACCGTTTGCACGCCGGGAGCATTCGGTAATGTCGGAACGCGCGGAAAAGAGAACAGTTCATTTATCGGCAGCAAGATCGGCGGCAAGACGGAGACAGCCGCTGGCGATGCACCCTTTTCACCCTGCAAGAAGTATGGCGTCGAACCCATTATCGGTGAATCGGCTACTACTGGAACACTCCCCGGCGATGACGGAACTGTTATTAAATCAGCGCCTCCGGGCGGGGCTGTTGGCGCTGATGTAGGCATTCCAGAGACGGCTGGGAAGGAGAACATTTCATTGCCGGGCGGCAGCGTGGGCGCAACAGCCATTGGTGAAATCTTTGCGTCAACTGGAAAGTCAGGCGGAGTGCCAGGAACCGGCGGCACCGGGGCAGTGCTCAGCGTTCCCGGGACAAACGCTGTCGAGCCTGCCAACGACGAGGCAATCGCGCGTAAATCAGTTTCCGTCAGTGGGCCAGGTTGGATCGATGGTGGGGAGGCGGGAATATTCGGAGCCGATTCCACCGCCGACGGTTCTTGAAGCGGAAGCAATTCCTCCGAAAACATCGTGGTCGGAATTTCTTCCGACTCGACCTCTTCCGGAAGATGTGATGCTATGGTGCCATTTCCATTCCCAAGGTCTTTCGGCAACACCAGAAAGAATTCGTTCGCGAGCTTTTCCAGCAATACCGGATCGGGCAGAGGAATAGAGGCGAAGGGGAACCGTTGTGCCCCTTCGCCGGGTACCGCGGCCGATTTCCGAGCGCTGGATTTGGGCCTCGACGCCCCATTGCTCGTGCCGTTATTTGTATTCGTGGTATTTGTCGACATGGACGTTCTCCAGAACGCCGAGGGCGTCATCGGTCAGAACCACAACCGAACAGTAAAGCGAGATCAGGTAGGAAGCGATGGCCTTGTGGTTGATGCCCATGAAGCGAACCGAGAGGCTCGGCGATACTTCCCCTGGAATTCCGGGCTGGAATAGGCCAATCACTCCTTGCTTCTTCTCGCCGGTGCGCAGGAGGAGGATATCGGTGGTTTCGGCTTTTACCGGGAGCTTGTCGCATGGGACCAATGGAATTCCGCGCCAAGTCACAAATGGCGAACCAAACATCGTCGCGGTCGGCGGCGGGACACCGCGGCGAGTGCATTCGCGTCCGAAGGCGGCAATGGCTCGCGGATGTGCGAGGAAGAAACTTGGCTCCTTCCACACCTTCGCGATCAGTTCGTCCATGTCGTCGGGGCTAGGTGTGCCGCCTCGGGCTTTCACTTTCATATCCGGGTCAACATTGTTAAGCAGGCCGTATTCGGTGTTGTTGATGAGCGCTCGTTCCTGGCGCTCCTTGACCTTTTCGATCATCAGACGCAACTGCTCGCGGATCTGATCATGCGGGCTGCGATAGAGGTCGGAGATACGGGTCTGGACGTCGAGAACCGTGGTCACTGCGTTCAGCGTGTATTCGCGAGGTTTTTCCTCATAGTCGATATAGATCTCGGGAAGCTCGATCTCTTCATCCGGGCTGCATTCGATGGTGCGAGTTCCAGGACGTGTTGGTTTGACTTTATTCAACCGGTACACGCCGGCTTCGACAGGGACCCAAGAGAGGAAACTGATCAGCCAGCGGGGCGTGATCGCTTCCATCATTGGGACTGTCTTTGTAATGGTAGAAAGCTGGCGAGCCTGTTGCTCGTTCAGCGTATGACGAACTTCTGCTATCGCCATGAGATTCGCTCCTTAAATTAAATTACTGGAAATCAAATTGGTGTGCCCGCACGACGAAAAAAAACGACTGGAGAAATGGCCATGAACCCCGGTGCCGGGGGTCCCGTATGTTGCTGAGGCTGATCGTTTGCTGGCTCTGCCTCGTACAAAACTCAATTGTTGGGGTGAGGTCAGTATATAACATCGCAAGCGTTCTGTGAGTGTGACTCGGATCACGGTTTAGCGGTTGGTTCACCGTGCGCTTGCATCTGTTGCAGGCCGAACGGAGCATAACGAAAGGTGCCCGACTAGTCCGGTTCCTCCGGGCGCGGTTTCGCCTCACACCAGCTATTGTAGATAATGTCAATTGACTTACTTTAGTATTTGCGATAGCTTGTTCGCTCCTCGGCTCTCGGCTCCGGTTGTTGGGGTGAGCTGGGAGCGAGGTGGCCTGCCGATCTCATCATCGGCAGGCTCTATCGGTCCTATCGCTCGGAGAGCGTGGCGTCGGCGGTAGGGCTTCTGTTTTCTAAGCGCTGGCAGCGGCGGCGTGTGCCTTATAGAATTTCTTTTTCGCCCGGGAGCAGATTTCATCCAGTTGGGCGTGCAGCTTGCGGATTTCGGCGTCGAGTTCGTTGAAGCTTCCGCATGGAGAAGTTAGCGACTTCCCGGGCTTATCGCCGGGGTAATCCTCGTCCGCCCACTTCACATATATCGAGGCGGACGGCTGTTCCATTCCTGCCGTGCCGTCGGAATAGAAGAGGTCCAGATTCCAGATCTCCGGAGCCCCCCGCGCGGTTTCCGGCGTCGCGTCGAGGAGGTCTGCCGTAGCTGACAACTTGCTCTGATCCTCTTGATTCTCAAGCAGGAATGGAGCACGGGAAGATGATGCTGGAGTTGGTTCTTCCACGGCGGAAGTCGCCCGGCACTGCTCCTCAAGCGAAATTGACTCCGCGATCTTCGTGACGAAAAAAGCTTGAGGATAGGTTCGGCTGCCCGCCAACTCCGGTTTCAAGGATGAAATGTCCGGTTTGCAGGTGACGAAGTGGGTCTCACTAGTCGGACTCGTGACCTCGAACTTTCCGCTCTCACCCCTTAAGGCCAAGTCGACATCGTACGTGGCAATGGTCTCACCCAATTCCATCGGACCGCTCCTTGCGTTCGAGCATCACTCAACGGGTTGCACCGGGACAAGTGGCAATCCTGATTCCAATCGCGCCGATCGATCAATTGCCCCATGGAGTGGTCAGATGCGTTTAGAGCATACGAGAGGGTTGGTCGCTAGTTCTGTGTGGCCAGGAGGACGTTCGATATCTTAGAGCAGAGCCAAAACGATCGCGGATTCCTTTCACTACGCTAGGACGCGCCGGCTGCGAAAGCCATAGCCTCCGCCTTGTAAAACTTTTTCTTGGCGCGGGCGCGGATTTCATCCAGTTCGGCGTAGAGCCTCCGAATTTCCGCATCGAGCTCGACATACGTCAGGCATGGAGCAGTGACTAACTTCTCGGCTTTGATCCCAGCGTAGTCCTCAGTGCCACGCACCTTCAGGTACACACAGGCAGAAGGCTGCTGAGTTTTTGGATCACTCTCCAGGTAGGAGAGCTCAAGACTTAAAGTTTGCATGATGCCGTGATTGTGCCATACGGTCCTCCGTCAGGCAATCACCATATTTCCACAGGCCGGAATGAAAAGTAACTTGCGCTAGAGACGCGGCGCGGGCGTGCACTTCGGATTCACGAGCGCACCCGCGGGCGCCTTTATGCAGCGACGGTTTCGTCCGACGCGACAGTCAAACGCCGGCCCTTCGCCAGGCATGGAGGCCGCCGATGATTAGCGATACAGGGGAGTCAACAGTCGTGTTTCGAGCGGCAGAGTTGAAACCTTTTCCTGCCGTGCGGAGCGGTCAGCGCATAGCAGTTTCGCCAAGTCGGCAACCTGGTGTCGAATTTCGGGAACGGCGATTGTTTCCCACAGATTGCCCTTGCGCAGTGGTCCCAGTGCATAAAGAAAATCCGAAGGCGTGCCTTTGGCATCCAGCACGGCACCATCGTCGGAGACATCCAAGCCCAGGGAAAGTTCGTCCGGTCGCGCAAGCTTTTTGTCCATGAGATCCGAGAGCAAGGGACTGCCAACACGGCGGTAATCATTGTCGGGGCCAGTACAGTTGACGACTTTGGCGATGCGCAGGCCGATGGTCTCGCGGCCCTGCCGGCTTCGATAAGCAACGTCAACGCCGGCATCATCTTCGCGATATTCGGTAATGCGGCCGGCGTGCATTTGGATGTGTCTTTCTTCGAGTTGCCCAGCAAGTTCCTCCGCGAGTCGCTCCGCAATGCGGTGCCGGTGAACATCCCAGTACGTGCGCAGATGGCGCAAGAATCGGCGTTGCTCGGTTCGCGGGAGGGAACGCCAGATTTCCTGAGTGACCGGGCGTAGCGAATCGATTACAGCTCGCCAATCCGAGCCGCGAGCTTCGGTTGCCTTGGCCTGCAGTCGAATCAACCGTAGGAGTTCGCGAACTGTTCGCGGATGGTTGCTGCTCCAAAGCGAGGGAAAAGGTCTTTCGGCTTTGTGACTGCTCGGAAGCAGTCCGTGGCGGGAAAGAATGTGAATCGTGCCCTCGAATCCCCGCGCCCTGAGTTGGATTACTGCGTCCACGCTGGTCAGGCCGGAGCCGATCAGAAGCACGCTATCGTCCGGCTTCAGATCGGCGCAGGCATTCAGCGACCAGGGGTTGGACACAAAGCGGGAGCTGCCAGATGTCTTGCCAGGAAGCAAGAGATCGCCCGGCGGGAAGTGACCGAGAGCAAGTACAACTTTGTGTGCAAGGAACCCTCGCCCGCTGGCCAATCCGATTTTCGCGACGCCGCCCAGAGGCTCTAATGAAACGCAGTCGTCCTGAATGCATTGGAATTTGTCCGGATGCGCCCGGCCCGCCTCGTGAAGTTGAGAGGTGACGTACCTTCCGTACACGGCACGCGGAAGGAAATCATCCGGCTTTACATGAACGCTGAAGTTCTGTTGCGCCCATTTCACGAAATGGTCGGGAACGTCGGGGTAGGCGCTCATGTTCCTGGCCCGGACGTTCAGCAGGTGCCCGTTGATTTTGGTCCCATAGGCCACGCCTTGCCCGAGTACCGGCGTTCGTTCTATGAGAACGACATGATCGCCTGCTCCGGCCCTTCGCAAGAGCTGAACAGCCAGCATCGCGCCCGTGAATCCGCCGCCCACAATGGCAATGTTGGAATGAAATGCTTTTGCGATTTGTTCTTTTGGAGCCCGGTTTTGCATCTCAATACCTCTATCTCTATCGCACTACTAGACTATGAAGCACTTCGCATTCCAGAGATCGGGCTCAGCTATTTCAATGGTTTAGCCGGATTCAGGGGAAGATGCCGACCCAAAATGACAGTTTGTTTCATCCAAGGGCAGGGTTTTTGCCCATTCTTGACATCGCAGCGTGGGAGGTTTAAGGGGGCTGGCCCACCTTGCGCCACCACGACTTTGGCTGCCTCACCCTTCGCGGGTATTCGAAGGGTGTGCACCACGGACGACGGCATCAGGTGACGTTTCCGACTCGCAGTTCGGCCTTCTGAGTTTCGTTCACCAGCACGGGGCCGTGTTTCTCGTCCACTCCACCCTAGACCCCATCGCTATCACCAAGTAGTAACGTGTAGTACTTTTGCCCTCGCTGTACCCTCCCCCCCCGATTCATTGACTTGCCGTACCCGCCCACCTAATATGGTCGCTCCCGGAGCGGGCCTAATTCATGATCGGCCTGACATTCGAAAGGAGCGCGACTCATGCTGAAAATTCAGACCATCGACTTGACGCCTGACATTGTTGTCCTGGAAATTGTGGGCAGGATCACGCTTGGCGGGGAGAGCAAGCAATTGGAATGGGCCGTCGAAAGCCTAGTGGGCGAAGGGCGGAAGAAGGTCATCTTTGACCTGAGCGGCGTGACCAACATCGACAGCACCGGGATTGGAATTGTCGTGATGTCCAGCGGCAAAATGAAGAAGGCCGGGGGCGAACTGCGAGTAGCGGGCGCCACCGCTCATGTGGAAGAGGTACTCAAGATGACGAACGTGGATCAGATTGTCGTGCTCCACCCCACGACTGCGGCAGCCGCGGCAGGCTTCTGACGCGAAATGGGCGCTACTTCAGCGTATCGCTGCTGTAAAGCTGGCCAAGTTGTGTGCGGCAACCGAACGCCATCCACCGGCCATCCGGAGTAATGGCGATTGGTGTCATCATGGGCCGCAGACCCGTCGCGTCTTTCGGCGTTATCGTCTGCCACAGTTCGCGCTTGCCGGACTCTACGTCGACCTTATAAATGATGAGGCCAGTAGCGGTTATTGCCTGCACAAATACATGCTTCGAGTCCGCCCACCTGATCGGAAACTCCCCGGCCTGAATACCCGCGATCGGCTTGGAGCTACCGTCCGACAAGGAGCGAGCGGCTAAGGCCTCATTCCGATAACTGAGGAATGAATTTCCGTCCGGCGCAACCGCTCCCGGTGGAGCGGTTCCCGGCGACAACTGTTTTGGTGTCGAACCGTTCACATCCGTGAGGTATACAGCATCCGCCTGGCCCGACGGGGTCGCGCCCATCAGAATACGATGGCCATCCGGGAACCATTCGGCCCACCGCGGCTGTATCCCATCCCAGTGCAACACGCGCGCCTGTCCCGCGCCCACGGGGACAACATGGACGCGCTGCGCGGGATCATCCGGGAGGATTACCATCGCCCATTTTCCATCGGCGGTGATATCCGTGCCATATCCGCCTCCGGTGAGGCGGACCGCGGGAGAACCATCGCTCTTCCGTACATACACCGAGTAATCGTTGCCTGACTGTTCGGATAAATCGGTGAACAATACTTCACTTCCGTCCCGGGACAACCGTGGACCATAACTGTAGGAGAGCCAGCTCAGGTCGCGTTCCTGATTGGATCCGTGCTCCACTATCGCCATCGTCCCACGGGTTTCTTCCGTCGAAACCAGGGCTCGACCCGACGCCGCGATATCGAGGATGCGGGTCGGCGCGGTTCCGCAATATACCGTCCGTTGCTTGCCTGACAATGTGGCCGCATGGATGCACCACTGCTCCCCGGATAGCGCGGCGGAGAACCATATCTCTTTCCCCGATGGCGCCCAGGCCAATCCCTCCAGGGACTCCCATCCGCTCGATAGGGTTCGCGACCGTCCGGACCGGTCAACCAGGACAAGATCGCCTCGATCGTCCGGATTCGGCGGATGACGAAATAGCGCCAACTGCTTTCCATCCGGAGAAACTCGCATATCGCTCATCCAGCCTTCGCCTTGGAGCAGCACCCTTCCGATGGGATATTGCAGCTGCCACTTACCATTGCCGCCGTCGTTGCTGCGATTAATGACGGCGAGTTCGTTTCCGTCCGGCGACCAGTCGGCATCGACTACATTTTCCAGCAGCTCGCGAGGCGCACTGCCGCCCAGAGGAGAAGTGGCCAGCGTACCGCCCCATTCATAGTGGGCAAAATATTTTGGCCGCATCAGGACTGCCATTTGACCCTGCCGGGAGATTGCCAGCAGCAATGCGCCGCCCAGACCCGCCGGCGTTGATGCCGGATAGTCCTCGCGAATACTGTAAGTGTCGGGCGCGCCTCCGCCGAGCTTTGTTTCGATCCTGGCGCTGTAAAGGACGGTCTTCGTATCTGGCGTAAATCGGCCTCGAATGACTTCGCCGCGATGGTACGAAACCCGGGTGAACGTCGGCGGCGGAACCGGGCCAGGATGCGAGTACCAGGCGACCACCGCTCCCAACGCGAGGCAGAGCACAGCTACGCCAGCGAATCCAAACCAGTGGCGCCTCCCGGTCGCATCGGCCTTGATGTCATCTGCAATCGCAGCATTCGCTGCGCTCCTCGAAGTAGTGCCGCTCAAAGCTTCCAGCGCGAAGGCCAGATCTTTTGCCGATTGGAATCGCTGTTCCGGCTGCTTCTCCAGGCAGCGCCGCACGATGCGCTCCAGTCCCGGAGAGACCGGATGCTTCGTCTCGATAAACTCCGGCGGGTCTTCTTTCAGGATCGCCGTCATCGTCTCGGCGGCAGTGTCACGGCGAAAAGCGCGCTGTCCGGAGACCATCTCGTAAAGCACCGCGCCGAAAGCAAAGATGTCCGTTCGTGAATCCACAGCAGAGCCGCGCACCTGCTCCGGAGCCATATAGCCCGCCGTGCCCATCACCATGCCCGCTTCCGTAGGCGAACTGGTGAGCGTCAAGCCATCCGACTCATTCTTTGCGCCGCGAGCGATCGGTGCCAGCTTGGCCAGCCCGAAATCAAGAATCTTCACTCGGCCCTCGCGGGTGATGAAGATGTTTTCCGGCTTCAAATCGCGATGGACGATCCCCTTGTCGTGGGCCGCTGCCAGTCCCTGCGCAATCTGCGCCGCAAAATCGGACGCCTTGCGCGGCGGCAGTGGCCCGTGCTCAAGCTCGGTGCGCAGGCTGCTTCCGTCGAGAAGTTCAGAAACGATAAAGGGCGAGCCGTTTTGCTCCCCTATGTCGTGAATGGCAAGAATGTTGGGATGATTCAGCGCCGCTACCGCGCGCGCCTCTTGCTCGAAGCGCCGCAACCGGTCGGCATCGCGCGAAAAGGATTCCGGCAGCACTTTCAGTGCGACTTCGCGCCCCAGCCGGCTATCGCGCGCGCGATACACCTCGCCCATCCCGCCCGCGCCCAGCGGTGACAGAATTTCATAGGGACCGAGTTTCGTGCCAGAGGTAAGCGTCATCAGTGGAGGTCATTATAGTTGAGATCATGAAAGCTCAAAAGCAATCACAGCCCCTATCACAACGCAATGATCGGGCGAACGATGCGCTCGGGTACACCGGCGCGAGGCTAGTTGCTGCGTCCGGATTCCTTCTTCAGTCGATCCAGCGATTCGGGCGCAATCCATTTCTTAGACTTCTGCACCTTGTGGACGACTCCCCAGGCTAGGTCGTATTGCCGGCCCTCCGTGTAGAGGGCGAGCAGCGGATTGTAGGGATCGCACGAGCAGTCGTCGGCGGTGGCGCCGAGGTCGATGGACTTTTCGAAATCCGCGATGGCGTCATCATGCTGCTTCTCTTTTGGGCTGGTCGACCCGCCGCGTGTGCAGTAGGCGTCAGCCAGGCGCGCCCTGCCCAGCGGATTCAGCGCCATCTCTTGCGTGTAGTCGCTGATCGCCTGGTCGAGTTCGCCGATCGTCTCATGGCTCAACCCGAGTCTGTCCCACGCCAGATAGAGCCGGCTGTCCTTCTCGATGGCCTTCCTGAAATCGGCGGTTGCTGGCTCGAACCAAGCCTTACGGTCGGCCTCACTGCCCACCAAATTGCCGTCCACCACGGCCTCCAGGGCCGCCCGGTCGTAATTGGTTACCCCGCGGGTGTAATAAGCCTCGGCGCTGGGATCGAGCGCTATGGCCTGGTCATGATCTTTGATGGCAAGGCCGAACAGGCGGTCGTATTCATCGGCGGAGATCAGCTTGAAAGCCTTGCTATAGCGGGCTTTTTCCGAATAGGCGCTGCCTCGCTTGGCATAGGCCTCTGCGCGGTGGGGGTTATCGCTGGCGCTCTCGATCGCCTTGGTGGCGCTGCTGATGTCGCGATCATAGCTGCTCCGATAAAAAACCCGGGCTATGCGGTTGCAGCCGGCGAGAAATAGTAGGAGGAAAGCGCACAGCGCTATTTTTGTCGCTATTTTTGTCGCTATTTTTAACGACAGCCCCGCTATTTTTAAAGACGTTTTCATCGGTCGTACCTCGATATGGAGAACCTCGATATGCAGAACCTCGCCGACACTCCAACGGACAATCGCGGTGTTACGAGAATCGGCATGGATGTTGACCTTCATTATGGCTTGCCCGGACCGAGTATTTGTACCACGGCGAATGAGAGAGTTTACATCGCAGCACGCGCCATCGGCGAGTCAACGAATGACGGTTCTGGCAGGAGCATGCCGAGCCCAGAACGCTCGTTCTTATGAAGGGGCAAATTGGGGCGGCGAGACAGGTTCTGGATTGTCGGCAACTCAGAAACTAGAGTAGCCGTCAATAAGAGCAACGCTGGTTTCGACAGTTACACAATAACCTGTGCTCTCGGAGGATCGTCCGTCAGTGCAGTCGCATTCCCCAACGGCTGACTATGCGCCGTTAGTTCGCCAAGCTCTTGCTTTCTCTTGCGCTTCGGGATATTCACGCCCACCGCCCGCCCTTGCAAAAAACGCAAGGATGCGCCACCCTCATGCCATTATGGGAAAGAAAGAACCAGGCGTCGACAAGGTTGGCCCATCAGCCCGTGTTACGAGTTCATAGCCGAGACAGACCATGATGTCGCCCCATGCGCTCTCAATGCGTGCCACCTGCGTTTCCGGTAAATCTTTTCTCCAGCCGCCCGATTTTGCCGCCCGCACGTAGGGAAGATCCTGCCGGGTGTCCTTCATCAACTTGGACTGCTGGCCCGCCTTCTTCTCCTTTTCCCGCATCTTGCGGGCGGAACTGCGTTCGACGGCGCGGGCGATAAGTTCGGGATCGGAGGAAAACCCGACGAATTTCGCAACTCGCGTCAGCTCTCGCGCCGTGTCGGCGAGCAAGTCTTCGTAGCGGAGCAAAAGAAATCCCGGATGGCGGTGGCGGGCGGCCAACCAACTGCCCGCATTCTCGCCCCAAGATCCGATTTTGCGTTTCAAATCTCCAGCCAGGAAGCTATCCATGAAGCGCTCGATCGGGTAGTCGTCTTCGATCCTCCGCAGCTTGCGCAAATAGTGGTATTGGGAGATAGCTACGTCGCGGGGATCGCGTACGATGTAGATAACCCTGCGGAACTGCGGATCGAAAGGTCCATGGGTTCTGATGACGCGTGGCCGTCGAGCGCGCACGAAATCGCGCTGCACCGTGACGCTTGGATCGAAAACGAGCTTATCGATGTTGTCGAACCCCACTTTCTTATCGGGAAAAACCACATTTGCGATCAAGAAGCGGGTCCAGTTGTTTCCGGATTTTGGATAGGAGGCGAGAAGAATGTCATCGGGCCACGCCGCCAGCCGATTTCCCGGCCGGTGCAGCCCGAAAACGTGTTTCACGCCCTCAACAATATACCGAATCAGAAGTTCCGGTCCCTTTGCGGTCCGATCCTCCCAAGCCCATTTCGGCCAGGCTAAGGCGCCATCGTGCCGACGTGTCCAATAGGCAAAAGACTTGCCGAATGCCGCGGGCGCTACCTTTAGTCCAAGCAGCATCAGGCTCAGTTTTGCCTGTTTGTGGTATTGATTGGCTTCAGTAAACCGCTCCCGAGCCCGTGCAAACTTACCGGCGGAAAGGTCGAGCTTGCCCTCTTCCAACAAATACTTCGCGTGGATCTCGGCCGTCCGCTCGCGCACCAGCTTGCGTTGCGTTTCGGATAAGGGAAGTTTCCGGTCCGCATTCTCAAGGATCCGCCAGTAAGCCTCCGCCACCTTAGCGCGGGAAGTGCCGAGCGCACCGGGACGGCCAATGGCCATGTAGGCGGTCACGTGGCGTATATAACCGATTTTTGCGTTGTGAAACGCGGTGCGCAGCCACATGTCGAAGTCGTCGCAGCGCGGCAGGCTCTCGTCAAACCCGCCGGCCTTGACGATGGCCGCTTTGCGGGCCACCACCGTGGCAATCGGAATCTGGCAGCGTTCGACGGCAAGCGTCTCAAAGGTGGCCGGACCGTTTGATGGACAACGGGTCTGAAAGTCAACTTGCCGCCCGGCGTCGCCTGTGAGGATGGAATTCGCATACGCCAGATCAAGAGATGGGTCGTTCTCGAACTGTTTGATCTGCATTTCCAGATGATGCGGCATCCACGAGTCGGCGCTGTCGAGGAAAGCCACGAACTCACCGCGAGCGTTAGCGATCCCAGTATTGCGAGCTCCGGCAGGGCGTTTGCTGCTTTGCTTGATGTACACGATCCGGCTCATGTAAGGCTCAAGCACTTTTTCCAGTTCCGAAGTATCGGGCGAGCCGTCGTTAACGACGATCGCTTCAAAGTCGCGGAAAGTCTGCGCAAATACGGAATCGAGGCATTGTGCGACCATCTGCGCCGTGTTATAGCACGGGATTATGACGCTGACTCGCGGGGTGGCTTGTGAGCGCATAGTCTCCATATCTCCCTTTCGACCTGTGACGACGTGGTTGGCGGCTTCAGTCTCCATAATCACCTTGTAACAGTTTGGCGGGTGGTCCAACCTTGTCGACGCCTTGTTCTTTCTTTCCCATCATGGAATGAGGATGCCCCTCGGAAGAGGTGTTCTTTTCGCCCGACTGCCCCGCCCGTTCAAACTCGGCGATAACCCTCATGGCCATGCCGACACACCCGATGGGGAATTTGCCCACAGCGGTTTCCGCTGCCAGAACGAGGGCATTGGCACCGTCGTGAAGCGTGTTGTAAATGTCATTGATCTCCGCCAGCGTCGGCACCGGGACATGGACCATCGACTCAAGCAAGTTGGTGGCAACGAAGACCGGTCGACCGGTGGCCCGAACGCGCGCGATTATACCCTTCTGCATTGCGGGAATCTTTTCCAGCGGTACCTGCCGCGACAGGTCGCCCCGATCTATTAAGATCGCATCGGACAGCCGAGCGATCTCCTCCAGATGTGCAACACCGCTGCGGGATTCAATTTTCGAAATGAGCGTCGCCGATGGACCGATCAGTTCCCGCATCTCCTGAACATCCCGCGGCCGATTTGCGAAGGAGAGCGCGAAATGTGCGATGCCCATTTCCCGCCCAATCTCGATTGCCTGGCGGTCCTTGACCGTGATGGCGGGCAGTTCGATGTCACGATGCACGTTGCAAGCCTTGTTGTTGCCGACAAGGCCGCCCTTGCGGACACGCAGAACCGCCCGCTTGCTATTAATCTCCGTAACCTGAGCAACCACGGCATGGAAGTCAATGGTGATGAGATCGCCAACCTGTAGCAATTCCAGAATGGCGGGAGGAGTGAAATTGAACTTCTGCGCATCGCCGCAAATGGGATACCCGTGAACCTCGATGACGCTGTCTTTCCTTAGACCGGTGGGGGCGACGGCGAACGTGCCCGTCCTGACCTGGGCCCCCTCGCTGTCAAGGCATATCGCCACCGTGGAGTGCTCCTGCAGGAAGGCGATCGCCGGACGGACTTCCTCAATGGGCGTGTGAGAAAGGTTGATGCGAAACAGACTCACCCCGAGTGCCTGAAGACGCCGGATAACCTTGGGCTTGAGCGAAGCCGGGCCGACGGTGCAGATGACCCTGCGCTTAATCGGAAGGATCATGTCTTGTCCAATTGTCCGCCAACCGCTCGCCATTAAAAATCATTCGTTAATCTCAGCGCTTTTTATGATATGCCCGTATCGGAAACCACCGCAATGTTACTAAGGAAAGCTGCGCTCGCGTCTACAGCAGGAGTGACGGGCCTACACCACGTAGGTTACTGATTCAGTTGCGTAACTGTCGCAAAATCGCCATTACACTCACAATCCGGGTTTAGAGTGTAATTGCCTGTGGGTGTTGAAAAAGGGCCTCGTGGAATCGAGGGTTGGTGGGTCTGAGTACCGCAGCGAGGAAGAGTTCTTAGGGGATTAGAAGACTAACCGGTTACGGTGAGCGGTGGCCTTGGTCC